>Ga0247610_10001118_pt1 | contig 34284 bp, 48 predicted proteins | sample 174DNAGHGhighgp2_FD_193483 | JGI IMG/M metagenome (GOLD analysis project Ga0247610, IMG submission 193483) | Sheep rumen microbial communities from Palmerston North, Manawatu-Wanganui, New Zealand - 1742 DNA GHGhigh gp2 | ecosystem: Host-associated > Mammals > Digestive system > Stomach > Rumen...
CAGAAATATCGTGTAAAGTTACTATCTTACTGTTCATTTATCACTGCTTCCTTTAGGATTTTCCAATTTAATGTTTTTAGTATCCATTCTTTCAACTTTGAGATGTCTTGCGGTATTATGTAACATAACACAGCCATCAGTTAAAAGTGCCATAGTAGTTGTATATAACTTACCATCTGACAAATATTCAGAAACAGATGATGCATTTTGCATACCGTAGGATCTGTCTATTTGAACACCAAACCGAATTTTGCGTTTTACTTCATACGGAGTTTCAATATGTAAAAAATATTCGCTTTCATACTTGAAAAATATTTCCCTGGCGATTTCATCCCTATCAGCCACATTTGTAGATAATATTTGTAAAGTATATCGTAAGTCTATAGGTAATGCTCGTTCATAATAGACATTATTTGTTTTAGGATCTATTGCTGCCGGAACACCCCTTTTATATCTGGCAAAATTCATCAGATCAGTCTTTACCGGAATATCATCATCCCTTATCAGAAGAATTATAGGATATGTGATCTTATCTTCCTGCATTTGAGCAAGTGTGGACTGGTAGTTATCTATAGTAATGCAGACAACATTAGGATTAGCTCCACCTTCTGGATCTATCGTTCGCTTAAGATCATTTACAATTGCTTCATCAAACTTATAAATCATCAGTTATCACCTTTATGGTTATCACTATAGTAGTTACCTCTATAATCAGTATTCTGCTTTAAGAAATGATTAGATGTATTAAATGTCTGCTCAATTTCTTTCTTTGTTCTGCCGACAATAGGCTGACCATTAGCCACAAGAACTACTTTACATATAAGATGGTCTGCGCACATAGCATCATATGTAATATCTATTACACGATATTTTCTTGGTTCAAGTCCGGAATATAATCCAGCATATGTAAAGATACTATCTTTTTGAACATTAGGTAAATCCCAACTGCAATGAAGAAGCGGAACTAAATCAGCATCGTTATCAGCTACAAATCCATACCGTTTATATGTCTTAACTTTAGGATTACCATCAAGGAAAACATAAGTATCTATAGGTTCGGAATAACTATCTACTTCAGCTTCAGCTTGTTCGTTAGGTTTAACAAGATTAGGGAATTGATACTGCACAGGCTGGCCTTGCATTTGCAAAGCCTCGTTGTACCTTTTTCTCATTAAGAGTATATCATTACCTATAAGATGCTGAGTCATCATTCAACCTCAATATAACTGTTATCTCTAATGATATCTTCTATATTAGCTACATAATCTAACCAAGACCAGTTAAACTGCTTTGTCTGACTGACATAAGTTAAATTCATAGCACCACCGCTATTAAGTGCAGACAAGAAATCCTTTTCAGATACACTGTAATTCTGATCTATCCACTTAGGACATTTCTCAATATTGAATGCTACTATGTATTGAGTAAATTCACGATTACCTATTCCATCATATGTATATACATCAAGTGTCCTGATCTTATCAAAATCAAGAGCATCTAATGTCATAAGATAATCTAATTGTTCTCCGCTTAATCCGGCTTCAAGATTAAATGTTACATCAAAACCAAACTTATTTAATTCTTTTAAAATTTGATCTGTAGTAAACTCTGGGATTATTCCGGATTCAGGATCTGGAGTTAATATAGTACCAGATGAATTGACAGTACAGACGAATAGTACACCAAAATCCGAGTGTGTTACCCGGATAATGGTGCCATTCAATCTATTATCATTAAATACATGGTCAACAGTTATGTATAAGTCAGCACTATTATTAGAGCGACATTTACTAAGTTGATCCCAATTAGATATATTATATCTCAATGCATTTGGCATAGTTTATACTGCTTCCTTTTCTTGTTCTTCAATATCAGTCATAATATTTCTATGTTCTTTCAGATATGATTTAAGTTCTATCTGAAATGCGATAAAGTTATCAGTTGAAGCATCAGGATACTGTTCAAAGAACTTACCTATAAGATCAAGTTTAAGCTTGTAGTATATTAGGTTATGTTCTTCTCTGGGAATTTCCGGATGCTTTTCTCTAAAGATTATGTATCTGGTAATAACAGAACTGAAACTTTTAAGGACTACTGGATCATCATTATTTTTAGACAAATCAGCCTTCCACAAAGTTTTGAAATTTGTAGGGTTATACTTCTTAAGATCAGAAAAGAATAAATTTACTAATTCTTCAGTTGTCATAAGAATTCACCTCCCTCACCAGTTGCTTCACCAGTACCAACATCAACATGCCAACTATTAACGGCAGCACCCATATTAGGAAATGCAGTAGTTAATATTTCAGTAAGAACTTTCTTAATATCATCATTATCATAGTTGCCCACATTCTTTAACAGATCAACTGCCTGCGATGCTTGACTAATTGCCGCATCTCTCTTTTCAAAGAGTACCTGATCCATATTAGTAATTATCGGGTTCATATGGAGAGTGTACTTACCTACAAAGCCAGACATATTTCTTTGAGTAAAATACTTATCAATAGCATCTGTCCATCCATTAATGTAAGCATTTTCTACCATTGCAAGTCTATTTGCATAAAGTGCGGATCTTTGCGACATTACTGCACCTGCACCACCAAGACCTTCAGCAGATGAGAAATTCATAGCTTCTTTAGGTACACCAAGCACTGACAACTTCTTATCTTGATAATGGTCAAGAAGATCATTTTCGCCTTCAGTAGCTTCAGCAATTTTTAAATCTGTAATAGATATAGCATCTGCACCATTGATTTTAGGGACATATATGAGATTATTAGGACTTTGCGGATTAACAAAGCTCTGTGCATCACCAGTAGCAGTATTAAGTGCTAACTGTTGTTCTACTGCATCTTTTATCTGTTGCAGATTTGCTCTTATTTCATCTTCTTCAAGATTATTGCCACAATCTACATTAACAATTCGGACTGATCTTGTAAGTGATGATAACAATAAAGCATCTTCCAATAAGCTTAATGTCTGGGTAGGTTGTACTGCCGGACCAAACATAGGATCAGCAAATTGAATATCGTAAGTAACCTCATCACCGTTATCAGTAGTGCCGGATATAGTATATTTACCTAACAGACCGCCTAATGAGAAATGAATGATTGAAGATTCCGGATAGTTTATAGTAGTTGACTGTCTTGCTTTCCAATTATTATCATCAGAGGATTGATAGATATATCCTTGCGGTTCACCTTGATACCAGAGATGAATAACATCTTCAGGAGGAATAATATAAGAAGGAACTATATCATAATCAGGAGCAGGAATAGTATTATTGTCTAATGCTACCAATTCTCTATTCTGATTATTACCAGCAATCTTATACATTTCCGTAGTGGGCATATACAAATTGCCTTGGATTAAAAGTTCTACAATGTGGCTTCTTGCATATTCATTCACTTTCCAACGTTTAAGACAAGCATTGACTATATCAGCAGCTTTCTGATCTCTTGGATCATTAGCAGTTGCCCACAGAATATCCCCAGAAGAATTAGGAGTAGTAGCATCTGTAGCATAATAGGATATAGCGGTGCTTACCTGTGAATCTTTATATAACGCCCGCATTATATTTATCTGTGTTCTAATATCTTCAATATCGGTATTACCCCTAAGATCAGAAGCGTGGTAAAAAGAACCAGCGATTACTGATCTTAATCGGGATAATTTAGATTTATGTTGTTTCGGATCTCCGAAAAGTTTATCATACCAACTTGCCATAATCAGTTAAATCTCCTATATTTTATACAAGGTTGTTTTGCAAGTCTGCATCTATTCCATAATGAGCAAAGAATGCACTTTCTTCCACTACTGGAATACCTAATGCTCTTGCACCAAGAATAGCTTCACCCTTGATATTGTCTTTAATATCACCAATAAGGACATAATCTATAAACTCATCATATTCAGTAACTACTACAGCACCATAGCTTTGTAATATAGTTGCAATATCCACTAATGAACCATGTTTGAATGTACCAGTAATAAATATTGTCTTATGTAAGAACAGTAGCGGAGCATCAAACTGTGCTAACTTCCCGGTATCTTTAATAACTATCTGTGAAGAATTAATTATGGCATCCAATTCAGTAAGGTTTTGGGGAACATTAAGCCACCTTGCAAATCTGATAGGTACTTCCATATCCAGTTCAGTAGTTATTCTGCGAGGGCCATCAAGATAATACTTAATAGTTTTATACTGATTATTACACTTATTGCAGAACTGAATTAACCAATCTTTAGATATTCCTATTTCTGCCGGGATTACTGCATGTATTATTTCCCACATAGATACTTCAATTTTGGTATCTGAATAATCCGGCAATAGCAGAAGATCAGATAATATTTGAAGTTCATTTGCTTTAATATGTTTTTTGACCTGTGCAGGAGTAGGCAATTTTAACCCAAGAGTGTTACAAAAATGTGCTATCTTCGGATAAAGTAATGAAGTACAGGAATTGTCAGTACAACACATAACTCCTGTTTCTGGAACATCTAAAATCTTACCGCAATATTCACAAGTAATTCTAACTGCAAGTCTATGTGAAGTTTTAGAAGATTGAGTATCACACCAAATGATATGCTGTCTATCAACAATAAGCTGTGATCCTTTTTGAACATTAAGCTTAACGGCTTCAGGATAATTCAAAGTAATCTTTGTATTACCATAAGACACATCATATTTGATATAACCATTAGTATCAGTAAACTTCTTTACTTTATCTACTTGTGCAGTTTTCAAATCTGCTGAATAGTAATATGGATCATTAGCACCTTCAAATATGATATACCCGGCAATAAAAGGATACTTAAATGGGTACTGAATATTACTGATATAATTTGCTAATAGTGCATCTGTAGGATTTTCAGGAATAGTCCATAAGGGCAACACTTCAAATCCACACATATTAGCCCAAGTAGTCATAGATGTAGGATCTATAATAGAAGTAGCACCGGTAACTACATTACCAACATAAAACTTATATCCGGGAGTACCTGATAACACATCAGCTTTAATATTGTCATATTCACAATTCGGTAAAAGACCATTAGAACTGGAAATCTTATCAGAATAGATAACTCCCCAAATATCCGTAATACCACCAGTAAGCTTAATAGCATTAGGTATCAATCTTAACTTAACCAATTCTTTTAAGAAGTCTTGACCTAAATCGGTTTTCTTATCATAGCCTAAATAGACATTCATTAGGCTACCTCTAGCATCATAGTGCAGAGTTAATTGTAACCCGGTAGGTACAATGTAAGCGAGAGATCCTGCTGGACAAACGGTTTTTGAAATTAGCATAAGAGCCTCCTTATTAAAATAAAAATTCACTTTTCCCTATATGGAAATCCGAAACCCGGAATTTGCCCTGGTCTTCCATTCGATCCGGGTCGATATGGATTACCACCATTAACTGCTGATATAACATTAAGTACAGATTTAGCTTGTGGTCTAACTTGATCTGCATTTAATATCAATGAATAACAAGCACCTGCAACAGAATCCGCCGCATCTTTGCCAATTCCACGGACATTGTAACCATTGGATAGTGAAGGTACTCCACTAATAGAATTGGTCTGGGGTTTATGATCAATTCGATCATTTATCCTTTGCAGATTAATCATTTCAACTTCTTGAAGTTCACATTTAATGAGTTCAAGTCGCTGATCATATAATAGGTTACGCAATGACATATAAGCATCCATATTAGTATCAACGGATAGCTTATCTGCAGGAATACCTTGTTGATTTAAATTTTCGCGAACATATGATGATTGATATTGGTCGGTAGTAACTTTCTGTATCCAGAAGCCGTTGCGTTTTAACCATAATAGGAAGTTAACTACTTTTTGAAAAGACATTCTGCCACCGCGAGGAGCACCAATAGATACTTGGAACAATTCTTTAAGGTATGGCATCATGATCTTCTTTTCGGTATTAATATCCACGACATTTTTAGTACCATCTTGAACTACTCCGCAAATACCAATGTGGTCAGATACTTCAGCCAAGTCCAAATGGATATATAACTGTAAATTCCGCAATTCTTTAGGTACAGCTTCAAGATGGAAATGGCGTTCAATAGTATCATTACTCTTACCATCTATTTCTATATAATCTTCATAGAACGGATTTTGTCTGTCAGATGTTACATTAGGTGAAATAAGTTCTTGCGTAATGAAACCCATAGCGCCCACTACGGATATACCAGCTATATCTCTTAATGCTATATCATAGTCTGCTCTAAAGTTAGGCTTATAATTAGCAGGTACTTCTAATACTTTATAACCTTCCAGTTCATAGGCTTTAAGATGTTCCGGATCATCATTCTCATCAGGAACTACAAAGCCACGCTTAAATCTATCACCAACAGTAATATGAAATCTTTCTTTGCTAAACCTAAATTCTGGTAATACTTCCCATTGAGGTTTATCAAAAAGATACATATGAGTATTACCAGCATCTAATTGTTGCTCTATATGTTCAGAAAGATAATCATTATCGCTATTTTTAGATGAACAAGTGAACATCTTACCATAAATGCGACCATGTAACTGAAATGTACCAGTAATACGAGCATTAGCAGTATCATACATCTTTTTCATATGATTTTTTGCAATCCCAATATCACGAGTACCTGCCCTAACAAAGTTAACCTCATCTAAAGCGCAATTATGTGCAATAAGCACGGATTCCCCAGCTAATACCATAAAGTTATGATATTCACCGGCATTAATAACATCGTAAACTGGGATAGGTTCATCATATATGAACTTTTTTATCTTAACAATCTGCGTATTTTTATATATACCACAATAAGATACACTTCTGGCTAATAGCGTGTCAGATATTGTAAGTTCACCTAATTCTTTATATTGACCATTTTCCAATAAGATTTTATGATCGGAAGTACCTTCAATAATACTTCCGTCATTCAGCTTAACTTTGATAGTTTCTTTAACATATTTAGTAAGTTTAATAGTAGCAGTACAGTAAACTACTCTGCCTTTATTATCTATCTGCTTAATTTCTTGTTCAGTATCGCAGGCATCAGCTAATGTAATATAACCATTAGTGGTTAATATTTTAGTATTACCTACAAGACACGCCCATAGCTGCATACCTAATAAATGCGCCGAATCTGATGCTGCAACGATTTCAATTTGATTACCTTCAGGGATATACAATGGTTTAGTTGCACTATTATTTTTAGATCCATGATCCATAAACCAAGGTGATCTGATTAATGTATCGTGGTATTCACGATAAGCAACTCCGAGCGCCAGGTCTTTAGTCAGATTTGCAAAAGCAATAGTTGCTCTAGATATTTCTTTTAATCCATAATACTTCTGCGGATTTCGGTAGCACATCAATAAATATGTCATATATGCCATACAAGAAACTGCGGTAGATGTTTTTCCAATACGCGTAGCACCGGAAAGGATAACTTCATATATATCATTAGTATTATCAAATACATCGTGATATACATTCCACCAACCGGGATATATTTGAGCGCCGTTACCATTAGTTTCACCAAGATAATATGGATCTGTCAAAAAGCGGTCTATGGATACCGGAACTTCTTTGAAATCTACAAGATATAATTGTTCAAGAGTTTGAGAATATCCTTTTTCAGACAATTCAGTTAAGATATTTATGAAATATCGTTGTTCTTGTGGAGAACTGACAGCATAAATATCCTTTATACGAGATATTACATCTTCATAATTTATAGCATCACTCGCAATTTGCAACTGTTCCACGGAAGTCCTCATCATCTAAATCAATCAAATCTTCTGCATTGTCAGGTGCTTGTTTTGTAAGTTCAGTAAGTAATGCCTGTGCACCATTTCTGATAGTATTCCTTGAAGCTTGTGGAATGATATTAGCCATAAAAGAATTTTGTGTATCATCTGATTGCGGTTGTGCATATACAGTGATATCCATTTCCAGATAAGGCTGTAATAACTTCTGACTTTCTATCATACTGGTCTGCAACTGACTTTGAACTTTTAACAGCAGCATCATAGTATCAGAATCAAACTCATCCATTTGTGCAAGATTTTGGTCAATACTGTCATAGAGCTTATCTTCAAGCCGGTCCATAAGTTCCGTGTACTTGATAATGCGTTCTACTTGATGGAGAATTCGTCTTAATGTAATATACTGTAATGCGGATTTAGTAGATGTTATATCACCAAAATTACATGCTAATAAAGCAGACCGCATTTCGTCTGTATGTGATTTCTGTTTAGCTGTGAGGGGGTCAACAAAATGAGTTACATTGTCTTCATCCGCCTCAAAAGTTTTAAGTGCGTTTTCTGACATATAAGAATATAAGTCCTTTTATATATGTTTATCTACATATATAAAAGGTTAGTATATAAAAATACCCTACCAGATTTATATTTCTGATAGGGTATATATAATTTGATATATTGTAATTATAGTATCTGCGGTTTACTTATCCCCTTTATTAGAACTCTTAATATCAAACATTACTGTTGCAAGATTGGCAATACTGTCTTTTGTTACTGCATCTTTGTTACCGGATTTGCCTAATACATCAATAGCTGCTTTGATGTACTTGAGTGCTTTATCAGTTGATGTAGAAGCCTTAATATCTTCGCAAGCATCAACACCTTTAAGGTAATCAATAATCTTTCTATTTGCCGTAGGATTATTAGGAATCTCTGTATTATGCCAGTAATTAGCATCTGCATCATCTTTGGAAATTCCGCTAACATCACAGAACTTTCTTATCCAATTACCTTCAGGAGCAAATGATTCTTTCATATTATCATGAATATAATTGAACAATTCTGTAGTAGACATCTTACTGATGTCAGTATTTGATACGACAGAAGCAACAGATGCATTACACGAAGTGATTTCATCAGACAATTCATCTTCAAATGCATCAGTTTCATAGCCATCATCAAAACGGATACGATACATAGGGCCTACATCAAATAAATCTGCCTCATCTTCAGTCAAAGGTCGAATTACTTCAACAACCTGCCCTGACCTATCGTTTAATTGAGTATCCTGACCATGTGAGTCAAATACTTTCTTCGTACTCGCTTCAACAGTTGTAGATACATTCTTTGAAATTCTCATTGTATATTACTCCTCCTCAAATGGATTAACTAATCTATCGGGCTCTTCTTCAATAACTTCATCATTTTCTTCAACTACATCATTTTCATCTAAATGACGATGTTGAATATTACCCATACGGAATACTTCCGTATCAGTTTCTACAACTTCTTCAGTATCCTCTGGGATTACAACACTATACAAATCTGCAAGAGCATTATTCTGATCATAGTCTTCAATGGATTTTTCCAATGCATTAAAAGCATCTTCAAATTCCGGGTGATCATCTTCAGATAATTCATTATATGTTGTCTGGATCTTCTGCTTGAGCATTTTTAATGCTTTCTGCATTTCTCCTTTATCTGGGAATGTCTTATAACAAGCAATTTCCAAATTAGCAAGTGCTTCAATAGTTGGATATTCCCAAAGATAATCCATTAGAAACTGATATAACTTGCGATATTTGGCTTGAATATCTACTGATGTTATTAATGTGTCGGCCATATTAGATTACTCACCATACAATTCATCAAGAACTTCAGAAATAGCAATACCAAGAACATAGCAACGGATAGTTACATCAAACCACTCATAATCCTGAGACATAAAATGCTTGCCAACTTCTTCTGCCGGAGTACCATATTCAGATAGAGCTTCAACTAACCAATCCTCACCATCCGTACTGTCAAATAGATACTCTTTAGCCTGTTCACGATTAAATGTATAACTTCCAGAGCCATTACCCGTAACGGAATCATCTACCCAAAGGTCATCATTAAGAGTGGTTTCAAATTCATAACGATCAGGATAATCTGCAAGATCATAATTATCTTCAATTGCCTGTCTAACATCATCTTTTACTGCTTCAAGATAATTGTATGCCATAATATTAAATCTCCTTAATTAAATATCAGGAATATAGGTACTTTAAGATAGTACACTTAAAGTACCTATATGTAGTAAAGGTTAATCCATCTGATCGATATAATCGCTCAAATCCTTGGCTACATTTTCCATACCCAAACGGAATACCAAATCATGCAAGAAGCAAAGCATATTCTTTGGTTTATCCGGAGAATAAAGATGCATCTGCTCTTTCATTCTCTGATCATGATAGGTTGCAATAGCTGCCACACCTTCTTTATGGTTATAAATAGCATCCTCAAGATCTGATTTAGCTATATTGATATTCTTCAAAGCTTCAACTCTTACTGACACATCAGGATCATTAGCCAAATCATGCAGAAGTTCTTTGGAAGTATTCTTATGTCTTGCTATACGAGTACGATTTCTCACAGATGGGAAATGCTTATATATGGTATCCAATGCCTTTTCTGGAGTATTATCGTTGAACAAGATAGCCTGAATCAGAAAACCGTGTAATCTGTCTTTAGGATCATCTTCAACTCCATAAACGGAACGATTAGTCAGCTTGATAAGAACCTTGGGATCTTCTGTTTCATGTGCAGTATGAATGAAATCATTAATCTCTGCCTTTGTGATAATCTTCTCTGTCATCTTTGTTGTCTTTGTCATAATAGTCACCAAACCTTTCTTTTAGTTTTGTTTTTGGTTATGTCTATATGATAAATGATAGGATGAGCCAATATTGTCCCATCCTCAAACTTTGTAAATCACCTGTGGAATTTCAGCACTTTCTACACCATGTCGGGTGCAAGTAGCAGACTTAACCGGAACTACCTTACCAGACTTCAAGTGTCTAACATGACTTCTTCTAGCCCAAGACATTGTAGTATACACCCTCTGCACATTCTGCTTGTTCACAGTCTTTGGCTTCTTTACAGATACCACCTTAATCTTACCAAAATGTCTTTCCTTGCGAAGTTCAATATCTGAAGTACCGATAGAATATGTCCCAGATACACTTCTATGTGTAGAAACTTTAGTAGTATTCTGTGAAAGCATATAGTTTATGTACTGGAACATTTCAAGGATAGGTCCGGCACTACAAAATAACATACTATTAAGATCACGGTCTATAGCAACTTCCAAAGTATTAGCGACTACATCCCTAACCCAATTGCCATTAAGTATTACACCATCAGGAGTAGAATACTTGCCCTTTTTGGCAATCTTCTGCAAATCTTTCGGCAGATAGAATTCATAATTTTCAATAACACCGCCAACATGATACTCAGTACGAAGGTAATCAGAAAGCAAATCAACACGCATTTTAGCAATAACATCATTTGGCAAACCGGCAAAATCTGGATGATACCGTAACATAGTCATATGTTCTTCCTTATCAAGTAGTTTAACTTTTACAACTACATGACAAGCTAAATACCAAGCGGAAACTTGTACTGTCATATATTTACAAGGTCTTATAAGAGAATTAAATTCAACAGTTGAATTTGTCGGATCATCTACAGTACCTTGAAACATCAAAGGATAGTAGTGATCCATAGATATACGGAAATAATCTTCTTCTACATCAAGAACTTTCCAATGTGTAAAGCGTCTTTCAGCTCGGTCAATAAATGAACCTTCTTCAAATGGAGGAAGTGCTGCAAATGCTCCATTTTCTTTGCAATACTGAATTACTTCAGCATTAACTGACTGCATATCCTCTTCAGTAACATCAGTAGCATCTACAATGTTATTCTTATAGAACTGCTCCTGCGATATGCCGGTATTGTAATTGTTCAACATATTGTTGATACATTCAGATACCTTGGATTCAATTTCTGTCTGGAGCATCGATTATATCCCCCTTATGAGTAATTTTGTATATTTATATAGTTAATTATAATATACAACTACAAGGAATACAAGTAAATTTTGAAATTATTTCAAAATTTAATCTAAAACTCGCTGATAAATCTTATTTAAGGCTACTGACAACAAGGTAGTATTAACGAATACAGCATCAGCAGAAGTTTGTCTCTTGGACTTATGATGAGTAAGATAATCAGCGGCACCATTTATTACACCCCAAGCAGTTCCTACAAAATTCTGATTATCATCATTCTGATAACAAGCAAGGAACTCTCCACGCTTACTGTCAAAGTTTAACTTCTGATGTGCCGACATAGTTTCCGGATTATATTCAAACACTTCGTTAAATATCTTAATGACATCCTGATACTGAATATGCTTGGTTGCAAGCTGATCAGCCGTTACTTGAAAAGTATTCATATATCCGGCAACATCTTTCATCATATTTCTAGCGGTAAGAATTCTGCTATCCATTTGGGATGAATGTCTAATGCTAACCGTATTTGGGGATTGTCTAAAAGATACATTAAACTGATTTTGGCAGATTATTCTTAATGGAGATATTGTGGCCTTTACAGAACTTGAGCCATCATGACTGTTCTGGAAAATGATATAAGGAGTAATAGCATCACCAAGAACATCTACTTTTGGGATTTTAGCAATAATATAGATTAAGCCTTTATCAGTTTCCCCGGCTTTAACATACTCAAAGCCATCACAGTCCTGACCGATATAGTCAATAAAACTAAATGCATCAGAGTTCTGACATACTTCATACTTACTGGATACAACACCATACACCTTACCGGTATTGGCATTAGCAGTAAACATCTTATCAGGATATTCTTCAAATGCATTCTTTTCATTTAAGAAAAACATCGGTTTCTTAACTACCTGGTAATCAAGTTTGGCTGCGGATAATACTTCTTTTGATGTATGAAATGTCGCTACATCAGTTCCGATATTTGCAAATGTTGATGTTCTTGGCATTTGAAGTTCCCCCATACACTATATTTTAACGATTATATCACTATTTTGTTTTGCCTAGCAGTATTTCAACCAACTGCGGATTATTCTTAAAATCCAACTGACCGTCTACGATATATTTAGAAATACCATCTTTTGTCATAATCATATTATGAACCTTATCATCTACCGTATCACGAGTAATAATGCTATACACATTAACTGTACTTGTAGTTCCGGCTCTATGACATCTATCTTCTGCCTGTTCAAATTTAGCATAATTCCAAGGTTCATCATAGAAGATTACATTATGTGCTACAGTTAATGTATGTGATACCCCTAATGCTTCAGTAGTACCCATAAGTATCATACAATTAGGATCATTTATAAACTTCTGTTTCTGATCTTCACGATCCTGTTGTTTCATAGTACCAGTATATACGCAGACATTATACCGACTGGCTAAAAATCTATATATAGTCCTTAAAGTTTCTACCCAGTTGGAAAATATAACTACTTTTTCACCATTAGCTACAATATTAGTAACTAATTCCCAAAGTCGCTGAAGTTTAGCATTTTTCGCAAAATAATCTTTATCTACTTTAAGGGTATTATCTACTAATTCCGGGCATCCATTAACTTGACGAAGCCTTAAAAACTTTACCGCAGGATTAGGGGATGCTTTGATTTCTTCAGAATGTGCCAACATATCAATAACAATAGTTCTATATAACTGTGTCTGATATGGAGTGTTATCTACATATTCAATGGTATGTAACTTTTCAGGAAGATCCAAAATATCTTTCTTTAACCTACGGATCATCTTACCCTGCAACCACTCTTTAAGCTCTGGAATATTCTTATAAGTAAGGATTTCGTGATCCCCAAAACCACCAAATACGCAGAAATTCTGTTGCCATTTATAGAAACTTGTAAAATGATGACCATCCACTAATTTAAGTGGTACATAAACATCCGTAGGTTTATTAACAATAGGAGTACCAGTCATAGGTATCCATTCAACTGGAACTCGGAGTGACTTCTTTAACTCTAATAGTTGACGACCATTTTGAGATTGTGCAGAAGCATTGCGGTGACACTCATCAATTGCTATCATACCAATATAATCATTATTGCATAATAAAGATAACTGCTCCCTTATAGCATAATGTCTGCTTTGCTTATATCTGATAGCTTCTATATTCATAATGATAAAGAATGGTAAAGGATCACCATCTTTCTTACCGTACATTCTTCCGGACATAAGATCTTTTAACTTATCTGCACTGGAAGTATCTGTATTGATAGTACCATCACGCCTTATACGGCTGCCTAATATGTATGGAATTTCTTGACCATTAGTATGTTTAGTAATTTCAGATGCCCAGTTATACTTAGCACTATTAAGGCAGACTATAATAAGACAATGTTGAATACCATATCTTTTCCGATTATATAATGCAAGATTTAACACTTCTAATGTCTTACCGGCACCCATCTGATCAGCTAAGATAAATCCACTAAAATCGTTATGGTTTTGCTTATCAATAGCATATTTAAGAAAATCAAGCTGATGTGGAAATAACTTACTACCGAGTTCAACATAATGATCTACATCAGAAATATCAATATCCGGAATATTAGTAGTAGCATCTAATGTAGCATTTTCTGAAATATTCTCATTATTATATACATCAACTAAATGCTCATACGGAGTACCCTTGAATTTATCCAACAAAAAGCCAAGACGATCTTTAGGAATAGTCCAATATTTATTTGCACCATCAAATCTGCGACCAGGAACTTCTTTAATCAGTTCAACTATATTCGCATCATAATGGAAGTGTATTTTATATATATCATTGTCTTGAACTACTGTTATCATCTTCTATTAATGTTAATACTTTTGGACCACTTGCAGTAGCTCCACCACAAGCACTTGTAAGAGTTACGGCAACTTCCCCAGTTACTTCAAGGTTGTAAATATCTACTCCTTGTGCAAACATGTTATTCTTCTTCACTTCGTTGCTCATAGCATACCGCATGTACTTCTACAGTATTTAATGTATACATCACATCAGTTTCCGCATAACCATTACCAAGATGTGAATCTCTTGATCCATTACCTTCAATGGCTATGGTTGGAAAATCATCAGAGATATTTTTCAACATCACCTTCAATACCAAGGTCTTCATCACCAAAGTGTTTCTTACATACGGCAATAGGGTAGCTTTCAATTTCAGAAGTCCAAAGTGCTTTACCTCCGGCACGAGTAAATGCCAAAGGAAAAGAGCCTATGCCATCGAACAAACTAGCGAGAGTAGGAGTTTCCACACCATCTGCTCTCAACTGATCATTAACTCTATACAGGAGCCATTGCCAAAAAGGTAGGGCTATACCATTACCAAGGGCCTTATATTTTGGGGCATCGGCATCTTTATGTTTCTTACCATTTTCATCTACCCATTCACCAATGTCGCACCAACCATCCGGCATACCTTGAAGACGTTCACATTCACGGGGGGTTAATCTTCTTACTACGGCATTATTAGACATATTAGTATCTCCTTTATAAGTACAAGGTATATGATCGCTATCTGTAGCTGCGGAATTTAGAGTTTTTGCTTGTTCTTCGGATTGGGTTTGATTATAAGTGTCTACCCCATAAACTAAACCACCATTAGCAGCATCGTGTTGCATATTAGCACCAAGAGTTTGATTAATTTCTCCCATATTATAGCGAGCATCTTGAGCATGGCTTTCTACTGCCATAGATGTTTCCATAACCATAGGAGTATTATTGCCACCGGTACCCATCCGGCCAGATAATGTTTGGAATGTATCATCTTCGCAGATTTTTATTCTGCTATCATTTGGATGGTTTTCTAATACATAAGTCTGCTGATGTGTTCCAGGCTCTGCGGATAATGATCCAGATTTATCTCCCAAATCCCTCACCTCTTCTCTTTCATTTTGAGCAAATACAACATAGTTTCTATTGTCATTAGTTAAAGTATGACATGGATCTCCGGGTTGAGGATTAGTTCCATTTATAGGGGAAGTAATATTAACTCCCGGATATACTACGGGTTCAACTATCAAAGATGTATCACCTCGGACTGCCATATTTTGATCAGCAGTTAAAGTACCGGTAACATCATTTTCTTTATATCCATAATGCTGATGTGCATCCATACAAACTGCATCAGATGAAGTATTTTGAACCACCATCATTCCCCCTTGATTACAAGCAGGATTACCACCATTAAGATCTAAAGTTCTTGTAGTATCTGCTTCATATATTCCGCTATGTGGGTTAGGGGATTTCATAGCATTACTATCGTATGCAGATATTCCATAACATACTGCATGTGGAGTTCCATGACTTTCTGCAGCTAATGTAGGAGATACATCTACCCCATATCCAACCATACCTTTACCACCTTGTTGATCTATGCCGTAAGCTACTACAGCTTGATTTTGAGAAGTAGATAATGTAACAGATACTTCTTCTTCATAACCTAATCCGTGGGCATCTGCACTTTGACCTGGCTTAAACCCGGCACATAATATTGCTTGTTGATTATCTCCAGCTTCAGCTCTCAATGTTCCAGTTACTCCATCTTCATAAATATGACCACCTACTCGTGATGCTGCTCCGGGTTCAAATGCGATAGGTTCTACTACCATAGGTACATATCCACCACCCATTCCCATACTTGCAGGAAGTGTAGTACATATTCCATCTGTTTGAATAGTAGCATGATTCTGGTTACTTTCCAAAATGATAGGCTGATGTCCGCGTTCTTGTGCTCGTAATGTTGCAGTAACATCTTCTGATACTTCCATTACAGAGCCACCTTGATCATTAAGACATACTACTGGTTCTCCACCATGAGTAGTAGTTAATGTAGGGGATTGGTCTTTAGTTATATTCACTTGTGACTTTCCTCCCCCCTGATCTACGCAATAAATTGTTTTATCTTTCATCATCTACTACCTGCACTACCAATGGTTGATTGTTTCCACCCATACCAAATGTTGCTGAAACTGTCTGACATATATCACCTAAAGGTCTATATCTGGTATCCTGACCGTGATTTTCAAACACTTGGGGCAATTCTGTCGTCTTTTGATTTACTATCATCTTCATCATCAATCATAAATGTAGCAATTTGCCCACTCACAGTCAATGCCGGACAAAGTTCAATACAATACTCAATATCATGCCCAGCACCACGAGTATACACAAAAGCACTACTTATAATCATCTTCAACACTACATACAATTAAAGGATCTTTATAATCCCTTGCCTTTAACGGAGCAGTAAGTTCCACTTCAGAAGTACAGTGGAATGTTTCAAGACAGATAGTATAGCCACTATCTTTCTGATCATCATTCTGATTTTTGAACAACCCATTTTCCATCATCAATATCTTGATTTCTAATTCCTTTATAATCTGATGCACATAAAGAACCTACTGTGTCATTTTTAGTTACGAATTGGTCATTACCCCGCCCGGACCTCTTGCTACCAATGTCTGTGCTACATCTTTCTCTATTGAGAAGTCGTATTTCGCATTCTGACCCTGATTGAATGATGCCCTGTCTATTGCATAAGTCACATTCTGGGGGGTAGGTGAAGTTACAACATACATATCATTAGCAGCTTCTTGAACTCCTAATTTACTGTAACCAGCGGCACATAATGCTCCGGTAGTATCTTGATAAGATCCAGTCTGCATTACATAACTTTCACCACCACCATAACGACATTCAGCAGCATACAAACTTTCAGCAATACCATCTTCCGGTTGAATATGTTTACTCTGAATATCCCAAGGGTTAAGGCAACCAGTTTCAGGTTTATCTTCTAAAACATATGGATATTCTTGACCTACCTGACCACCACCGTTAGTATTCACACAATACATAGTATTAGCACTACTGGCAATTAACGTAGGAGTAGTATCACCCATATAGATACGATTACCCATATCAAACTTTCCAGGTTGAATTTCAAAAGTAGTAATACTCTCATCAAACTCAGTAGTTTCAATATTAAGTAGTTCTTTTAACTGATACCAAATATCTGCATCTGGAATAGCAAAACACTTATCCTGCCTAAACCAATGTTCTACTAAGGTTTTAGGTTTATTAAGCTTTTCTGCAATAACATCTGTAGAAATCATCTTATGTGATCGTAAGCACTTTTTTAGATTTTCAATATCTACCGGATACTTTCTAACAGTAACTTCGGTTTCTACTTCCACATAAGATTTATTATCAGATGCAGAATTAGAATTAACCTGAAGTACACAAGGATACCATTGTCTGGGTTCCCCGTCACTAGTAGATAATGCAGTAGCAGTATCCGCATTAATAAAAGCATCCCCATTACCTTTAGTAACTACCCCATAAGCATTACTATTAATCAATGTTTTTGTTAAATGCGGACCACTTGCATGAGTTCCGGGAGCTAAAGTTCTGGCTACTCCAAGATCACTTCCAATCAAATCTTGCTGATGTGATGCCGTACTATTTACCGCATCACACCAGTCAGAAATCTGTTGTTGTTCAGATACTGATAACTCTCCGCTATCCATCCTCATCTGAATCATCAGATGAGGTATCTACATTTCCGGAAGTAACTTGTGCCTGATGTTCCAAAGCATCTTGAAGCATTTTAGGCAATTCCTTACCTCTACGAGCAGCACGATTTAATATTCCCTGACAAGCTTTAGCTGACAGATTATATTTAGGATCAGGATTCTGCTCCAGTATCTGTGAGAGTTTCGTCGGATTTGGATCCGTCGGTCTCTCCCCGCAATTCAAATAGTATTTTCGGGGCGGTGTCTCCGTCGAAATCAGCGAGAACACACACTCTCCTTCGTCTTTGCGGAACCCCCCAAAATTGGGCATCATGTACTCTCCAAGCGAGCGACCATTTGTCTCCCACAATACATCCTGAAAGAGGCCAGTCCCCTTGCTCTCCTTTCGGAGGTCGAGGAATAACGGCATCCGGCTCTGCGACCCTTGCGGTTTCTTCAAGTACGGCTCGGAAGTCTTCTCCATCGTTTGATGAGAAGGCTCCGCAGTTATGGCAAATAATTCCATTTGCGACATAAGTATTGTCCTCCAAGACACTTAAATTATATACAGTTTCTTTTTGATCTAATGGTTCAACACTAATTATTGCAGTATATTCCATTTCAATATGAGGTAAATTTTTATCATATACTGCAATACGGTGTAAGGTAGTAAGATTAGCTGCCGGAATAAACTCCAACTCACCATAACTACCATCGTCATTTACCTTACAACCATATATCGGATGATTAGGTGTACAGATTAAAGGTTCACCGCTACCCATATGAGTAATCTTAACTACTTCTTTATCTTCATGTACATATGTCTTTACTACCGGCATATATCTACCAGTATGAGTTAAAACTTTATCACCTACTTGAACATCAGCTATTCGCTTCTCTCCTTCTTCACAAGTAATTAAAGCATCTGCGATAAGGCAAACATTCTCCCATACCATATATCTTGGCATAATGTGGTCAGCATCACCTTTTTCAATACGCAATTTACTTTCATCACGCATTTCTTTAACTACACGAATCTGTTCCATAAATAGCCCAGATCGTTCTCCAGCAAGACCTTTACGCAATCCAGCTACCGAAAGATCCTGACACGGACTACCTCCAGTCACTACATCCACAAGCGGAACTTTATGACCATCAATCTTTGTTATATCCCCAAAATGTTTGATAACAATCAACTCCTTCCAAGAAAAACATATTCATAATATAATATAACGAGTTACAGTAATTTTAATGGTAATTCAAACAAATAGTTAGGTTTAGGAACATCTGTTATTTCTTTACCTTCGCAAATGTCTACTATGTGTTCGCATAAGGGGGGGGGTATTACAGATCGTTCTCTGGCATTCTTCATACCTTGAGTACCGGTTCTTGATCCGCGGGGAGCAGCCACATGACATTTAGCACCGGGTTTACATAATGGCTTAAATTGAGGATTAGGATGATTAGTCCAAATATCAGTAGGTTTTTGACGAGTGTCCCCATATTGACAATAAGATACTGTGTACCTTGGCAGTCCTTGCATAAATGTCATTGTGCGTAGACCACCTCTCGGATTTTCAATAAAATAATATGTAGGGTTTAATTCTTTTATAAGTTCTACTACATGTGCATTACACTCATCGCAGAATTTAGCATAATCAGTTTTAGGATCAAGATTTCCAGTAACTGGGTTCTTACTACGATTATGACCAATACCGGCGACAGAATACGAACTGCAGTCCGGGGAGGCCCACACTACATCAGGATGACCAAACAATTCTAATACTCTATCAGCAGTAAGTTTAGAAATATCTTCATACAGATTAATATTCTCAAAGGATTTATCCCATTCAACAGAAAATACTTCGTGACCTCTGGCTTCAAATGCCTTACCAATACTACGAGTACCTGCAAACAACTCTAATACTTTCAATGTAGAATTTCTCCATTTGACACACAAAGAAGAAGCTGGATACTCTCCGACTTCTTCCAGAGATTGAACTTACTTATTTAATGACTTCTTAGACCAATTATGCGGAATAGAATACAGTACGAAATGCACATCCGGATCATCTACACAAGTTACCCATTTAGATGTAATAGGATAACCCTGCTTACGGAGATCATATACTACCCTATGTACCTGATCTGGTCTGATACCATAGTCATTTTCAAGATCACCGACAGCCATCTTCTTATGTTGTACCAGATAATGTTCTACTGTATCCTTCATAGTAAGTGGTTTCTTTTTAGTCGCCATAGGAAAAATACCTCCGTATAAGTATAATTGAAATATACAATTATTTTAACATATCACAGATTTAGTGCAATATGTGATACAGTTGCTTATCCAAAATTGTAACAATTTTGTTATACACCACCAACAACAAATCGGCTACCCCATAAGCGAGGTAGCCGGATACGAATATGATCAATAGCAAAAAACAAAAGAGTAAAAATTCCATTTACTTACTTAACATTTAATGTCTTATAAGTGCTGACCTTAATGAACTGATTGTAATTATCACCAAGGAATTCCTTAAGCTTATTCACATCAGGATCAGACTTACTGCGATCACCATAGGTAACTACATATCCATCACCGATAACGATCAACGGCTTTGTCTTTTTAGTTTCATCCGGGATACCATGAGCAAGAACATAATCTATGATATCTTCTTTAAGGCTATCTTCACGGATATCCAGCTTCTTCTTCAAAGCCTTTACCTTACGCAACTTTTCAATCTTAACTTCCAATTCAGCTTTAGTCTTACACATAATTCCTACCTCCTGGTACATCGATCAAATTTGTTTATGTGTTTACACTATTATTATACTACAAAATTGTAGTGATTTGGAAGATTAAATGCAATGTAACAAAAATGTAACAATCAATCAAAATCTTCCGGATAGTATTCGATTGGAGATCCATGTTCATCGCAATATTCATAAGCAAAATCGCTATAAGTATTAAGACCACGGACTATTGCCTTATCTTTCATCCAGTCATCAATAAGTTCACCTAATTTACGCTGACAGAACTCACGATACTGTGTTTCAGTATATCGGTAAGTATCATCATTCATAAACATAAGAACTATTTTCGGATCATTTAACCAGCGATACATATCTGAAATACAAGCTTCATGAAGATCCTCTATCGGAATAGTAACTTCATATTCCATTTCTTTAGTATCATCTTCTGTAACTAATACATCATAAGTTGCGGTATAGTCGCAATAATCAGAATACTTATCTTCAAACTGATCAATAAGGGCATCATCCTGATACAGTTCGTTGAGTTCTTCATCTTGAATGTTAAACATCTGATCTTCAGTAAGCATGTTATTATTTCCTTTCTTATTAGTGAAACCTTTCCGGGTATGTTTCCCGATATTTATCCCAGTCCAATCCTAATGCGATAAAATCATCTACTTCATCAAAATAAGCAAATGAGAAAAAAGCATTAGGCAAACTACGATCAGGAATACTGAATTCTAAATGCGAAGGAGTATATTGACAATAAGCAACTGTCACATCATAGCCTTTATATTTAAATGTATTTCGTTTCGCATCAATCATCAAGAGTATCCCAATCCAGTATATCTGCTCCAGGGCAATATACATCCTTAACCCAATTTATAGCATCTTTAGGAGATACTGCATATACATCTACACGGGAATGCCTATCATCTGGAGATACAAAGAATACACGATACTGTATTTCCTGAACATTAACAAAAGAATTAGACTGATCTGAAATATCTTCTAATTGAGCATCTACCCATTCTTCAGCTTCATCGGCAGATACAAATTCCATATCACCAATGAAAACACCGGTATCATCTTCCAATATAGAATATCCACGATATGTATAAAAATTATCTTCCACAGCCATACTCCTAAAAATACATTCACTATCAATAAAGGTTTACTGTTTTATATTTTAGGTTCAAGTATCTTACACAACTTCCGATATTCCGGAGCAGAAACCTTAAGATACAACATATCCAATGTAGCCAACATATCTTCTGAACACTGCTTATATACAGACAATACTGTACATATAGTATCAAGATCAATATTGGCATCCACCAAATCACCAAACAACTGCTTTAATGGATTCATATGCTTAACAGTAATGCGAGGATTATTGCCCTTACTTGGCTTAAAAACAGTAACCTTATGTATAGGCTTATTAATATCTTCTGATGTATCTATTACCGGAGTATCTTCTAAAATCCCCATAGGTTCATCAATACCACGAATTTCCAAAGGTAAATCTTTAGATACTGTAAGTTCACCTGATTTTGCTGATACATACAATTCATGATCCCGTTCAAACATAGCAAGACCTTTTTTAGTGTCAATGTGCATAAATGCACATAATGCTTTCAAATGCAAAGGATTAGGAATGTATTTACCATTTAACCATGTACCTACAGTAGATTTATCAACTTCCAGCATATTCGCAATTTGCTGATTAGTTAGATTATTAGATTTAACCAATTTTTTCCATTCGGTATTAACTATAATCTTCGGCTTGCCCATAATCTGACACCTCAAAAAAATATTTGTATATATAATATAACGATTTTAGACAAAAGAATAGATACCCCAGATTGAGGTATCTATTCAGCGTATTGGAGGGTACCTAAAGAATTAGGTCGGCAGATTATAATCCGTCAGCAGCTATGGAACCTTGAGGAAGTGCGATAAGATCAACTGTAAGGTTCTCAATTACACCATTGACAACAATGACGATTTTACCAACTACAGAGTTAGCATTAACCTGATCAAGTCCGTTTACATCAGCAGCCATCTGAACTGCATAATCTTCAATAGCACCAATATCCCGCATAGTATCAAGAAGAGGTGTCACGCCTGTGTAAAATTTTGAAAAGGCCTCGCCATTATTGTATGACCATTGTATTCCAAGACCAACTCTAAATACTACATCTTCAATAGCATTGAACAACTTTCTTGTAGAAAGGTTCTGAAGTGCCTGATAAGTTGCCGGTGGAATATTAAAGAGAGTTGAGTTACCCCAAAGAGTAGGACCCATATCAGGCATTGTTGTGATGACATTAACTCTGACACCTTCAGAAGACTGCCACTGATCAAGCAAGTTCTTAGGTACAGTATAATCCAACTTACCGAGAGCAACATTGTTCTTTCTGGAAGTAGGCATTGCCCATTCATATTGGGAAGCCTGATTAAGTATCATAGCTCTTTCAATCATAAGTGCTTGGAAAGAAGGAGTAGCAGGTGCTTGTCTGGAAGTACCTACATAAGTGTATTGACCCCAAGGAGCAAATAATGCTGCGTGAGTTGTGAACAGAGTATCATTTCTTTCTTCAGCAAGAGCAGAAAGCTGTTGAGCATATCCACGGTTGTTCTCATCTTCATCCCAAACTCTATTTCTAGGAAGGGACTTCGGAATGTCGATGTAAGCAGTAGCACATCTACTTACATATGCAATATCCATTAACTTTGCATGTATCGGAGATACAGACATATTTGTAATAACCATATCCGGATTAATTGCAAGGATATTCTGGTCATCCCAAGGGCTTACAAGTCTATTAGGATTATAGGTAAGCTGATCTTTCAGAAGATCATATACCCCCTGATATGCACTTGTACCAACACAATGAGTATATACCCATTCATTAAATCTAAGCGAAGCCGCCGTAGTTGCTGTAGCGGTATTCTTAACAGAAGTAAGTGCGGCTACATAAGTAGATGTTTCACCGGCGTCACCAAATCTTGCATCTGCCAGATCAATAGCTTCCTGAACCATAGCAGGAGCTTCACCAAGAGCAAAGTCATCAGATCCACCAACAAGTGCAACATTAGTAGTAGTTACTAAATCATCTTCAGTAGGCTGACCGCTGATTTCAAATGTTACAAAATTAGATTCAAGAGCATCAATTGATGGGATTGTATCAGTAGCGTTAGCAGGATCAAGTACAAATACCTTATTCTCTACGGCTGTCTGACCACCAGTAGCATCAACAGAATAAATGATAAGGTTAAGGTAGAAAGTAGTAGCACCAAGCTTCTGCTTTGTAATCTTAACTCTTAAATTATTACCGAAAGTACCAGCATACTTTGCCTTGATTTCAAGTGTGCCAGTTGTTCCAGTAGAACTATCACCATCAACTTCCGGAATACTAGCAGAAGCATGAGCACCGGGGCAAAGTCGGCAAGCAAGTACGGCATATCCTGATGTAAGATATGTCATAGCCTGCTGATAGGAATAGTCCTTTGTAATTCTGTAGTTACTGGAAGGACCACGATATGTAGATACAAAAGCTTCTAATCCTGCTTGTGTTGCAGGAAATCTTGTCCAACCAATACCCTCAAGTTCCGTAGCTACATCAATCCCCAGACTATTAGGATCTTCAAAAGCGGGACCCCAACAAGCCGTAATAGGCATTGCTACTGTACAATAGTCAGCATTTGGAACACTATAGGTATAAGACCTTGAAATTTCATTTACCGTAATGTTAGCCATTAGGTGTTTCCTCCTCTAAAATATTATCTGATTTGTTTGTAGTTGAGGTCAGTTCAGGAAGTTTAGCTTCTTCAGTTACAGCTTTTTTACTATGTCTGCCACGCTTTGTAGTAATGCTATTCAATTTGGTTTCTTTAATACCAAATATTCTAGTCATACCGGAAGCATTGACATACCCAGGTACTTCCTTAACATCACCAGGATTAAATGTAATTCCGTAAAAAGTTTTTGTAGAACAACTGATGTTTTTGTATTTAATCATGCAATATTACCTCTTATATGTATTTAAGGTTATCATTGTGGAACAGTAAATTCCCCTGTATATTCTAATAAATTCTTACGGCTGGGAATGGTTTGAATTTCCTTATAAGGGATAGGCCATTTATCTATTTTCTTAATGTTAATGGATTTAATTTTTAAATAAGATGCATCTTCAGCATGTATATCTTTAATATGATCAAAATGTTCGGGATCCGTAAGTTCAGCAATATCATTAATGTTAAAAATAAATGCTCGTTGATATGTAATAAACAATACAATGACTACCCCATAATTACCGAATATAGTAGATTTCCAACATAGTCCATTACGTTGAGTATCGGTTAATTGATCAAAAGAAAACCTGTCCTGCTCGGTAGCCTTGCTCTCTATCCAATACTCATAGGGGTATTTGTATAGATGGAAGTCACAGATGTTCCTTGATACCATATAAAGACCAGACATCTGATCTGGGATACGGTCAAAGCTATAACCATCAGCCGGTCTATCTAACCATTGTTGAATTCTTTCTTCTGCCTGTTTACCAAGAGATTTAGACATCATATCCCCCAAAGATGTAGTATTTTGTTATATACAAAAAAGGTTGACCGCAAAAACGATCAACCTGGGTAAACAGAAATGGTTTATATTAAATATCATCTGCACCATCGGCTTAATCGGTAGTTTCCCAACTAATGCAAACTTCATCTTCTCTATTAGATTTAGCTACATTATATTTAAGGGTATATCCTTCTGATTCCAGTTCTTCTTTAAGTTCTGTACTTAACTTATGGTTAAGAACTACGCAAGTTTCACCAGTATTAGCTGCGGAATTGATCAGATTAGCTACACCAATCTTTTCTAATTCATAAGCAGCGGTATCAGATACTGCCTTTACATCAGCAGCAGATTTAAGTTCTTTGAGTTCATCTTGTGGTATTAATGACATAATGTAATCTCCTTTAATCATCAATATAGATCTTTAGTGGAGTATGGAACTTCACCACCAAAATCAATAGCTTCCATCCATTCATCAGGAGAATAGGTATGAGATTTTCCAGTAATTTCATTTGTAATTTCTACATAATCCCCATTAGATGCAAGTTCATGTGCCTTATCTATAGCCTCATCAAAATCTCCAGTAGCAAGATTATCATCAAGACCCCGTAAATTACTATCAAAATATCCAGCCACATAATATTTATACAATTCACCATTGTCATCGTAATGACTATCAGATGAACTGGCACTTACCATATTAGCCTTATATCTGGTAGAACTAATTACTTTATCACAAGCATTAATATCATCATCCCAATATTCCGGAATATGATCAAAACCAAGTTCCTTAACATCTAAAGGAGTTTCATTACCGGACATATCCACTACTGTAAAAGTATCAGAAAGATATTCATCCATTACAGATAAAAGAGATTTAAGTGATTGTTTAGCTTTACCTGAAGATGTAAACCACCACTCCGGATGTCTATCCATTTTCTCCTTACTTACCCACAATTCCTTATTCTTTCGCCAGTCTTTTACAAGATAATAAGTACCCTCATCTGAAACTGACTTAATTGTATATTTAGCAGAATTAGTTGAAGCCGTAACACTATGTAATATCTTCATATATATATCTCCTATTAAACAATTACATTATCTTCTGCTACTGGACCATCAAAGATTTCAAAATCCGGCAAGATATAATCTCCACCGACATAAAAGCCAAATCCCATAGACATATCATCCTGATAGCTATACTCCAACTCACGCATAAACCAATGATACAAAGCATCAATATCTACCTTGGATACATCAGTTTCTGCATCGTATCCCCCCTCTTCTGTTGGGAATACCGGATCTCCGAGAGAGTTCATATAATTAAGCACTTGGGTAGCTGCACGAGTATCAGATTTAAGCAACTCATACAACTTATCGCACTCCATATACTTCGGATCACATGAACCTAAAAACTCACCCTTATAGAAAAACTTAACCTGATCATCTTTAGGCATAGTGGATGCCGTTACCTTATCACAAGCCTCAACATCATCACAAGGAACAACATCACCATTCTTCTGACAATAACCTATGCGATCGAGGTATCTATTGATTTCAGTTTCAGAAGGAATATCATACTGCTTTAACTCATCAGCAGTAAGAAATCTATCAAGCCATACTGCGGTAAGATAATTCGGTAAATCCTTTGTCCTAACAACAGAAACACCTGATGGAATAGTTCCCGGACCAATACCATGCTTAAAAATATATAAATACCCACCCTTGGGAGTATATCTATCAGATGCATTAATTAATCTTTTCATATGAATATTAACCTCGCAAATTAATCTATACTGATAATTAAGGTTTTTCAGAAACCGGTGAAGTGTCTAAATCTTCGTCTTCATCATCTACAATTAGCATTCCCAACATAAGTGCATTGGATTCAAATACCCTATGCAATAGGACACATATACAACTAATTCCAAACACCATAAATATGCCATTTAGAATTGTTGTACCTGCGATGATGAAAAGTAATGTTTCTGTATCCATTAAGTGATTTCCTTTATGTACTCTTCAATATCAACCTGACCGGGAAGCGGAATATCTGTATCTTTTTTAGATGGTGTACCACCTAATTTAGTGTAAGCATATTTTAATGCTTGAATGTATTGAGTTACTTTATGCGTCTTATTGATAGCTTCAAGTATCTCAATCATATCCTCTATACACCACAGTGCGGATTGATTAGTCATTTGACAGAACCTCCGAATATTTAATTAATATACAAATATTCAAGGTTTATCTGAGTGGCTTAAACATATCTACAGAATGTATTGTAGTAACAATATCTTTATAGATGGCTTCGTATATATCATCAGATACAATCTCTGCGAACACATATCCACTATAACTATCCGAATATATTACATATGTATCTATACCATGCTTCAAAGCAAATAATTTGATATTCAATACATAGTACAACTGGAAAATGTTAGAAATTTCAATATGATCTAATAATTTCAAATTAGGGGAAGTATAAAACCATACTTCGCTATAACTTGTGAAAGTATCATCCACATAAAGATCATTTGCAAATTTTACTAATTTATTCAGGAGTGAAGATACTTCTTGTACAGCTATTTCCTTATTACCTGGGATTTTAAAATTAGTATTCTGTGAAGATATAATACCTTTGATCTGATCTACTGTAAGCATCCCGATACCTCAATCTAAAAAAAATTGTAAGTGTTGCATCAGCCCTTTATCGGTTCGACACAACGATTATTTATTATCTAATTCTGCGTTTAACTCTGATCTTTTCTTAACACCCTTACCATGTAGGTGTCCTCGTTGTAATGTCCACATATCCGCATCTGGAACATTAAAGAATGTTTGAATAGTCTCCCAAAAATATACTGTACCTATACATTCTCCACGTTCTATCTTCCAGATATACTCTTTAGAATACCCTAACTTCTTACCTAATTTAGCTGATGATAGGTTATAGGATGTTCGTAAATTGTGTAAATTCAGATCAGTATTGTCTGACATTGTTATTTCTTCTCCCACTTTTCACAAGTTTCACACCTATGCATATAACATCCCTTTTCAAATTCGCAATTACCATATTTACCATCTTTGTGCTTATCCGAAACTGTCCAATGTCTACAATCTTGACAATATTTATGTGCTACGCCAAAAGATTGCAAAACTTCTGTTTTAAGATCATCAAGGTAAATCTCTATTCTTTCCTGTCTGCCTATATCTGTAAACCATTTCTTCTTGAAATTATCTCTTGCTTCATTCCAATCACCTTCGCAGGTATCACATGACAGATACCATTCTCTATCGTGAAATAACTGTGCAAGGTCTGATACGAGTTCATCAAGTTCCTTGTCTTTGAAATCTCCCACATGATCGTTCAACTGACTATAAAAATAATCTAAACTTCCTCCGCTCATTATTTCTTCTCCCAGTTTTTACAATCTGTAAACATAGCATAACTATGATCTAACCAATGCTGCTTAATATTACTTTGATTTCTCTCACACTTGATATTCTTACAATCTGATTTACTGCAAAATGTTATGTCCTCACTCATCTTGTTTCTCCTTTAAAATATGCCTGTCTTTGTTTATCTCAATATATGCGGTATTACTACAAACAACATCTTTATCCCTTAACCAATCTTGCATAAATTTTGATAAACACTCATCACAACAAGCATCTCTACTTTCAACACTTTCGCAACTGTCATTACCCCAATCATAATGTCCTGTTTTTATGTGATAATAACTTGCTATTTTATCTTTATCTAACCACGGCTTGTAATTAAATTCTTTACCACAAATATCACATATACCCACAGAACTTATAGTTTTCTCTACCTCTTGCATAACTTTTCTAGTTATTGTTTTAATCATCACTTCTTCTCCTTCTCAAAGCTCGTACATCTCTTGCAGTTCTCTGTGTTACCGCAAGTTCGGTAATACTTACAAGTCCGCTTTCCGGGTTTCGTTTGTGACGTGTATATCATCGCAATCACCTCTTTTATAATCTTTACATTCTCCTATGGAATAGCCTATTCTTATCCGTCATCATGAATGCTCCACATTTAGGGCAATACTTAAAGTTGTCATACCACCAATCCAAATCAGTATATTCACTTATATGTTCATCCTTGCATACTGAACAACGAGTGTATTGATTGTTACCTATGCTGAAAAACTCCCACTCACCTATGGGTCTTTCTTTAAGATTCTTGAGAGCAAAGTCAAGGGCCTCAATATAATGTCTGTCAAAATCGAGTTTTTTCATAAGCGACTTAACAGGGCTTAAGTATCTTATCGCCATTTTATTAGTCATTCTTCTTTCTCTCCACCACTTATAGCAATTGTAAATATCCACATTCAGATTTAAATTTATTTAGTAATTCTTCATTAGGGAAGCTACCACTGCAGATAAATTCATAATTACACCAAGGTTTATCTTTAGGAATTTTCTCATCACATTCAACAAGTATATGCCCATCACATTCAATATCTGTAAACCCATAAACTTCTAAAAGTTTATACATCTGACGTAAAAATAACAATGTACCATCACAGACACAATACAGATACAATCTATTGTCTTTTATCTCATATTTATATCCACTTCTTAAACTCATTATTGAAATTACCTTTATTGCCTAACGCTTTCTTTGCTATACAAAGAGCAAGTCCTTTTTCTTTATCGTAAGTATCTCCTTCCTGACACTTAACTACTGTCTTTGTACCATCATTCCAAAAAACAATAGTTGCAGGATCATTAAAGATAACTTTCTTGATTAGAGAAGCATCTTTGTGAGAGCTAACAAATTGAATAAAATAACAAACTGCATCTACTGCATCATTAGACCCGTTTTCAATAGGTTCTTTGTTGACAATAGAAACTTCTTTATGACAACGAAAGGCTTCACACATATCAAAGTATTCTTCATCTGAACATATGCCCTCTATTGTAATATTTTTATTATTAATATAAGTATCTATATATGATCTATCCAACGATAAAATAATCATAACTAATCACCTCTTTCGCAATATTCAATAAGATAGTGATGTATAGAAGTTCCTCCGAAAAGGTTAATCTTCCAGTTTCTCAATGGTACACCACAACCACCGGCTTTCGTTCGCGGATTAGCTCGCGCCCCATATCTCGACATTAGTATTTCATTCAGCCGTTGCGCTTTAGATATGTAGGACTTGGCAGGAAGGTGAGGACTTGAACCCCAATCTTACGGTTTTGGAGACCGTTGTTTTACCAATTAAACTACCAACCTGTATTTGACAGCGTATGCACCTTGTACTTCGGCATTGAAACTGTTAATTCGGATTGCTGCACGTCTAATTAGGACAAGCCTTCCATCCTATAAACCCTATGGTTTTCCGCATACTTTAATTCTCACTTCTTGGTCTTAAGGGTAAGGATTTGCACCTTACATGAAAAGTTTTTTTTTGTACCTACCGAATGGCAAAGGATACATCAAGTATAATCTATGTGACTTCTACTTGCTTTTCGACTACCCCAAGCGTCTACCTATTCCAGCCACCTCAAGATATTAGCAGATATGAAACAACTACCACTCTGCTGGGGCCCATATTAATTTATATAGCGCTCCAAACCTCTTTAAAGAGTAATCCCGTCGGATTGGTTGTATGGCCATCCGAGCGCTTATGGTCGGAGTAACCGGACTTGAACCGGTACGAATTTTACTTCAACGGATTTTCCTACTACTCTATGTCACCATAGCCATCAAAAGATGTTGTAGTCTGGACTATGTCTTCACCATATCTATATAGATTTAGGTGGGTGGTATATAGTCTCTACACATTTAGAACATTTCTGTCCATTTAGCTCGGCGTTGTCTACTTGAGAGTTTCACCGAATTAGCCACCATTCACTATAGAAGTTTCCTACCTATGTGCTCTATGTAAAAGTCCGTCGTGTCTGCCGATTTCACCATACTCCGATATAAAAATAAAACCTTACCTTTGAAGATGTTCACTGGCACCAACATACTGCTTATACGCCAGTTATTAGCTCTTGGTCATCTGTTATGTCCACTGCACTTACAGTTTGGACACCGCACTCCGGCTCTTCTCTCCTATACCATAGTTGCAACAGTATTTTGTCGTATAGGTCGCATTGGTAAGGTAGTATTTAACAAAATTATATATAGTAAACTGCCTTTCTTAATTGAATAAACACGCACCAGTCGATGATTTATTCAATAGCTTTCACCGGCAATCTTAAAAGTGTTGACGACATCTTTCTCACGGAAACATTGATAACAGTATGGGCATGTGTCAATGTTGTTACAGATTTCGGCGGGCAGTTTTAAAGTTGTCAAGATGCTATCATATATACTATAACGATTTTACTCTAAAAAGGTTATCTAAACCAATAAATATGATCATCGAATATACTAACTTTTATTTCTGGTTCATCATAACTAAATATATCATCATCCTTGAACTCATTAGGCAGTGTAAATTGAGGTATGCCATCAGGTGCAATCATTACACATGCTTGTCCTTGCACATAATCTGTAATTACAGCAGGCTCCGATCTCCACCAAACTTTTCTACCTATACATTTCTTATCAAAATCCCGGTTATTTAAATCTAATGGGTGATCATCCAATATGCCATCCTTAATATAAGCAATAGCCTGATGAAATGTCATCCACTCATCACAGAAAGGCTTACCATTTCTAGTTATCAGTAGCTTTCGTCCGGATCTGATTTCAGTTTCACCCCATTTAGTTTTAATGTAGTTAGTTGGAGAATATTCCAGTCCCCAAGTTGCTCCAGGCACACCGTCAAATTCAATAAGATTTTCAAAAGTCATAGGTTCATTCAGAGGGTATGCCCAAAACTCATTACCTTCGCCCCAATCTAAGTGACCACCAATACAATGTGCATAACCTTTAGCACGAACTATCTGATAAGGGACACCATTAACCTCTACATCCCAATCCAACTTTGTAAACTCTATTGTAGAGAAATGTTGTTCATCGATCAAATTGATATCTACCATAGTCACCCCCACTTAATTTGATCTAATTCTGGTACAGTCTGATACAACTCTATACATAATCTGCATAAATTCATCTTCTGATATTTCTTGGCGTTCTTCCCGGATATAACTTACTGGATCATCAACTTCTACAACCGTAGAAAATAAAGTATCAAAATATACAATACCTTCACTAATTTGAGGATCTTCATCACAAATAAATATTGCAGGTAGCTGATGATCATTAAAGTGATAATGAAGATCATCTAAGGCTATCTTACTTTTAGGAGTATCTATAATTTTACACCATGTATGATCAGATATCTTAAAACACATGCCTACTAACGGCTTAAGTTTATCAATCGCCGCAGCTTGCTTATCTGCATATAAACTCTCAATTTTCTGATTAATCACAGATCGTTCAGTATATAGTTCGTTCAATGTCAAATCTATCTGCTTCAGTTGATCTGATGGTATCATTTTAAGTCCCCCCCCCTATACTAGATTATGCCATTTGCTTTCTTCCTCGCAAGGAGTTTATGCTAACTGTCAATGGCTTGACGGGGAGTAGGTTTTCATCTCCCGTAGTCTCCGCAAAGACTACCCGCTATTTGGTGATAGGTTTTTGTTGAACTTGGAGAACCTATCAAACTCCCGTTACACCTTCCTGGCAATTCAGGAATACTCATTCGCCAGCGGTCTGGTCTTAGCAGCGTCAATCCACTGCGGTGATTGTGAAGTAGGTTAAGATTTGCACTTAACAGACTGGTCTATCCCAGTAGCCAATATGAGCTGCATTACCTTTTCTGCCACTACTTCATATTTGGTGAAGGGTGATAGGACTTGCACCTATCAGTCGATAACTTTCCTAGCCTGACTCAATCCCTTAGCGTTATTGAGTAGTTATCAGTACAGGATCCCCTGTATTCTCTTCCAGCAACCCTTCATGTAGTGCAGATTTGTTTGTTGTAAACCTCTTAGGTCACGTTCACCTGTATGAATACTGTTAGAAGTTCTGCTTCTCCTCATAACTGCACTTTTTCGATGTGCTATTACGTATGTCGTCAAGCTTTTTCTAGAGAGGTACTTGAAGCTATTGCTTACCTCATTGGTACACCTGGAGCGATTTGAACGCTCGGCTCATCGATTAAAAGTCGATTACTCTACCCCTGAGTTACAGGTGCATAAATGGTGTCAGCTAAGGGATTTGAACCCTTACATCATCGGATACCAGAACCTAAATCTGGCGTGTCTGCCAATTTCACCAAGCTGACATAAGTCCGGTTATAACGGAAAGAAATCTTCAGATGGCGCCGTACACGCAGATTTCCTACTACGAATTTCACGCAAGTAACGCAGAAGGCACACATCATATGGGCAAATGATGTGGCATTGGCTGCCGATGCAGAATTCGAATCTACGCTGTCTGAGTCAAAGTCAGATGTGCTACCACTACACCAATCGGCAATATTATTATAATAAAATCGCCTTTCTTATCCGTAGCTGAAAGGGATAGATAAGAAT
>Ga0247610_10001119_pt1 | contig 34254 bp, 41 predicted proteins | sample 174DNAGHGhighgp2_FD_193483 | JGI IMG/M metagenome (GOLD analysis project Ga0247610, IMG submission 193483) | Sheep rumen microbial communities from Palmerston North, Manawatu-Wanganui, New Zealand - 1742 DNA GHGhigh gp2 | ecosystem: Host-associated > Mammals > Digestive system > Stomach > Rumen...
AATATTGCACCCCATATTCCTGGTTCACCACCATTATTAGCAGAATTAATAACTTTGAATGAAGATGCAATATTTTGATTCAAGTTAGGTGGAATTAAGGTATCTATGTAAGGTGTCTGACTATCCTCACTATTTGAAACTAACCAATGATACTTCTCATAATCCTCACCTTCAATTAGTGCATCTTTCCTCCGATACACTAACTTCACTGAGTTATTACTATCAGCATACCATATCTCCTTGGGTGCTTTTATTGAGTTAGCACTATCAGCCAATGCTACGTATGTAATATTTTTGTTATTTAACTTTATCATAATACTCTTAAATTTAAAAAGCCACTGAGAATAACTAAATCCACAGTGGCTTAATTAATTACTCAGTTGGTTCTTCAGGAGTTATCTCCTTGACTACAGGACGGTCATAAGTGAAGTTAATCTTTACAATCTCTTCTACGGGAATCAAATCCTCTACCTGATGGTAGGTTTCAGTGATTTGAGTGTCAGTAGTTACGATTGAAGGATTAGCATCTTTCGGAGAAGGCATTGTAAGAACTCCGTCAGTTACAGAAGGAATCCTACTCCCCCAATAGCCGTTTTTGAGGTCATAGGCAATCTTTTCTCCATTCCTCAATACAATAGTCATCTTAGGGTTAATACCCTTGTAAGTTGTCTTGATTTTGTCCAATTCACTGCCATTGACAATTATGGACTGAATTTGTTCTGTTGTCATAATTTAAATATTTAAGAGTTATTATCATAAACAAAATAAAGTTTTCCTTGTTCGTATGTACTCAATGCTTCAAAGTCAGTTTCAGAGATATTGATGCCTGAAACTTTCTCTTGAAGTTCCTTACCCAATCTATCTATTGCAATGAGCATATAGTTACCATTGTAGATAAACAAACATTTGTCTCCTGCCTTGATAACACCTGCTGCAATACGTGAACTTCCAAAATGGATTTCTTTTGCCCCTGTACTATTGATATTTAACGTTGCTTGGGCTGGAACATCATATTGAAAGTAAACAACTACCAAACCACCGATTTTTAATTGAAAACCAGATAGACTTGCAGTCTTTGCAGCTGTTGCAGCGGCAGTTGCGCAAGAAGCATAACCAAAACCTATTCCATGTGGTACATTGGTATCCCAATCTAATCCATGTGAAATCCATGCCCAATGTGTACCGTTAAACGTATAGAATGTGTACATATTTGCTGTACCAAACGCTGCTCCATGTGAAGCAGTGCTTGTAATTTCGTAAGTAGAATACCATACTGGGTACGCACTTGTATTATTAACTTTAATTTTCTTTTGTGTACTTGTTACTGCATCGCTATTTTCAAACTTCACTGCAATTACACTACCTACTATCGGAGTTTCAACTCCATTAACTAATGTAGTTGGGAAATTAGGTATATCAACTTGCTTGATGGCTACGTTACCAGCAGTGGAGCAAGTACCTAAGTAAAATCTTGGGGCAACATCAATAGCCTTCTTAATATTGCCACTATTTACAAGATTCCCACTATTTACTGTTGGTTCATTATCATACTCCAATACTGGACAAGGATATATTTTTGCGTGTGTATATATAGCAGACAATGGCTTTATGTAAGCAATGTCTGTATATAGGATGTCAGGAGTGCCTTCTACAACAATATCAGTACCTCCTGTAAAATAGTGAGTATTCGTTGAATCATAAGAGAATTTCAACGAATTAAACTCACTAAGCGTTTCAATATGGTGTACTTTTGGTAAAGCCATTGTCTCTATATTTTAATTATTAATGTTCTACCCAACCTAAATCTGCAATGTTAGCCTTTGCATTAAGTTGTGTTTGAATATTTGATGTAACTCCACTAAGATAACCTAATTCTGTTGATGTAACATTTGATACTGCAACTTTTCCATCAGCATCTGAAACAAGTGCTTTGGATGCTGTAAGGTTATTAGTTGTGATGGAAGTTGCTGCACCCGTTATGGTTGTTTGTTTAGTTGCAATAGCAGCAGCATTATCTGCAACACCTTTTGCAAGTTTACCTACTGCAATATCAACTTTATCACCAGCAGCGGGTTCTGTGTAAGTAGATGCCTTAGCATAATTACTTGAAAGCAATACATTATCACCATTATATACGGTAAACAATTCTGCGATAGATACCCTAATAACAGTGTGTGTAGGTTCACCATTAAAAGTATTAAAAGTAAACTTCAAGTAAGGTACTGCTGGATAGTCACTATTAGACGCAGAACCTGTGGTTTCAGTTGCATTGGTAAGTTCAGTGATTGTAGAATTGCCGTCGTATTCATACGAAGTGCCATAGTAAGGTATTGTAGTATCATTATCATGGTCTCCATAATTATTTACATTGAATTGGTAAGTAGCAGGAATAGACAACCACTTATTAAATTCAGTTCCTTCGGTTTTGTAATCATCATAAGAATCCGGGTCATTATGACCAATGGCAATGGTAGCATATTCTTCAAGATTGTCAGAAGGCTGAAACTTCACTATGAATGTTCCTTGATTAGAGAAACTATAATAGCTTTTGCCATCTTCATTAAAGTTGGCATTTTTGATTATATATGCTTTATTTGAATCAAGCGTTGGAATTACTTTAAATGTAAAATCTACTTCACTTGCTCCAGTATAAACAATCGAATTAAAATCAGAAACATCAAGTTCTACAATCGGATAGTTAGTGCCGTTTACTGAAAGTACAGCACTTGAACCTTCAGGTGTAGTTATGAGTTCTACACTTTCCAACATACCATCTTTAATGAATGGTGAAGCATCAAGTTCTGATATTACTGTGCTACCGTTTTTCAGTTGAAGTTTCCGTGTTGCACTATTGTAGTATTGGGACAGATTGCTTACTGTCCAAAAATGTCCGTGAGTAAACAATTCCATAGTGTCCTCAATAAACACTACTGAGTTGTTAAATACTGTTGTTTCTCCTCTTTCAGTGTCAAATGCTGCCCTTGTAGGGAAATATTCAAATTTAGGTACTGCCATTTTAATTTTCTTTTAAATTGTTAATATAATATTGTTCTATTAATGTTCTATCCAACCAATATCTGAATCTGTCACATAGTGAGAAGTATCTTCTCTTGGCTGGGTATCCCATTGTTTCCATTCTGTTGTATCAATAATCGTTTCTTCTTCTGTATTATGTTTTGTAAACTTACCTATATAGCATGCTCTTTTTTCACCTCCCCAGTATTCTGCGAACAGAAAACCAGAATAACCATTACGTTTATATATTCTTACACCATTGATATTTTCATAAATGGATAATACATCACTTTCTATTGGAGTGCCACTACCTTGGGAATACGTATCTAATTCAACTTGTGTATTATCATCAAATTCAATTATACTATTACGTCCTGTACCTTTTGTATAGTTATATATTAAATATCCATTAGCATCAAGTCTTTGGATATTTGTGATTCTTTTTATCTTATTGTATATATATACATGTATTCCAATTTCTGTTGAAGCACGATAACCATCACTTCTTTTAATAGGTATTCCCCATTGATAATTTGCATCTATATAGGCTACATCCCAATATATTTCTTCGTAGTCATTTACCTTATAATACCTTCCATTTTCAATACCTACTTTGATAAACTCATTTGTTTGGTCATTTATTTCAATATATTCAGTTCCTGCAGGTATTATAGTTCGTGTTCCTACTCTCTTATACACATAACCATTAGTGTACTCAGCGTTCGTTGCTCCTGTATATTGTACTATTTTACCCTCAGATGCTTGAAAGTTATCCAGGTCTTGTGATTGTTCAAGATATTTACCTGTATATACTGTACCGTCATTTCTTAATAGACCTTCTATATTACTGGTACGTACAAGGTCAGTGGGTTTGTTTTGAATAAATGCTCTTGAGGTTGTATCTGTCTCATTCCAATTTGATTGTACCTGAGAATCCGGGATAACAGGCTTATTTAAAATGTAAGCCTTTGAACTTTCATCTGTCTCATTCCAATCCGCATTTACCTGTGCTTCTGCTTCGTATAAAGTACCGTGAGTATAAATTAGCCTAACTTCTTTACAAAAAGCGAGATCATTATATAACACGGTTGGAGATCCTTCGACTATAGTTCCTGGATTTGCCCCAGTGAAATAAGAATCATTAGTAGGTACTGCAGAAAATCTTGTAGTATTAAATACCCCTACTGTACTTATATGTCTAAACTTCATTTTTTCTTTATGTATGTATATCTGTGTAAATAAAAAAGTATGCTCGCGTTTCACAACGTGAGCATACCAACCATTTAAAAAAGAGCTCCTTAAAATAAAAACATGAACACAATTAATAAATCGGCGCCAGTAATAAATAATAAATAAAAATATATAAAAAATCCCAAATTATAAAATATCTAACCTTTCTAATAAATATAATATAAAAAATATATAAAATAAATATATAGGTTGGAGCTCTTTTATTTATTATTTATATAAAATAATAACTCCATTCTTCCACGATCTATGATAATGGTGAATTGAGTATGTGTTATTGGTTATATTAAGCGTATCCTTATCCGGATTATACGGACAGAAATATTCTGTTGGGTACACATTAAAACCTCTTATCTTTTGAATTCTTGTATTATCTGGAATAAATCCCCATTCCTTGAATTGATCTGTTTGCTTAATTACACAGGATGACATATCAATAAGACCATCTTTGGTAAACAAAGAGATATTATTATAATAATCTATTATATCCTTTATAACATCCGAGTTAGGTTCACTTGCGAATCCTGAACCTGTGGATATGTGTGGATCATCTTCATTTTCACAAGCTATAAATGGTCCTTTTTCAATAATTGGAGTTGGATCTTTTATTAATTCTACATCAGTATCAAAATAAATACCTCCGTACTGATTAATAACATCAAACCTACAAACATCACTTACAAACTCATACTTATTTAATTCATAAGCTTGTGTTGAATATAGATTTTTATAAACATCCCAATTATCTTCATTCCACTCTTTTATTTCAAAGTCAGGTAGATATATTTTCCAAGATTCAATACATTTCTTGCGATCATCAGGTATTGGTTTTTTACCAAACCAACAATAATGAATTATTTTTGGTATCATTTTAACTCTTTTTGTATTGTTCATACATAAAGATATCAAACTTCAACTAAAGCAAAATGGTTATTTCAAGAAATCTATCGAAAATAAGAGATTTGTTAAATTTTTCAATTAACCCAGTACCATTTCATTAAGTCTTCCTCTATTAGCTCTACTACTATCACCTCCTGCATGATGAGTAATATTAGCTGGATTAGGATTTACTGAATTATCTGGTTTATTTTCTCCACTATTTCCTACCTTATCAGCGTGAATATGCTCTTTGTAATCCCAAACTACTGTAGGATTAGCTATTTTAACCTTAGCATATGTATTCGCTTCATTTATCTTAGCCGGGGCTGTACGAACACAAGGACAGCATGGTTTACACATTGCTGCTGTTCTGTGCTTACTTGAATACTTCATAATTAATTAATTTTATTATCTAATAATTCTGCATAAATATTACCTGTTCCATTACCAATAATATAATCACAGTTTAATAAATCTGCTAATCCCAAATAAACTTTAGAGGCTATTTCTATTGGTGGTGGATTTGAACCTTTATCGTATAAAGATCTAAGCAAAGGAACTGGAATAACTGAGTCATGAAATTTAGCGTTATCTAATATTCCAACAGCCCTCTTTAAACAATATCCATTACCTACTATTACAATGTCTTTATTTTTATCCTTGAATATATTAGTCGGAAGTGTTATCTTTTCTCTGTAACCTAATATCATTCCTACTTTAAAAGACTTCTTAAATATAGTTTTATTATTCAATATAACAGCTACTTCTGTAGATCCTCCACCTATATCAACACCAACAACATATTTATCATTCAAATCCATTTTAGTAGTCTTTAAGAAAGCAGAAATAGCCCCAACAGCTTCTTCTTCACCGGGTATAATTCTAACCGGTAAATTTGTAGCTTCCTCAATAACACTAACACACTCATCAGCATTTTTAGCCTCTCTCAGTAATGCTGTTGAGATAATTCTTATATTTTCTCTTTTAATACCAAATTTAATCAATGCATTAATAGAAAAAAGTACAGCAGGTAGAATAACATCATTAAGGAATTTTAAACTCAATCTTCCATTATGCAATCCTAACCTGCCTGAATCAGTAAAAATAGATTCATATAAGTAGTTGTCAAAGTTAAATCTTTTTGATAACTTTTCACCACCTAAATATTTAACCGCGCCTGTACTTATTTCAATAACACCAAATTTACCTAATAGTATACCAGAGAATAGTCTTTGTAGAAATACTATCATACTATTTTACAATTTCCATCATTAAAGGTACCAACTATTAAGCCTGACCTTGGTTTATCTTTTATATCTACAACTATTAAATCTTTCCACGTAAATACTCTTGTCGGAAATTCTTTCAATTCCACAACAGTAACGACCTTTCCATCAAAACTAACTTGAAAATATACATTAGATACAGTATATTTATCATTACAACTGATCTTGAAATCATCCAAATTAGTTATAGGAATAGATTTTATTTGAACTTTAGCCCCAATGATACCTGAGTAATCCCAGGTACCTTGAGGGCTATTTATTCTTTTCTCTACTAAATGTTTGCTCATCATTCCCCCTTTGCTAACTTGTCCACATAATTGTTCCAGTAAGCATCTTTGGAGGCTGTTTTACTCTGATGACCTTTTACCCAAACATAGCTCACTTTATTAGTAAGGCCCTGGTTTTTAATTTCTTTCTCAGCGCACTCTTTTATTTTAGCTATGTAGGGTTCTTTTGTTTTCCAATTTCCTTCCATCCATTCTTTTACACCTAAATAATCAGCATGAAAGACTATGGAATCTGCTTGTGCTAGTACTTTCTTAAATTTTTGCAGAGCTATATATAGTGCTGTCAACTCTGCTGATGGATTACTACATTTATCAGCATCAAAATTAGTCTTCATAAAAGAAGGAGTGAGTTCGACAGAGAATTCATCTATGATTTTATCTGAACTCATGTCTACTATCACTCCTCCTATACCAAGACGTCCATTTCCTGATTGCTTATCTAAATGAGAGCCATCAATAAAAACGTCAAGTTTCATTTTATTTAATTTTTATACAAAAACATCACCAAATCTCAATCCATTCACGTGAATAGGAGAGATTGATCTTATTTCAAATTCTTGATTTAACCATTCATAAAGCAAGCTTGTATCCAAATGCTGGGGATCTGTAAATAAATTCTCTACATCATTACCTAATCCCGTAATGAAATGCTGTCGACGAATAGTATAATCAATCGTATTCGTTAATAAATAGAAATTCTTTATCTGACATATGAATGAAAAATCCTTGTTGTCCATATTTTTATTAAAAATAAAGGATTCTCTAATTCGAGCTAAATCTACATATTCAATATGTCTTCTAATAATAGAGATTAATGCAAATAGCTCTACTGGAATAGTCCAAATATCACCCCATTCAGTATTATATACTGTAAAAGTGGTATCACTTATTCTAAGAATCATTTTAGTTTCTGCTAGTTTGAAATCTAGACATCCAGCAGATAATGATCCCTCTATCATCTCAGAAACTTTATCTAACTCACTCTTTAATAAGCTTTTTGATAAAATTTCACTAATTTGTTCTTTAAAATCTTTAACCGATTCAATCATTTCTACGAGATATTATGAATTAATATAATCATGATCTAAATCCATATTAAGTAACTCATATAAGTTACTTAAACTACGTCCAAAAAAGATTACAGAAAGCGACTGTGGTTTATTTCCTGTCGAAAGTGATGATGTTTTACGGTTAATTAGTATACCGGTAACATCTGATATCTTACTTCCCCACTTACTCGAGAAAATATCAAAAGAATTTTCATCTGAGAATGAAATATTCAATGCTTTCTCATTATTGTAAGAGAAAATAGCTGTTGTATATAGAACATAAATAGTATCTATATCTTTCTCTAGGAAATATTTAAATAGCTCTGTTTCAAGTCTACCTACTTCATCCGGATCCGGTAACGAACCTAGATCATACCTGGATATACTAAGATACTTTTCAATATCTTTCATTGTTTGGGATAATTCTTCTTTACTCATCGTGAACCTCCAAATTTTTTATGTGATTTTGTAAAAGCACTGCCAAAACCTTTCTCCCAGTTTCTTGTGGCCATGCTATTGAATTTATTATTAGATTTATTAGATCCAAAACGCTGTGTACTAACTGTAAAGCCAGAACTAGCTGTAGATAATCTCTTTAAGAGATTAGCATTGGATCTAATCATTGTTGACATTGTATACGAATCAATGTGATAAGATACGTCAGCTGTATTAAGTATGTCATCTTTAACTAATTTTTCTGATTTCAAAAATTCATTCAATTTAAGTAAAGACTCACTTAATGAGCTAGTTACTAATAAAGTATCAGAAGTTGGTTCATATACATTAAACATCTCCTTATCAGGATCGAATTTTATAACAATTTCTACCATTATATTTACTTATTTAATTGATAATTCTTTACCTTTATAAGGGGAATAATAAAAATAGAAGGAGTTTATTATTGTTCAGATTACAAATAAACTCCTTCTATCACTAATTAGTCAAACTTGAATTCTTTAAAATTCCTCCAAGGCGTGTTAGACTTACGATAACCATAGTTGATACCGTAAAGTTCATAACCAGGAAGAGCATCTGCTGATGCATTCCATTCATCCAAGTCATCGTCAAAGTCCGAGATTACAATCAAAGGACAATTTTTCTTATAATGTAATCCGAAATATTTGATACCCTCACCCAATCTTGTACCACCACCACATGGGAATGATGTAAGAGGGTGTCTTGGATCCAAATCTCTGTAGTGAGTAGCAAGCGATGTATGCCACGTAATTACATCATAGCGTACCTTTGTAGAGATCTTCTTCAAAGATACTGATATAGTCTTTAGAACTCTATCAATAAGATCAGTATCCATAGAACCAGATACGTCGATTAAGAAGACAACCCTAGGTTGAACATCCTTTCTCATCTTTATACTGATAGTTGGGGTAATGATCTTACTATTTCTTGCAGATCCCATACGTCTGTTATGCTTGTACATAACATTTCTTACAGGAACCATAGAGACTACCGTTTGCCTATAATCCTTTCCAAGCTTGATAAGGAACTTAGTAAGTGGGTCAACTTCAGCTACAACCTGTCTAAATACGGCAGGCATTTCCTGAGTTGATCTACCTTTACCTCCATGATTTGTGATATCTTGAGGATTATTTTTATCACCCAAAGTACTATCACGAAGATTCTTCAAGAAATCGTTAAGTTCCGGGTTTTCGTGATCAGAAGCATCTGATTGTTCTTCGTCACCATTTCCCATTCCGTCGGAATCTTCACCATTCTCGTTCTCATCACTGTCACTACCCTCTCCATTCGAACTTGGATCGGGTTGACCATTTCCTTGTGAATTTGAATCACCCTCTTGAGAGAATTCACCTGATGAGTTCTGACCTTGTTGTCCACCTCCGTTATTTTGCTGCTCATTAAGTAGAGCTTCCGCAATATCTTCAATGGATTTATTGTAACCAGCGATAAATGGTTCTGACTCTTGTGGGTAATCCTTTACTGTTCTATTGGACTTACCAGCAAGACGTTCATGATAATCCACATTAGCTTGTCTATAACCCTTCCTGAACTCGAATTCCTTCTGTTCTTGCTCGAGTTCGTTCGCCATATCTTCAGAAGTTATTTGATCCTGAGGCTTACCTAATCTCAATGAAGCAAGAAATCTAACAAATTGATCAAGGTGAGCGATTATCATATTAAAATATTCGTCAAATGCTTTCCCGTCTGGGAATGGAATGTCTACACCATTTGCATCGACACCTAATTTATAGCGGCTTGGAAGGATAAACTTCATTTCGAATCTTCTACGGAGTCTTTCCAACTCCTTACGAAGACGTTCCTTAATCTCCTTCTGATATTCATCCGTCGCCATATCATCAAGTTTACTTATCATCTTCTCCTTACGAGAGCCATAGATGTCAAGTGACTTGAGCTTCTTCACTAACTGTTGTTCCATATAGTGAATATCGTTCTCTTCCAAGATACAAGTATTCACTGACATATCCATTGATATGTTTAACAACTCATGTAGAAGATCAGTATCATCGATTAATCTTGTAAGTAATTGTTCAGCAAGATCAATCTCAATTCCGCAATTGTTGGCTATTTTTTCAGCCAACAAATCACCCTTCTCTTCTATAGTATCGAATAACCTATCGATCATTGATTCGATCTTCTTCTGGTTATTCATATGTCCAAGTATAATATGACCAAACTCATGCATTATAATGAGAAAGTCTACTACACTAACCTCATCTGGATCACTACCAGGAGGTGGTGGTTCTACCTGACCGTGATGTATTGAATAGAGTTCATGCGTCGGGAAGTGATAAACTCTACAATTACCCAACTCATTTGTTTCTAGTGGGTAATCACCACAGTTATTTACTTGGATTTTATTTCGTCCGCCGCGATAAATACTTAGTACTTTATCTTTAATCTCGGTAAGACGATCTATATGATCTTGGCTAATTGAATATTCGGGAACAGTACTAGCTGCCTGATCCTTTGTGCCATTGATCAACTCATCTATAGAGTCTAATATGTTATTTGCCATATATTTGTTTTATAAATTAATTCTATTAAATAAAAAAACCTAGCAGAGTTGGCTGATTTAAACCAACCAACCTGCTAGGTGATAGATATTAACTAATTATTAAGGGTTGTTCCTAAGAAGCGTGCTTGATTTTGTTGCACTGATACTGAAAGCAGAATCAATACTATCAAAAGTCATGCCCTTAGTAACTGCCTGTACTTGTACGTCTACATCATTTACAAAGTCAGTATTAGCATTGTATAGTACAGCTTTGAAGAATTTAACAGCCTTTGTTTGAGACTTTACAAGTTCCTTTGTTGAGAGAACCTTGCTATAACCGTAAGCTGGGTTGCCAAATGTGTCAATGAATTGACTTACAACTGACCACCATTCAGCCCAACGATTGTAATCACTTACAAAGTTATTGTTAATATATTCAAGTTTCTTATCAGGATCGAGATTTGCGTATCCATTAGAGTTCATAGAAGGAACGTTGAACGAATCAACTGCCTTCGGAACATTCATAAGAAGCTCGAAGAACTTAGCCAAAGTCTTCTCCTCAATCGGCTTATTTACATCAGTAATTTCATTGCTGAAAGTCTTGAAGTACTCCTTCATACTAGTGAATGACTCTTCACTAAATGAAGCTACTTTCTTCTTGTTCTTAACAGCTTCATTCTCAGCGTCTGTAATGAACTGTGTGAATAATTTCAACTTCTTGTCGATTTTCTTATCTGACTTGAGCTTGAAAGTGTCTACAGCTGACTTAATCGCAGACCAAAGTTCCCTACCAAGAGTAACGTACTTTGTATCTTCTGCAGATGAGCCACTCTTTGACTTAGCAGGAGCCAAACCACAAAGACCTGTAATGACATCGGAGAATGAATTACTTGTTACAGAATCGATGCCCCACATATAGTAATAACCACCCATCATTTTGATTAGGTTCATTACTGAACGAGGTGATACGAAGTTATATATGTCCCTATCAGGTGTCGGAGCATCTGTAAACAAGGATGCAAGATCTTTGTTGTTGATGTCTATCTGACCATCGTCTTGCATACGACGAAGAGTTTGAATGACCTCGTTACCTACGGCCTGCTCAAACTTGTACCTCATCTGACGATCATCTGTTGACTCAGCAACAAGAGCTTTTGACATGATATTAGATAACATATCAGCATAAACATCCTTATATGTCTCTTCAAAAGTGAACTGTTCTCCGTTGTTTATATCGATTGAATTAAGTAACGTCTCCATTACTGTAAAATCATCTGTACCAGACTTCGTAATGTTAGTCTTTATGTTCAATATACAGAAACGGTTCAATACAGGTGCCAAAGGTACCATTGAATCGTCATTCAAGTTCTGGAAATAGTTACCAGCTGCAACGATAGTTACAGTATTAGGCAACTCAATATCACGGAACTTACGCTCCTGGATAAGACCCAACGCCACAGCTTGTACGTGAGCAGGGGCTGTATTTATCTCATCAAAGAACAAAATACCTTTCTTTCCCTTAGCTACCCAGTTTTTAATAGCTGTGTAATAATCCGGCTCAATAAGGGAAGCTTCTACGACTTTACCCTCTACCTTATCAGGCGTAGTCATGAAGCCAAAGAAATCTTCAGGCTGACGTGATGCAGCCTCAATATTCAAGAACTCAAATCCCATAAGTTTGGAAAATATCCTCACAAATGCGGATTTTGCATGACCCGGGTTACTCATTAAGTAAATAGGTACAGGATAACCCTGTTCCGTCAACATCGCACTTACTGCGATGGCCTTCATTGCTCCCATGAGGGAACTTTCATAAACTTTTGCCATTTTTATTATGTGTTGTTTTTATATTTTAAATTATGTTTAATAATTAGTTAAAATCTATACTTTCATTGCTATTTTGCTTCTTTTACCAAACGTAAGAAAATCAAGGGTTTTGAATTCCCCCATTTTTTGAGACTTTTCAAGTGGACTCTGCATTAAAAAAAGCACCGGATAGAAAGACAGCAAAATCTTAATGTTGATAGAAAATATCAATAAAAGAAATCTACTAAAAGAAGTAGAAATCTGATATTGATATAACTATCCCCTTATTTGAATTTAGTAATTTTTGATAATTTTATATTTATATAATGAGAATTTTATTAGAGAATAATATAGTTTAAGCGGGACAAAACATCCTATAGGAAGACTGCCGTTTGAATCGGCATATATTCTCTAGAACACTTTTAAAGATATTTTAAGAAGATCAGCCAAATTTGGTTGATCTTCTATCTTTTTTAATCCCCCTGAAATTCTTAAGTGGAGAGAAGATAAAATAATTGGTTATATTGATTCCAATTGTTTTAAGTAGATAATAGATTCGAATCTAAAAAAAAATTAACTATTATTCACTTACATAAATATTATTAATTATTAAAAACTTAAATGTCTAATGGTACACAAAACGATAGTAATGGCTTCAGCTGGAGTGACATCTTACGCGGAGCTATAGGTGTTCTATCTGCCATTGGAGCTGGGTTAGCCGTATATTTTGGAGTTAAGAGAGCAACCCGAACAGTAGATAGAATAAACGAGACAAGAGAAGAAGACAACAAGATGACTACATCTCAGGAGATTAGTTATTATTCCTCAGATGTTAGTAACACATGTCAGAAATTTGGTACTGTTATGTCTAGTGCAGCAACGTTATTAGGAGCACTTGACGGTATCATAAACCCAGAGAAGCAACAGTTCAACCCCCAAATGGCCCCCAACTGGTATTTTGGTAATGGTGGAGGCGCATTCGGCTACGGATATGGACAGTATTACAATAATGGCAACGTGGCAAATCCACTATGTTGGGCTATGGCTGCAGTTAATGGAGGGCTTGGTAACAATCCTTGTCAACCGCCACCCCAGCAAATGAATGGGTATGGCCCACCTCAGAATAATCCATATGGTCAGCCATACATGAATTACTTCCCGGATGGTTCGCATACTTATACGATTCCGGGCCCAAATGGTGGAACAGCAGTTGTCACCGGAGATCCCTTTAAACCCTAATATTAGAAGATGATATAAACGATAGAAATAAAGTTTATATCATCTTTTATTTTTCTAAACCATTATTACTCAAAACAATTAATTATTAACAATTAAAATTAAAAAAAAAAATGTTTAGTAACTTACTTGAAGATGTAGACTTTGGCGCTGTCTTCGACAGAGTTTGTCAGGTCGGAAAGTTGACGGGTGACCTCATGGGTGCAGCCCGTGACTACAACCAAATATCTATTGATTCTGAACAGAACAATAGAAACGCTGAAAAGCACATTGTTGATCTTGATCGTACTCAAGCATTAAAAGACGGTGATGTTGCTTACAAGAACGAAAAAGTGGCTAATGAGGCTGAAATCAAGCAGCGCACAGCCAGGTTCAAAAAGCTTACCGAAGAAAACGATAAGCTTAAGGAACAAATCTCTTCGACTAAAAGTGATGAGGAAGTGAAGAGACTTCAAGCACTTTTGTCGATTAATATTGCTGAGTTGAATGCAATTTCACCAGCATACAAAAATTAACCCTTTTAAAAGGGGTTAATTCCTATAAAATGAGAGTATATAAAATAGTGAATTAATTTTCATTATTACATATATTCTCATTTTATTTTTCTAGATTTTTAACTAACTAAATTATTAATTTTTAAATTATTTCATATATGAAAGCAAGCACAATAATCAGCTATACTGCAGTAGCAGCAGCAGGTATTGCTTTGGGTGTAGCGATCGCAGACACCAAGGCAGGTAAGGCTATCGACAATGGCATCGAGAAGGCCAAAACAAAACTTGGTCTTACTCGTGAAGACCGAAAATCCTCTACAGAGGAGAAACGTTCTGAAAGCGGTGAAAGGCGTGAGTAAGTAATAAGAACTATTGAAGAATTTAGGTTGAGGATGTACGAAAATGTATATTTCTCAACCTATTTTTTATTTGAATTTTTAAATAAACTTAATAAAATGGATAAAAGAGAAGCACGTGGAGCTAATCGTAATAATGATGAGCCTATTCGTCTACATAACGAAGAGCTCGGAAAATGTAGACGAGCCTATGAAATGGGTCAGAAGGCGAGTAAAGCCTCTAAAATATTATTTATAGCTGGTATAGCAGTATATGCAGTAGGTGTCGCATGTAATCTTTATTGTGATAGAAAATACCAGCAATATCAGGAAAAAAGGAAAAAATATTATTTAAATGAATAGACGAGATAAATATAGACGTGGAGGTTACAGTGATAACTATACACTAAGAAGAGAAGAAGATCCTGTTAGCTTTACTAGCACTTTCCTAAACACTACTAAAAACTGGTGGATATGGGTATTTGCTGGAGTTCAAGTTATTCAGATTGGACTTAGAGCTTACACAGATTGGCAGAGAAACAAGTCAATGACGTCTACTACGAGTGAAGAAGATGTTAATAGACTCTTTAATAATTTTTGATTATAATTAAAATGACTACTATAAAAGAATTATTCAAAAAGTATGAAGAAGCAGCGGAGGATTTTCTAGATATGGTAGGTATCTGCAAAAAAGAACAGCAGGTAGTGATACCTCCCGCTGAATTACCTTCACTAGATCTAAAAGAGCCTGAGGAGGAAATAATTAAAAGTGATGAGAAATTGTTTGATGATTCTTTTGTAAAGGAATTATTAATCAATAATAAATCCGGTTTTGCTTGTGGAAAATATCACGATGATTTAAGAGAATTATCTGTACATATTTTCCCATTCAAAGATGGTATAAGAATCACTTTTGTAGTTAATCCCTCTGAATTCATTGATTGGAGAGACATTGATAATCTTTTTGAATCTAATGATAAGGAAGGTATTAATTATAGAATGAGAAGTTTAACGAAAAAGAGACCGATTAAAAGATTATTTGTTAAGCTTAACAACTATGGAGATAATGGAGACATTACGTGGATACCGTTACATACAGATCTATTACCCAAATTAAGTGAAGAATTTACATGGGATAGTTTGTATACAAAGGATAGACAATGTATAGGTTATGCAGAAGCATTTAGACAACACAAATTGAGTTTTAGTAAACTTCCTATGGTGTTTTATGAGTCCTTCTGTAATGAGTTTAGAAATAGAGCAAAAACTCATTATACACTCTTTCCTACAAATGAAGTTATATATACAGCAACATATACCGTATATACAACTGGACCAAATAAAAAAACATTAGAAGAAGTATCTGATGTTTTAGAGAACAAGCTATACGGCTTGGGTCTTGTAAAGAATAACATAGAAGTGAAAAGGATTATGAACTTCATTATTCACAAGAGCTCGAAATACACTGATGGAATGTTCTCATTCGGATTATCATATGATGGATCCGAGTTTTCTAATAAAGAAATAAAATTTTAAATCTAAACCTATGAACGATACTTTCGAAGGTGGTCGGTATTCCTGGATGACAGTATCCAAGGTAAGCTACGTAGGACCTAATCACCGGGTCTATAAAAGATTCACAAGGAAAATTGGAGACGATTACTTTGTTGAATCAAACCTAATTGATGAAGAATGGAAAACAAGTCCAAAGAAAAAAGATTGGTATGAACTTTTCCTTCAAGTCGAAGAGGACAAGCAACGTTCTGAATTCAATAGGGAATTTGGAATAGAAATAGCGTAAGTAAAAATAAAGAAAAGATGAAGCTTAATAAAATGGCTTCATCTTTTCTTTTTGCTCTAATTACTCTTTTAAAATCTTAACAATAGAAAATAATATTAAAAAATAAAATTATGCTAGAAAATAGATTATCTTCATCAACTGATTTCATTGATAAGTCAGTGTATATAAATGGGTTAGTTTATATCTGTAATTATATGATAAATGATTTGTTTGAGTTATTAGAGAAAGAGGGAAGGAAATTTGGAATAATGTTAAGATATATTGAAAAGATAAATAGAGCATTATTACATATACCGTTTCCTATGCAAGAATTGGAAATATATCAAAGAATAACATATTTATATAAACCATTGCTAGTGAAGCAATTCACTTTATTAAAAAAGAAAAAAGTAACAGAAGCCGATGCTGTTATAGTTCTTCTATATAACTTAACTAAATTCATATTAAATTCCGATAATTGTGAAGAATATAGATACATGAATCATGTAAAGAAGATTAATGAAATTATGGACCTTCTATTTCAAAATATAAAAAATAAAGGTAAATTAGCTAACGTGTATTTAATATTTCAAGGAACTATTACAGACCTTATGAATAATTCGAGAGTAGGAAAAGTTAAATTAACCAAATTCAGCTTAATAGAAGATAGTAAAGAAAAAATTAATAGAACACCGATTACTGGTGACGGTGAGCTAGTATCAATTGAAAATAATGAATTAGAAATAACGTTATAAAAAGAAAAAAGAGATAAGTTAATTTTTAGTTAACTTATCTCTTTCTATTTTACTCATCCAAAACCTCTTGTATGGCTTCCTCGATGGTTTTGTCAATGACAACCTTTTCCGTTATAAGAGGTGGGTTCGGTGACCACCTAACAAATATTCCGGCTTTCAACCTTTTGAACCAATCTGTTGGCTTTTTCTGTCCTGGTGATGAGTAAACATATATCCTGTTGATTTTACTATCACCCGTGATAGAAAATGGATGTTCTGCGTAATTATCAACAACCTTTTCAGATAAATGAAGACTCTCTACCTCACTATTTTCAAGTAAAAGTAGGCTAGAACAATCCGTAGTTGTTATCTCATTTAAAAAAAGATTGTTTATTCTTGAATTTCTGATTATCGGTATTTGATAATCGAATGAATTCTTGTCTTTAGTATCAATAAAGATATTATTGAAAATAATATTAGTGCCTCTACACTTGCATCCAATACTAATTATCGTAGGAGATTCATGTAAATCCAATCTACATATTTTATTAGGGAATATCAGTGTTCTTAAATATTGCAAATCCCTAAAAGAATCACCACATATTCTTACTTCATCTGGTTCTCCCTCGGCCGGTTTATCAGATCCGATATTTGATAGATCAACTTTTTTTATATTCCATCCTAGTAAAAATCCCCATTGGTCGATGTTTCTTAGCTTAGTACACTTAGAAAAATCTAACTCCTCAAGCAAGGAAGCTCCATTTCTGCTCTTTGCTCCAGTATATCCATAGGTTTTAAATTTAGTTAATGAATCAGAAAAGGAAATTCTTCTTATTATTAATCTAACATCGTTAAATAATTTTTCAGGACTTAAAAAAACAGTTTCAAATCCACTAAAAGCTATTTCGTCCAAGTTGTACTCAGCCGGATATCCCACATCATGACCAAGTGACTTACTAAGTCCTTCAAATATAGTGTCCTCTTCGGTTGAAGGGCTCAACATTACTTGATGAATTCTCGCCTCTGGTAAGAAAAGCTTATGCTCATTCATTTCTATCGAGGCGGTAGAAACATTTGTAGTTCTTGAATAAAACTGTAACAAACACAACTGGTCATTAAATCTAGTCAATAAAGTCTCCATCTTCTCTAATTTCAACTATATCAATATTTAAATCTTTTACAAACCTACTGGAAAGATCTTCTAATTTACCTTTACCAATAGATTTGAGTTGATCCTCATTATAATTGAAATCATCATCTACCTCAAATACAGTAGTCAATTTCAAAATACAATCTTCAGATCCAAAAGAAAATATGAAATTAATATCACTATTTGAATCTGATACTAATGTCGACTTAAAAGACCTAGTTATATAAGGAGTAACTGGAAGAATTACTTCTTTCTTAAAGAATGAAGAGATGAACTGATCTTCCTCATTCAGAACCGAGTTTATTTTTTCATAGATCTTTTCTCTACCTGCTGCTGTATAGGGACTCCAACCATCTTCGGTCCTTGAATTGAAGACAACAGGTTCTGTTTTTAACCTAGAGTTACCTACAATCACAGATTGATAAGTAGAAAAAGTACTTATCTCGCGCTTTCCTAATAGGTCTGCTTCTATTAGTTTAGGAGCGGATAAGAATGAATACAATTCCTTACCTGATACGTTAGATAAGGTAACTGTACACACATCATTGAAGACAACTATTACCTTATCAGAATCATTACCATTCTCAGTAGTAGTAGTAGAGTAAACTTTACGCTCTTTATGAGTCACTAAAGCTTTCGAGAGTCGCGTTCCATTGAATGCTTTTTGAAAAAATTCAAGGAATTTTTCTTCACTAAACTCTTTAACAAGAGTTCCTATAGCTTGATATCGTTTTTTATTTTTATTCATTATCACTAAATTTAAAATTATCTAAATCAAACTCGTCATATGTACTGAGAGTCATTTCAAGTTTAATTTTACCACTATTAAGTAGATCACTTGTAAACTTGAAATTAATATTAGGTTGACCCTGAACGGTAACTGTTGTATAACAACAGTTCCAATCTCTCTGAGATTCTAACTCTCTAAGCCCTGATACATGTGACTTAAAATGATCTTCCCTAAAATTATTAATGATTTCCTTACAATTTTCGGGATCCTCTTCAGGATCCCATTCCATACCTTCGAATAGTTCTCTATCGGATATGGATATCATCAAAGGATAGTTAGTATTATTATCTTTATAAGAAATAGTAACTGTTGCTGGAATTCCTAATTTATCTACCCAGGATATATCCTCACCAAAAAGTGATGCTCCAGAGGTTAATAAATCTGCTATTACGTCGGCTGTTACACCACGAAGGAAATATAACATCCTGGTATTAACATCTCTCTGAAGAAGGTTATCCATTCCTGATTCAGGATTCATGTATGACCTTTTTTCCTGGATGTCAATATCCGCACTGAAACAATCTGAAGCTTGATAATAGTCCATCAGATTATTTTTGTACCTATTCATAAAGTATATGAATTCCTCCTTAGAGAGGATTTTTTCTTTTTTTAATTCTTTCATATTGATTGTTTTTTAACATAACTCGGCTCTCTTCCACTCTTCATCCCAACGTTTAGTGGTTTTGACGTGGTTAGCCCTTACATACTTAGCTATTGAATTATTCCAATTTTCTGGAGTAATCTCATTAGCCAATCTAATTACTACTCCCTCCTTTTCTTTACCATAAGCTGATGGTTGGGACATCCAATAATTAATCTTATCCATAAGATCTTTTTCGGAATTTATTATCCCCTTGAAAAGAACAGGAACAGTAGGAAGATCTAATATCTTCGCAAACATTTCCACATCACTCCAGCTATACCAAACATTTAACTTGGTATTAAAAACTGCAAAAATATGGAAATATGACGGTAGTCTGTCATATTCTATTGAATGAACTGCGTAAAGGTTTTCTCCAAACACAATTTCATCATCAGAGATAAGATCCTTCACATAAGGAAATATATCTCTTCTTAAATTTACAGACCATGGATTGAGAGTTGGTATCTTACTTCTTGCATAACAAGAAATATTTGTAACACCTGAATTCTCTCCGTCCAATTTTTCTTGTATTACTACATATTTACCAGAAAAAGAGTCAAACCAGTTCTTATCTGATCTTACATCATCTGGTGTTCTTCCAGGACTCTGATACATATGTTTAATTCTTGGAAAAGACTGCGGTTTTATCGCAGTTGTATTAATATCTGCCATAATATTTTTGTTACTTTGTTAATAATCGTGAGAGATATAAATATAAACATTAATTGATTATATTTTTCTATAATCAATCCAAACTTGAGAGTTTTAAGGTTTATTAAAAACTTGAGCCGAAGGCGGATAAGTGTATGAGGGATGAAAGACCGAATACACTTATTTGGTTGGTTGGGGTAGGCTCAAGATTAAACTTGAAATAAATAAAAAGAAACTCTCGAGCCTTTAGGGCTCGAGAGGGTTAATAATCAGGTAAATAGGGGCAAAATTTTCTGCCAAAAAATGGCCAATTTTTGGGTATGAGAGGGGTATTTTTCAAAAATACCCCCTAAATAGGATATTCTATAAGGCATCTTTTTGCCGAAAATTCACCAATTTTATAGGATATATATAATATATATAAGAAAAATATTTTTACAAATATTCTATAATATGTATATTATTTTCTCTATACCTTTTTACTTGATCTTTAAAATAAATTTCTTCAAAGTCTTTGACTTTAGGAGTTAATGATATACCAAATTTATTGTAAGTCTCCTTAAGGAGACTCTTTATTTCATCAGAAGTATATTTTTTCCCTTTAACTAACTTTGGTCGAAGATCATTTATTATTAGATCCTTTTTTGATTTATCTTCGATAAATCTATTAATATCAGTTATATTATAACTTAATGCTCTACATTTATCTGTACCAATTTGATTTATAATATTATAAATCTTAGTAGGTACTTGTGTCAAAATTACACTAAACTCCGTAGGAGTTAATCTATTTTTATATTCACATACAAGTTTTAATCTATCTACAAATAATCTTAAATTATTGAATTTTTCAAAAAATTCATTAACTTTACTAACTTGTAAATCCATTCCAGCATTAGCAAATTGAGAAGTATCTGTATAATCAGAATTTTGTACTTCAAATGCTCTTCTTTCAGCTAATATAGCTAATGTATTTAATCCTAGATATTTATTATTATTTGTAGGATCAGTTAATATTACAGAATATTCAGTTTCATACTTAACATTCTCTTTATAATATATAAAAGGTTCTAGATAAGTATTAAATAAATCCCTTTTTAAATCACATAATTCATTCAATTTCAAGTATTCTTCTGTCTTTTTTAACTTTTGATCTACGTAATCGTTAAATTGATCAATAGTTAGTTGATTGAATGAATTAATATAATATAATTCTCCTACGTTTTTCCAAGGATTTTCAGATAATCTTTGCCTACCCATAATCTGAGGTATATCCAATGATATATCTACAGCCATACTAGCTATATTAGAATCTGATAATATAATAGTTCTAGCATTATCTGAATAAAAATCAGCCCCTAAATAAACTGTTCTGGTACAGAATGTTACCATTTTTATTCTCTCTCCTCTTAAAGGAACAGTCCCTATTTTATATTTAGATCCTAATCTTTTCTTTATTTTAGCTCTATTTCTTCTTGTATCTGCACAAAGAATATTAACTTCATTAGGAGTTAAGTTAGTATTTTTTATCAAGGTTATTATATTTGATATAGAATTAATATATATTACAACTTCCTTTGATTGTACTGTTCTTATAGCTCCTGTATTAAAATCTTTAAAATTAATTTCATTAAATTGTTTATTTTTATATTCATTAATTATTCTTGTACCTTCAGATACAATAGACTTAACCTTTCTACTTTTTATGTATGGTCTTATAAGTCTTTCTGGTTGAGCTGATTCCCAATCTAATTCATAATATGGAAGGGTGTTAAAGGGATCAACCTGATCCAAGTAACTTTCCATCATTGGTGTAGCAGATACAAAATAAACATTATTTAGTGTTTTTAGTGAATTAGTAAAATCAAACTCTATTTCAGATTTAAAAGAAGAATCTGTAAATATAGATTGAAATTCATCAACAACTACGTGATAATTAGAGATATTTTCATTTAAACTAATCAAAATATCCTTAACATATTTAAAAGAATCGTAAGTAACTAGTATTTTTACAGGTTTATTAGCCGATCTCTTATCTTGTATATACTTACTAATCCAAATAGTAGCTGTTTGATAATTTTTACTTATTTCATCCCCGTTTAATAGAGGAGCGAATTTAATCTTATCTAATTCATCTACCTCATTTTCTACTGTAACTTCCGTTACATTATTTATAGGAATAGTTGTGGTAGGTGGTTTATATTTATCCTTATCAACTTCAAGATCCTCTATACCAAAACTTTCTGGGTTTATATAGATTACGTCATCAGGGTGTTGGTCCGTTTTGTTCTTTAATAAAACTTTTCTTGGACTACAAAGGATAACGTCATCTTCACTTCCTATACAAAATTCAGTAAATCCACAGCCAGGAACTCTTTTATTTATTATACAAGGATGTCCTGGAAACTTAAAGTCAGGCCATTCACTCAAATATCTAATTCCAGCTGGAACTACTATCGTTGTCTTATTCATTTTAGTAACTATATTTTAAATAAGTTTATATTTCAATGATTAGAGTTAGAGACCTAAGTCTCAAAATCTCATTGATGAACAATAATTTAAAACATTTTTAATTATGGTAAGATATGTACTTAAACATCTACTATCTGGGTTATATTTAACCAAGAGTAACGGACAGTGGGTGTTATCTGACAAGTGTGATAAATATTATAAAAATGATATGACAGAGAAACTAAAAAAGACAGTTTTCTCTGTAAAAAGTTCAAGTGTAAGCTCAGGGTATAATTATACTCCTAGTCAAATTAATTCAGATGAGGTTTTAATTCCAGGGACTGAATTTTATATAGAAAAGCTACTTTTATTTGAGTTTGATCCGAATGCATTAATTAGTACGGATTATGAGAAGGCAGAAAAATTAGCTAAAACCTATCTCGAATTACCCGGAACTAATGATGATCCAGAAAGGTTAACAAACCTAGCACTAGAAATGGCTGCTTATAAAACACTTGAATCAGCTAAATATATAGCATTGATCAATTTAATTGAGAATGCTGGTGCAGAAATTCACGGAAAGTTAGACGAAGTGAAGTACGAAGCTGATTCTTTCTATGTGAAAGCTACTTTTAAAAATTATACAGGTTTGTGTAAATATAATATAATGTAATTATGGGAATTTTATACAGTAAAAGAGAGCAACTAGAGGATCTAGTTGAAAAGGATTTAGGTGATTACGGTCAGCATAATCCTTGCCCATTATCTCAGACTATTTTGACGGATAATGGATTCAGACATTACGAACTTGGTCCGTGTGTTGGTTTTTTACTAATAGGATGGATGGATAGTAAGGGCTTTGATACCCAGCTAATTCAAATTTCTGAAGATGATGAAAATTGGTTTTATGCTGAAGATCCTATAGCAATGAATGGTTACTGGACGCCAACAGTTTCAAGAACACTTAATCGAATGAGCAATTGGTACACGGAACATATTCAACAGGGGTTTAATGATGATTGGAAATGGGTTTCAAAACTTATTAAACAGCCAAAAGAGGAGTCAATTTTTAAAGAGAATGGGGAATCTGCCTGTCCTGTTCTTGGAGTTGAACCCCAAATAGTAGAGAAAAACTAAAAAAAAATAAAACTAGAATAAGAAATTAAATCTTATTCTAGTTTTTTATTTTATTCAAATATATCACATGAAACTCGAAGGTCTCTTGGTAATTTATAAAAGAAATAGTGTCCTGGACCACCTGTATCCTTTGGTCTACAGTCTATTCTTATGATATAGTTTGGTAATATAGATCTGGTATATTGTTTCTTATCTAATTCTTCCAGAGGAATCATTAGTTTCATACCTGGTCTATACATTTTAAATTCTTTATCCTCATTTTCTAATCCGGAACCTATGTGGAAGATAGTGGGTTCTTGTGTAGAAGATAATGAGATAACAATAGGTGGATTATTATTGCTTCTCATCCACACAAAATAACTTAATTCTGGGTTATTCTTTGCCTTTAATAATTCTTTAAATGGAACTATTGATAAACAATTATCATTCAATCCACATAAAGAATTAGTTTTTAATTTTTCTAATCTAACTCTAACTTGGTATATAATAGCTCCAAAGTCATAATCATCAACCGGACATTTTATTCCACATGTCCAATCTTTTGATTTTCGAAGAATAGAGAATATTGTATTATTATCTGTCATGGTGTATTATCTATTTTTCCTGTTTCTACGTAACTGTAATAATCCCGTAAAAAGTGCAAAAGGTAATCATACTTCATTGAAGAGAGTGGATAACCAAGCTTTTCGTCATCTGGTAGCGATGACTGATATTTCTTAGAGAATGAATTATCATGGCTTCTTTTCCAATATATTACTAAATCCAGAATAATATCTTTATATTTCCGGATTTTATTAATGTATGATTTAGTATCATCGGGACCATTAAAGTATATAAGCTTACGAAGAGCATCATAGGTTTTTTGACAATATTCAAGACTATATTGTTCTTGACCGTGTTTCTCCTTAATAATCCGACCACTTTTTACAGCTTTTATTCTGTTATCTTGCTCTTTCTTTATATTCCTACTCTTTCTCTCCGCTCTCCTTTCTGCCCTTTTTCTTTGTGAAGTCTTCGATCTTTTTGACATATTCACTAAATTCTTGTATTTCTTCCTTACTTCCTACACGTTGCACGTATTCTCTATAGAATCTTGATATATTACTAAACAATTTTCTTGTAACGTGCATCCACTGTGTCGTTTCTCTCTTATCTTCTTTCATTAGATCCGGAAGATAAGAGACTGCAGATCTAAAATAATCTACAGCCTCCTCATATTTTAATTTACAAGTCATAGTTAGCTTCTATAACGTCGTCAATTATACCTTCTTTCTTTGCCTCGTCCCAGCTCATGAAGTGGTCAATTCGATTAAACCACTTTGATTCCACATCAGCCTCAGATTTTCCGGTTCTCTTTGCAACGATATTAATGAGCTTCTTTCTCAACTCTGTTGAGAATTGGAAATCTACATCCATATCCGCGTATTTACCGTGCGTTCCACCTGATAGATCATGAACCATACAAGTAGAATTAGTCATCATGAATCTGTGACCTTTAGAACCACACATTAGAAGCAAGGATGCCATAGAAGCTGCCATGCCTCTACAAATAGTCTCAATAACTATTCCTCTTTTCTCAATAATCATCATTGTATCTAACATGGCCAAACCAGCTACTACACTACCTCCTGGAGAGTCAATGTATATTGTAATTTTATCATTACCCTGCATTGCGAGGTATTGTAGCTGGTTCTGTAGACAGTTAGCAGATTCAGTAGTGACTTCCTGATCAAATATGATAACTCGCTCTTCGTAAAGAGCAGTTTCAGTATTAAAAATTGCGGAATTTCTACCCGGTTCAAGCTCCTTTACAATAGCTGGAGTTAAAGCTGTAATTTTCTTTTTTGTCATTTTTATTATTTAATTATTACATTAATATTATTTCTTAATTTATATATATTATCAGCACCAGTAGTTGTGAGTATTTCATTTAAAGATGCTCTCAACTGAGAAATGTATTCTGTTAAGCTATATGATACCTCATAAGCTTTTCCTCCGGTGTTTAAATATCTATACGGTTTGTATTTCTTTAATGCAGAAGATTTCAGTGTATGTACTAAACCTTCTGGTAATTGTTCTTCTGTGAATCGAATTAATTCACCAATTCCAGAATCATAATTAAATACTTCACCAAAACTTTCTGATGCTTTTACCATTGATTTACCAAGCATTACATCATCAGCACCTAAAGCTAGGGCTTTTATTGTGTTATTAATAGATTCAAGCTCTTCATCAATGGCTATAATACGTGGAAATCTTCTTTGTCCATGTACAAAAGATTTCTTATTATTTTCTGTTATATTCATTAATAGACTTGCTATAGGATACTTAAAAACAGAATCCTCAGTATAGTCATTTCCAACTATAATAGCATCTACATAGTCTGTGAAACTAGCTGCTATTTCCGGAGTTTGAACTATTCCAACTGTTACAGATCCAAACTTTCTTCCGGAACGAATATAATTAGTTAAAAATCTAAACCACATTTCACTGATCAATGGGGTTTGATATATCAAAATTAACCATTTTGACATATCCATATTACTTCTAGCAAACTCCTCTAATTCATTCATTTCAAATTGAGTTGGAAAATATTCAACTGTGTTTAATCTGAAATTTAGAGGAGCATCTGCTGATATAGTTATTCCGATGTGATTATTCATAAAACAGTTAACATTACTAATGTTATTAAAAACATTAATGATATTAGTAGATGGATATACACAGATAGGTAATCTATCAGTCCATCTTATCGGAGTATCTTTAGCTATGCTTGTTGGCGTTATTGAAACATCGTTCATACCAACGCCTTTCGTTATAATTCCCATTTTCCGTCATTTTTTACTCATTCTTTTACAATTGTTAGAATTTGAGGGGTTAGATTTTATATAACAAAATTAAACGCTAATCCTTATGAATGATTAATTTAACTAATATTTGATAATGAAGCTATTAAGAACAAAATATTTCGCAACGAATTTAGTAAATAATAACTATAGAGTAAATCCGGGTGATATGGTTTTTGCCCAAAGAGGTGTATATCAGCATTATGGTATTGTAAGTGAGGTAGACCCTAAAACCGGCAGGCCAATAAAAGTTATTGAATATCAAACACCAGAGAAACTAAATTCGATTAGTAAACTAAATCCAATGAATAGTAGGGTTACTGAGAGTTCCTATAATTCATTCCAAAACGGATCAAACGTTTACCACGTAGAAGATGAGGTGGGTACGAAATTTAAAGGACAAAGAGCCGTTCGTAGAGCTAGAATAGCAATGGATATGGCTAATAATCCAAAATCTGTATTTAGTAATTATAATCTAGCAGAAAATAACTGTGAACATTTTGCTACGTTTATAAAGAATGGTAGACAAGGTAGAAACTCAAGACAGGTTAATACTATCCTTAACAACGTTTCTATAAATCCTTTACGTACAGCTGCTGGTATTACAAGAATATCCGGTGCACTAGGTTCACATAATTATGATTCACTAGATAAAACATTAACAAAACGAGGTATGGATAATAAAAAGATTTTTTCTAAAATTATGAATAGAGGAGGATTCCTTGATCATATTTTACCTCACTTTAAGTAATTTAAAACCCTTATATACGAAGAGAATATAAACAGATTAAGTTTATATTCTCTTCTTTTTATTTTTCACGATTATTAACTTTAAATTAAAAAAAAATTATGGAAACGCGACCATTTGAATTTCCGTATGACAGATTCAATTCTGAAGTTTCAGAAGAATTTGCCAATTACCCTAAATACTCAAAAGTTAATAGGGCAGAGGAAATAAAAGAAAAGATACTTTTCCAAAAAAAGTATCTTATTAAAAAGAAATTGATAAAGACAGGTAAAAATCCTACTTGTTTTACAATGATTTTAAATGAATTTCCTTGTTATGTTGAAATTTATAATAATGGGGAGATTCTTGGTTATAACGAAAAGGATTTAATTGACGAGAAACTCGTTGGTATTCCTGTATTCGTTATAATTAATGATAATCTTTATATTCAACGTAATTCAGTTAAGTTAATGTTTTCTGATATTGACTTGAAGGAGTTAGTTGAGTATAGATCAATTATCAGAGAGTGGTACAACGATGTCCACTACTCAGCTTGGCTGTTTCAGAACAAAACTGGTGAAATGATCAAGATAAAATCTTCATTTACCAATTATTTTGAACAAGCTTTTGTAGCTCTTAATTTCAAAAGACCTATAAATGATTGTGATATTGTAATGGGAAAAGGATCTTTCCTTTTCTGGGTAAATAAAGAGCTTGCGGTTAGTTTCTCAGATGAAAAAATGAAGGTTGATACATGGAGGTATTGGCCTGAAAATAAAGTTGAGAATCCTAAGCTTCAATGGTCTGGTATTGAAAGGTGGAGTGAATCTTGCACTATTGTTCCATACCTGAAAGACATTCATCAAGCTCTTCAAGAACTTCAAATTAGAAGGTTGATTTCAGATTCAATGAACAACCCAATAATAACATTTAAGAAGCTTATTGAAAAGCTTGTAAATTATAATGAATCCACTGAATATAAACCAGCGGATTACAGAGAATTCAAAAACGTATTGGGAGAGAATAACCATTACGTACAACTTCTTATAGATCGAATGACTGGAAATCGTAGATAGATAAGAAGTAAAAAATAACGAATACTTTTTACGGTATTCGTTATTTTTTTTTTTATTTGTTATCATCATCACCTAACATTGATTTTATTCCATATGTAGCACCTATTGCTGCAGCTCCTGTTCCTAATCCTATAGCTGACTGTTTTCCCCATTTATCCCACCAGTCTAATTTATCCCAATTACCTTGGTTTGTATTGGTTGACGGTGTTTGTGGTTGATTATTTTGTCCTTGCCCTTGTGGCTTGTATGGAGGAGGAGTCTGTTGTTGACTCTGTCCCTGCGGCTTATAAGGGGGTGGTGTTTGAGACTGGCTTTGTCCTTGTGGCTTGTAAGGAGGTGGCGTGACAGTTTCCGGTTTTGGGTTATCAACCTTAACCGAAAGTTTTGTACTTCTACTTGCTTCTGCAGCTGAAGGAGCCTCTGTAGCTGGTTTATTCACTTTAACAGAAAGTTTCGTATTTCTACTAGCATCCTGTGCAGTCACAGAAGTAACCGCATTAACTTGACGTTGTTGCTGGAAGTTTTGTAAAGTACCATTACTCTTAGCAGTTGCTAATCTATCCTTTAATGCTTGTTGAGCTGTCTGAGATTGTTGGGATCTATTAAATTTATCTTGGGTTATCTTGGCCTGTTTTATATCTGCTGCAGTAGCTCCTGTACCTTGTTGCTTTGGCATCTCTTTTATAGCTACTTGACCTTGATAAGCATTTTGATTAATTATTTTATCCCCATTAGCTCCACCTTTAACTCTACCTACAACACCGTTATTAGCGTTGTTAACAGCAGCTGTTATATCCCTAGTATCCTTAGCACCAATAACTAATGTATTTCCACCAGCATTAGCTATTTCATTCATACCAGGGACAGTATTTAATATCTGATTCTGCTTTTGGAACTTTTTATTATTTGGATTTCTACTAGGAGTTGCTGCGTTTCTCTGTGCAGCTTGTACTTGTCCAGAATCCAAAAATTGTTGTGCCTGTGATTGGATTGGCATATTACCGTTTACTTTAACTCCGGTTCCAGCTACATTAACATTATTAGTTTTTGGAATAACTGGGGTTACTGTACCTCCATGTAAATCTCCATTTCCTACTCTTCCTCTTATTTTTGGTACTATTTTAGAGGAAGGTGATAAGGTTGGTTTTACAGGAGCGGTTCTCTTAAATAGATTCGCAAACCAACCAGAAGCAAATTCCTTCTGTCTTTCTATATATCTTGATTGAGTATAATTTCTCTGATTTAAATAAACTATCATAATAAGTAATCTATTTTTAAATTAACTATCATATAATAAGAATAATGAAGAAAAAACAAGAATGACCAGATTTCTACATGAGAAAATCTGGTCATTCATTTATTTATTAAATAACTTTGGCATCAGACTCCAAGTTATTTTCAATTTCATAAAGTTTCTCCAGGAATTTTATGCAACTTTCTGTAAAATTAGTTGCATAATAAGTTAATGCTGGAGATTTATACTTAAGTTCGTACAGATTCGGATTTCTTGAACTTGGTACGAACTCAAAGTCTGAGTGTAAGAACAAGCTATATACTCTTTCACGTGTTCTTACACTTTTGATACTGTGATCTTCACACATATACCAATCTTCTGTAGTTGGTTTGTGCGATGGATTCTTAATATCGATCAATTTGTATTTTCTATATTTATTAAATACAAATTCATAATCCCCTTTGATCATCATAGGGATTATATTAAAGACATCCATTGATGTCCATTTTAAAATAACATCCACTGGGAAGGGGGTTATTTTAGCTACTCTCCTTGCTTGATCCAAGGAGAGTTTCTTGTATTTAAATTTTTTCTTCATTTTAAATTAAATTTTTATTTTACGACAGATCCAATCAATAATTGAATCAATTAGACCCGTCTTTTTAGGCTCATCGAGATAGAGCCTCGTTGTTAAATTAATAGTAGGTTCCATATCCTCCTCGTTATTCATATTTTCTATTTTATAATAGTCGAGGTGAGTATAGATGTAAAGATTAAGATCGGTTCTTTTTACAACATTGCAAAAAAGATTCCAGAGAATCCTAATCCAAAAATCGTCAAGATATGCTTCCGGAAAATATATAATCAAATAATCCCAGGAGTAATTCTTGGTTCTTACTGTATCAATGCTTTTGTATAGATTTTGACATAAATACAGTAATGAATTGGCAGCCGAAAACCACCCGTTTTCCTTAATATTCGCTTTTTCAAGCAGTAGATTAAGGACAGTAGAATGATCTGAAAATTTATTAATGAATTCCCTAATATCATCCGTAAGTGAATACCAGTTAGAGTGTCTAGGTATTCTCCCTGGAGTAGAGGTAATATCAACTCCGCATTTTGCGTCGTCGCAGTATCCACTCTCTTCCAGCATGTCTTTGCAGGCAGTTGTAGTATAGTCTGCTAAGACATTTGTCGCGTATACGGTTAATTTTCCCATTTTTAATTTTCTCTTAAATAGGAAATTACTATTCGTGATTTATATTTTTTGTCAATCTCTGGAACAATTACGTTTGCATAGAGATTGATCATGACATTACCAAACTTATCTTCCTCTTTCTTTTCGATATGGAAGATACAAGGTCTGATTTTACCACTACTCTTTACTTTTACATAAAGAATAGTAGAGTTATAAACTTTTTCAAAAAGTTTGATAATTTTTTCTCTGTTACCATTAGGACCGGTTAACGGCTTGTAGTCATTATCACGGTCAACTAAGATAAATTGTTCTGAGCTCCCTTTTACGTAAATGCTAATTAAGAGAGCTTTCATTGCTTTTGCCATAATAATTTATTTTATTGATGTTAATAAATCGTGAAAAATAAAGAAGAGAATACAAACTTAACTGTCTATATTCTCTTCATGTATAAGGGTTTGAAACTTACTTATTTGATTGAATTTCGTTCAATTTATCTAATGCCGGAATTCTCCATTCGGTGTATGCTACGGTTGTGGAACCATCAGCGATATTTATATCCCAATTACCGTTTTTAAACTGGTTAATGAAGGTATAAAAATCACCAAAACCGCTTTTCCTGATTGTTAGATAATAATCTTCCTTTTCAGGTATACCTGTTTTGAATTCTTTGCCTATAAATTCTTTTCCAAAGATTTCTAAAAAGTCTGCATATAAAGAATCATCTACATAGCAATCCTTTTTATCTTCGTCTAATTTTAAATAAGCTAGAATTCCCTTGTCTGGCATGTGCCACTTATTAGTTTCATCCCAATAAGTTATATCATAGTAAATTTGATTTGCAACACTTCCAAAGTAAAATACTATATACCAACCCTCCTCTTTTGGAGTTCTAGTAATAGGTTTGAAGTCTTTAACTTCTATAGTGCAATCTTCCCCAGATTCCTGTTTTAGGGTGATATTATGTTTCAAGTATTTTCTAACACTATGCACCTCTTCTCTAAACTCTTCAAAGAGTTGCATTTCTAGTTCACTCGTTAATTTTTTCATTATTTTATATATTATATACTACAACACACTCTACTTCTAAACAATTTATCAAGTTCATCTTTCAAATATTGAAAAAACTGATTAAATTGATCGGAATTTTTTATAGAACTGTTTACAGAAAGTAAAATCTCGTGTATACTTGAAGTATCAAACGTATAAAGAAAGAACTCAGTTATATTTTTTCTTGCTTTCTCATTTTTATATGCTGAAAATAGTTTACTAACAACTCCTTTGTCTAATATAACAGTCCATATTTTACCAAATGATATTACACAGAAATCATTACCCGGTGCTACGTAATATCCTTTATAGTCAGGATCATCAATACTTTCTTCTATATGGTGTATCTTGATTTCATTAAAAAACCTCCATTTAAACATCGGTTGTGACCTAGCATTATTTCTGTTTCCAACTATTTTGTCAAAAGATACGTTGAGTATTGTATTCCTTTGACATGCTTTAGATTTATTTGTGTAATAAATTCTGCAGTCACAGACACCTGATATACTGTTGGAGTTACTTTTTATGTTAATGTCATATACTGAAGTATCTTTGTCTAATATTCTATCTAATGCTTGAACACTTTTTGGAATACTAAGTCTCGTTAAATTAGTATTTATGAATGCGCGGCAACTAATAATCACAAGTCCATTTTTTAATTTGATGTATTCTAGTGATGTGTTACTGAATGCACTATTAAAAATATTTCCTATAATCAAATTTTTACTATAGGTAAATGTTTTTAGATTAGTACAGCCCATAAATGCTTCTATATGTACATCAAAAGCGTAATTCGTTTTTCCACCCGTAATATTAACAGAATAGAGATCTTCCTTTACTGTATTATCCTTTATGTCATCAGTATCTGTTAGAAAATCAGTTAACTCAGCGAAGTAAGGTTTACCTTCTATATCAGACAAGGATTGTCCACCTCTACCGTTAGCTTCTTCTATCCTGTAAGTATCACAAGAGAATTCGAATTTTCTCTTTTTTAATATGTTTGTTCTATCTTTTAGATTAAAACAAACATTCATATGATCGGGTATTGTATCATGTTTGTTAATAAAGCCTACTTTACCAATACTCTGATCCATTGTTGATATACTTAATATACTCTTCCAAGCTAGACCTTGATCAAAATATATATTAAGCTTATCTTTCTCTGTCAAACAACATACCTGCTTTAGTAATTTAACAGAAAACATAAAGGCTGGTAGTACATTTACTTCATAAACTCTACTTTTGTTGGGTAAGTTATTAAGTATCTTATCTTTACCATCCCCATATTTTATGTATATGTTTTTTATAGCGTCTTTCTTCTCAAGAAGAGAGCCACTATAAGACATAATATCATTTAACCAATTCATATTACCATATGCGTATGCATCTTTTTCGTACTTAGGCATATTAAATCTAAGCTTAATTGTATACATTAAGTAATTTTTACCACTTTCACTAAGTGATAAATCATTATCTATATACCATTCACAAGCTTTTAAGTAAGCCTCTTGATTAATAGTATTAGTTTTATTCGTGGAGATCTCTATAATCACACCAACAGCATCAGAATGAACATAAGAGATTATATTATCAAGCATTTCAAGCGCTTTATCCATACCATCTTCCTTCTCTACTATTTCTGCTATGTCTGAAAGAGTAATAGAATTAACTTTCATACACTCTTCCTTATAAGACACTTTCTCTTTATTCGTGAAATAGTGTCTAAATCTTTCTGGTACATTTCTGAAGTCTATAAATACGTCGTAGACGAATCCATCCTTCCTTGTGTTATATACCATTAATGTACTTGGTTTCATTTTATAAAATGTTTTTATTATTTAATACTTATTTATTAGAATTTAAAGGAGTAAAAAAAAATAATCCATCGATATAATTTTTATATCGAGGAAGAAAAAAAAATAATAGGCTTAATGCCCTATCGTGGGTTTTCGTGACTTGTCCTTGTCGTGTATTTTGATTATCGGATTAAATATAAATAAAATAAAAGGAATTTAAATATAAAATAATAATAGGATAATAAAAATTAGTAATTTTTTAGTTAATAGTTTTGTTTGTTTTTAAATTTGTTTTTGGTTTTTTTTTGTTTTGTTTAGTTTTGTTTGTTTTTTTTTTAATTTTGTTTTGTTTGTTTTTAATTTTGTT
>Ga0247610_10001121_pt1 | contig 34239 bp, 32 predicted proteins | sample 174DNAGHGhighgp2_FD_193483 | JGI IMG/M metagenome (GOLD analysis project Ga0247610, IMG submission 193483) | Sheep rumen microbial communities from Palmerston North, Manawatu-Wanganui, New Zealand - 1742 DNA GHGhigh gp2 | ecosystem: Host-associated > Mammals > Digestive system > Stomach > Rumen...
TAAAAATATAATCAATAAATTTTATAAATTACAACAATCTGTAAATATATTATAAAAACTAATTTGTTGCACTTGATTTTTTAATTAATAAGAAATCTAAACACTATTTATCTCTAGAATATAAACTTCTTATCTTTGCACTTGTTTCAGTTATATCTATGCAATCTCTTTCTATTCGTTCTTCCCAGAAATCATAGTTATCTTTCTTCTCAATAAGTAAGTCATTTATTAATCTTCCTGATTCTATAGATATATAATCTCTTAATGGATTACCTACACTTCCAGTTATATTTCCACCTGCATTTTTATTAGGTGTTGGAGTTGTATCATAGTAAACTCTATTTTTTGAATCTATTATTCCAAATAGTATGTCTCTTCCATCACTTGATAAGTTATGATCATCTGAATAATTTTCAGCAAGCTTAACTTCAGAAAACTCAGCTTCATATTGTTTACCCATATATATTTTATATGGAAATACAATTCCTCTTGAATTAAAATACTTAGCAATTTCAATATCAAATATCATATTAAATACATATGTTATTTTATTTGCCTTTGATCTTGTTTCATATTTTAAATGATATTTATCCATCAACATATCAGCAAGTCTATTCATTTGCCTTAAAGAACTTTGTAAGCCTTTATCTTTAGTTGATTCAATAAATGTATCAGCTTTAGCAAATGATAAATTATAATTAACATTTACATATGATTTCTTAAAATCTATATCTAATAGATTTCCTTCTTGATCATATTTAATAATAAATGATAAAGTTGGATGAATCTTACCATGGTCTAAAGACATCTTAGAACCCATTTCATAATCCAATAAAGGCTTTTTATAATCTTTAATATAAACGGATTCACCTATACTTCTCATATACTTATCAACATCAGAATCTATTTCTACATATGCATTTACATCAGGTACATGCATCGCTAAATAGTAATTACCTGCTTGATCACGACTAAGTGAAAAAGCATCATCATATAAGAATAACTTGTGGTTAGGATTTTTTATTCCATCTAATGTAATTGTAAATAAATTAGATGATTTTAATCTTGATTCAATATCTACTTCAGGTAATATGATTTTTTTAGAAGCATCTTCAAGTAAAATATCAACACAGTTCTTTCTTGCAAATCCATTTTTTAACTCAAATCTATTATCTATTTCACTCATGATAAATTTAACATCTTTATTGTTGCTATTCTTTTCAATCATAGTAATTATTTCTTTAAATTCATCTTCTTTGATTTTTAATTCATTTGATTCTAAGAATAATACTATTAATCTCTTAAAGTATTTAATATCTTCTATACTCATATCATTAACATTAGATATATAATATTCAATAATATGATAGAAAATAGAACAACCTTTTTTATCTTTAGCATTAACTAAAAATGGTTTAGTTTCTAATACTTTAAACATATAATCTATATTTCTTAATTCTAAAGTTAAGAATTTACTAATTAATAAATCTTCTTTTTCAGTTTTATTATTAATAATAAAGTCAATTTCTTTTTCAATTGTATCTAAATGATCTTTATATTCTTTTACTTGAGCGTAAAAAGCATCTTTATGTTCATGATATTTAGTATACCTTTGCATGTTCTTTCTAGCTACTGTAGAACACCAGTTAGTCATGTTTTTTAAATCATATAATTCATCAACATTTTTGATGTTTTTCATAAGATTTCTTATAAATCCATAAAAGGATTGAAAAAATGCTTCATCATTTATCAATTCATCTAAATTATCATTAAAAAAGTTAGCAATATCAGTTACAGCATCAATAAAATATTCTTCTTTCATAACCTTAGTTACATGTTCAGGAGTAACTGATTCAATGTTAAATAAAGGATTTAATCTAAAGTAAATATGTCTTTCCATAACCCACCTAATTTCTTTAGTTGTTTATTATATAAATATATACATGTAAAATCAAGTTTTGAAATAGAATAATACTTCATTTTATGGTATTATTAATAATATAGGATAATAAAAGGTGGTGATGTCATGGACAATTTAGTTTTTAAAATAAATGGCGATATGCTCATTGCATCAACATCAAATAAAACAACTGATCCAGAAAAACTAAATAATACCAATGTAATTGATACTAATGATTTAAAGTTTTCTCCTAAATATATAACCCACAACATGGAATTAGTAGTATCATTTTTAAATGTTGTTGTATTAAAAAATAATATTACTAAAGTTCAAATAAATAACATGGATATTGCTACTCTAGTTACAAAAGTAGCTGTTCAATTATCAAACATTCAAGAACTTATTTATAAACCAGATAAAGAATTAAAATATGATACATTCCTTGAAATATTATCATCAAAGAATATAAAAAAAATTAATTGTTATCAATTAAAAGCATATTTACTTGAAAGAATAGATTTAAATACACCAATTAAAGTCACAACAAGAAGTAAAATTGATAATGTATCTGATTTCATGAGAATTAATGATTTAAATACATATTCAGATATATTTTATAAAAAATCAATAATACTACCAGATAATATAGATAGATTAGAAGAAATTGATATAGATAACTTCTTATCAATAAATGATAAAATAAAAGTAATAAGAATTAAGAAATATAAAAATACTACTTTAACATTTATAGTAGAAAAATTAATAAGACATCATGAACACAATCTAACAATATTAATAGATGAAGAAGGAAATGATTTAAATACTATATATAGTTCTGTTTCTTATTTAAAAAAAGCATTTAAGAAGTTCTTTGATAGAACTAAGATAAACTTTAAAGTTAATTACTCTAAAGAATATAAAAAACAATATTTCTTAAAAGAAATGAACTTAAAAATGTTTGCAACAATTATATTACTTGCAGCAATAGTTGTATCAGGAGTATTTATATATAAATCATTTGATCAAGAAAATGATGAAACAAAAGCTAAACAAACTCAAAAAGAATTAATTAATATATTAAATTTAAATGGTGAACAAGAACAAAGTGAACAACAAACCATGGATATTGAATACATAACTGAAAGATACAATGAAGCATCAGGTGCACCAGTTTATTACAACTACGAAACACCATCTTATTTAAAAGCATATAAAACTGATTATACAAAAGTATTTGATGAATTAAAGCAAATGAATCCAGATACAATTGGATGGCTAAAAGTAAATAACACATCAATTTCCTACCCTGTTGTTCAATCAGTAGATAACTATTATTATTTATCTCATGACTTTAACCAAAGCAATAATACCATGGGATGGGTATTCTCAGATTATAGAAATAGTTTTGATGAATTAGATCAAAACACTATTATATACGGACATAATACAAAATATGGAGTTATATTTGGAACAATGAGAAAAGCCTTCTATAAAAGTTGGTATAACAATCCAAAGAACATGATAATAACTTTCAATACTCCTAAAGCAAATATGAAATGGCAAATATTTGCTATGTATGAAGTACCTGAAACAAATGATTACTTAACAACAGTATTTGAGGGTGATGAATTCATCAATTTTACAAATATGTTGAAATCAAGAAGTGTTAAAGACTTTGGAGTTCAATTAAATGCAAATGATAAAATATTAACATTATCTACATGTCATAAACATACAACAAGACAAGTTATTCATGCTAAACTTGTAGAATATGAAGAAATAAAACAACCTGAACCAACTCCTGAGCCTACAACAGAACCTACTACAGCAGAGTTAACAACTGAAATTACTACAACAGAAAAGATAGAAGAATAATCTTCTATCTTTTTAATTTAGGTAATTCAAATTCAACATTTGTATTTCTCGTATCTACTTCAACACTTTTTTCATTTATAGAATCTAAACTTGGAACATTAATTGTTGTATATGCTTTAGGTCTATAGTTCTTAGTTTCTTTAAGTCTTAATTTATTAATTATTAACTTATCGATTTTATAAATAACTAAACCTGCTATCCAAGCAATAAATAATCCCATACCTAATTCATGTAAACTTGTTAAAATTGGATTAGTAAATACTGAAAATTCATCAAATGGAATACTATTAACATTAATATATTCTACTATACCAAATAATATAAATGATATTATAACTGGTACTGCAACATTTATTGTTTTAATAACTGTTCCTGCTTTAGAACCTAATGTAATTATCATGATAATAAATGATATTAATAAGACAAATACAAATTCAAAAGCTGTTGGGAAATATATTAATTCAACTAAACTAGTTGTAATATTATTCATAAACATTACTAATGTATCTATATAGTTAAATGCATAGAAACCTAATACTAATAATGATGCAACCCATCCAGTAGTTTTTAATACTTTATTTTGTATTACATTTCTAAATAAGAATAATACTAATAATATTGCTAATTCTAAAATAACTAATATAAATACTTCAGAATTAATTAATGTTTTACCTGCTATCTTTAATGTATCTATTAAATTATATTCAGGCATTTTATTCACCTTCTTCGCTTACTAGTTCAAAGATATAGACACTTTGTTTAGTGCTATCTTCTTTTGTACAAGTAATTAATGTTAAACCTTTAACATGTCCGTTTCTTTTAATAGCGACAGTTCCATCTTTATCTTCAAGATAGATGTTTACTAATTTATATGTATATTTAATATTGTTATAATGTATAATCGCTTCATTTCCTAGTTCAAGTTTATATAAATTATGAAAATATGAGATTGAGGAATTTCCACGATGAGCAGCAAGTATTAAATTGCTGTTTTCAACATTAGGCATCGTAGAGCCTTTTATTAGCTGTACATTATAATTAATTGAATTGTATTTAGATTCTAACGATAAGAATCCCCTTTTTAAGTTTATAACTGGAACTTCCAAATAACCGATGTATGTATCTTCGCTAGATACTACTGGATCAGGGTTTGGAATTGGATTTTCCACTCCAGGTTGACTTACTTCGATGAAGTCTGGTACATCGTTTAATATAATTTGTTGTTCTAAAAGTTCAATATTTTTTCTATTAAATACTTCTCTTTTGATAGTATCAAAATAAGTAAAGAATACTAATATTAAACCTATAAAACAGAAAAGAATACTAAGTGTTATCTTAGTATTCTTTGCTAGTCTTTCTTGCATAACCGATACCAGTTATTAATAGAGCTATACCACCGATAATCATTAATGTTGATGATTTAGCAGTTGGTGGAACTTCTACTTCAGGATTGTTGTAGAAAGTTATAATAGCAGTATCAGAATATTCTCCGTTACTATTTTTAACTCTTAATGTACCATCTTCTAAAATACTAAAATAAATTACTTCTTTACTTAACTCATAGCCATTTGGAGCTACTGTTTCTTGAAGAGTATATTCACCGGCATCTAATGTAACTCTTGTTACATCAGTTCCTGTAACATATTCTTTAATAACATTTCCATTTAAGTCTTTAATAACTAATGTTGCTCCTGCTACATAAGCACCAGTTGTTGAATCTTTTTTAGCAATTGTAGCTACATCTTTAAGTTCATTAATCATAACTACTCTATCAACAATGATATATTTACCTTCTCCATTTTTAACATAGATTTTACCATCTAAACTAATTTTGAAGTAAATTGTTGTTCTACTTAATTTATATCCTGTTGGAGCTAATGTTTCAGTTAATGAATATTCTCCAGCAGTTAAATAAATTTTATGAGATTCATTAGTTGATACCCAAGATTCAATTTCTTTACCATTTGAATCTTTAACTACTAATGTTGCTCCTGGTATTTCAGAACTTTGAGTAACATCAGTTTTACTAATTGGAACTTGTTTCTTTTCTAATTCATTGATAAATTTAATTTTATCAACTGTAACATAGTTACCAGATGCATCTTTAACATAAATCTTATTATCTTCAGTAACTTTGAAATAAATAGTAGTTGAACTTAATTTATATCCTACTGGAGCGATAGTTTCAGTTAATGAATATTCTCCAGCTTTTAATTTAATTGTTTTAGTTTCGTTTGTTGAAACCCATTTAGCTATTTCATTTCCTTTTAAATCTTTAATAACTAATGTTGCTCCTGCTACTTCTTTAGCTTGAGTAATATCAGTTTTACTTACATATACAGGGTGTTCTTTAGTTGGAACTAATGACATTGTGATTCCTGCAGTTAATGTTTTTGTTTCTTGTAATGGTGTTGCATATAATAATCTTTGATATGCTGATGAAGCATAATATGAGAATGCTGTATATTCAATGTAAGGACCAGTTACAGTAATTTTTGGATTTACTTCTACGCCTTCTTTAACATCAGCAACAGGTATTTTAACTTGTAATGTATCAGCACTAGATCCTTGAATTAATTTTGCAGTTTCAGGAACTTGTGTTAATTTGTAAGTTAATTTACCACTTAAGTTTTTAGTGATTACTTTAATTTCACTTGAAACATAATAATTATCAATTTCAGTAAATGTAATCTTTTCTCCACCATCTAATTTAATGCTACTTACAGGAACAGTATAATCTCTAGCTCCTTTGAATAATTTAATGATTTCAGCACAAACTTGAATGTTTTGCATTTGGATTGGATCTTGTTCTTGTCTTGGATCCTTTTTTGCTTGAGTGATGATATATTGTTTATATCTTTCACCTAAGTTAAAGTCTGTGTTGTTTAACATATCTGTATAATACCAAACAGCCATTTGCATGATGTAATAGTCTTTGTCAGGATCTCCTGTGTTAGGACTATGTTGTAAAATATAAATATAACCTGGAGCAACTTTATCTGACTTAGCCCATGTAACTCCTGCTTTGTATGTAGAATCTAATGACATACAAAATGCATAGCTACCATCTTTCATTTGTTTTACATATATTGGCATCTTCTTTAGTTCTCCACTTGAAGTAGGTGCAGTAATATATGTAACTTGTCTTAAATCACTTGATGTAATATTTCCTGGTAATGAATTGTCTGCTTTAACACTCATAATTCCTGCAAATAAAACTATAAGTATGAAAGCTATTATTTTACTTAATCTCATGTTTTTCATAACTTTCCCCCCTTGAGATGCCGTTTATTATAACACAAACTCAAAAAAAATCAAATTTTTTAACCTGAAATATATTGTTTATCAATAATTTTAACTATATTTATTTAATATATGCTATTTTTCGTGTGTTTTTATCATTTTTCAACCTAACAATTTCAAAAATATATTGCATGACTATTTTTTTTGTGCTATATTTAATTAGTCGAACGGATCTTTAGCTCAGTTGGTTAGAGCATCCGGCTCATAACCGGGCGGTCGTAGGTTCGAGTCCTACAAGATCCACCATTCGCGGGTATGGCGAAATTGGCAGACGCGCTAGACTTAGGATCTAGTGGAGCATTCCATGGAGGTTCAAGTCCTCTTACCCGCACCAATTAGGCATTAAAAAAGAACTAAATTTTTAGTTCTTTTTTTATTTTTTTACTAATACATGATCTCCTGTAGTTAAATTTTCATGAACAAAGTGTGCTATATAATCAGGACTATTAATACATCCATGTGATCCTGATGTTAAATATATATCCCCACCAAACATTGTTCTCCATCCAGCTGTATGTATTGCCTCACATGCTGAATTATAATAATCACATGTTTCAACCCAAGCACTATTTGGAGGTGTCATATAAAAATTTTCATATTGCCCCCAAATTTTAAATAAACCTTGATCACTTTCAGTATGAGCTGATACACATCCAGTTACAACTGGTGCTGATTTAGCCATGATGTCATTTATATATACTCTTAATTCTTGTTCACTTATATCTACTACTGCCATATTACCTTCAAGTAAAGTGACACATTCCTTAGGAATATAACCAATAGTGTCTATAGTTTGAACTAAATAACAATCATTTAATTCTTTATATATTTCAACAAATTCAAATTTATCTAATAATAATTTTTCTTCTGATAATTCTTTATTAGTATATAACATAGAATCATTTTGAACATAACCTTTAGCAATCATAGGTACTTGCATGATATCTTTACCTACTACTTTAGTATCAGATTTTTTTACATAACACATTTGATCAAAATAATTAATTAAATACCATTCATCATCAAAGTCTTCCATAAATTCATAGGCTCTACCAGGAATAAAATATCCTATTACCTTAGAATCTTCAGAATCACCTTCATATATATTTGTTTTATTAATACATTCAACATAATCACATTCAAAAGCATTATATTCAACACTATCTTTATCTAATGTTTTAACTTCATGTTCAGGTTTATCTCCTAAAACAACATTATTAGAAACAGTAACATTTTCACTTATTGTATTATTAGAAACTGAATTATCTAAAACTTTATCTTGTTTATCCATATAATCAATAACAGTATGAACAAGTGCTCTATTAATTGAGTTTCTTTCATCAGTTACTTTATCTTGTTTATCAATATAATCAATAACAGTATGAACAATTTTTCTATTAATTGAGTTTCTTGCATCAGTTACTTTATCTTGTAATTCACATCCTGATAAAGCTAAAGATGCACCTGACATTAATAAAACAAATAATTTTTTATTAACCTTTAATTTCATAAATATTAACCCCTTTAAAGTACTATCTATTTTATTACTGATAATAAAAAAAGTCAAAAAACTATTTAAGTTTTCTAACCTTACCTTTATTTCTATTATATTCTTGATAATATCTATCTAATCTTACTTTTAAGGTATCAAATATATTAATTATATTAAATATTTGAGCATCTTGATTAGGCATTGGAACAACTACAGTAGTATTTGTTGGATTATCTCCTTTTATAGATTCAACCATCTTCTTTAAGAATGATTCATTGTCAGGAATAATAGTATTAGTATTTGTATCATATACTACCATTTTAAATATATTTTCTGCATTAGCTTTTTTATTAGACATAGTTATAAAATCTCCATGAGATATAAATCTATCTCCTTGTGATTCAATATAACTATATTTTTCAGCACTTTTATTAGTTATATTACCTACTCCATATCTAAATACAACATTAAATGGATTTTTTACATATAATTCATATGTATTTAAATCACATGGTTCAATTTGAAATATAACTTCTCCGTTAATATTAACTGCTTGGAATAAATGACCATATACATAAAAATATACTTCTTTACCTAATATACTTACTTTAACAGTATCCATACCATTTCCAGATTTATAACATAAAGTTTGTATATCTCTTTCATTTATATGTTCTCCACCATATAATTTAGTAAGACCTATATATAAAAGTTGATATATAACTTTTTTTGTATTTGAATCTGTGTATGAAAAATCTAGTTCTAATCCATCAAATATAACTCTAGCAAGTCTTTCTAAAATATTCATCTATAACCACTTTTCTTTTCTTATTTCAAATTAGTATATAATATTTCATTATAAAAATCATTAATTATTTAATATCATTAAGAATTTTTTCTATTTTTTCTTTTACTTCTTTATAATTTTTAGGATATTTCATATACCCATGTGCACTTATACTTTTATCATTATCGTATGTAACATCTAATGAAAAACTACTACCATCCATTACATTTTTATCTGTTTTATTAAATCCATCCCATTTATAAACATCGTATTCACTTAATACTTTACTTATTTCATCAACATATTTTTTATTTATATTTTTATTAATTGTTTCTGTTTCAGGATCATTAATTCTTTGAATAGTTAATTCATATTTCTCATCATTTTTAACTATTTCATATGTTGTATACCCTGGAAAATAACTTCCATATCCAAATTTAAATAATTTAATATCACCTGAATAATCCTCTTGTTTCTTACATCCAGTTAATAAAAATAAAACTCCTATAATTAAAATAATTCCAATTACATGATATTTTTTCATATATTCACATCCTTACAATTATTATAACAAAAATAGGAAGAATAATCTTCCTATTTAAATACTTTATCTAATTTTTCTTTTATTTGATCTCTACTAAATGGTTTAGCTATATAATCAACAAATCCTTCTTCAAGATATTTTTCTTTAGCACCTGCAATAGCATCAGCAGTTAAAGCAATAACTGGAGTATTAAATCCTTCTATTTTCTTTAATTTAGCTAAAGTAGTAATACCATTCATATTAGGCATCATGATATCCATTAATATTAAATCATATTTCTTGCCTTGATTAATTAAATCTAAACATGTTGATCCATCATCAGCATCTTCTAATTCAAAATCAAATGAAGCAAGTGCTTTCTTAGCAACTTTAATATTTAATTTATTATCATCAACTATTAATACTCTTCTATGTCCATATGAAACATCATTTGAAGATTTTTCTGCTATTTGTTCTTCAACTGGTTTAGTCATCTTAGATATCTCTTGAGGGATAGTCGCAACAAACATTGTTCCACTTCCAAATTGAGATTGAACATTAATTTTTCCACCCATCATCTCAACTAAACTCTTGGTTATAGCAAGTCCTAAACCTGTACCCTCAACTGTGGTATTCTTCTCAACATCTAGTCTATCAAATTTAGTAAATAGTTTTTCAATCTTCTCAGCTTTAATACCTTTACCTGAATCTTGAACACTTACTATTAAATTACATTTATTATCTTTATTAATACAATTAATATTTAAATTAACAAATCCTTTGTCTGTATATTTAATTGCATTAGATAATAAATTATTAATTATCTCTTTAACTTTAGCTTTATCACCTATTAACTCATATGGTATATCTTCAGCTAAATTCATATGGAAATTAATTGGTTTATCACCTATTCTTGTAGATGTTATCTTAGCCATCTTTGTGATTTCATCTACAAAGTTATATGGATTTGGATATAATTCCATCTTACCTGATTCAATTTTTGATATATCTAAGATATTACCTACTATTTCAAGTAATGTTTCAGATGCATTTCTAATATCTTCTGTATCTTCAACAACTTCGGCAGGTACTCTATCTTCATATGTTGCAATGTCTTCAGATAAACCAACTATCGCATTAAGTGGTGTTCTTATTTCATGAGACATGCTTGATAAGAAATCAGATTTAGCTCGATTAGCTTTTTCAGCTTCCTTCTTTGCCTGATTCAATGCTGTAATCATTCTTAAATCAGGATTTTCAACAGTTAAATAAATTATAAATAATAAAAATGTTTCCATAGTAGTCATTAAAGTTATACCAGGATTAAATCTTTGTATCAATGAAACTAAAGAAGCACCTATTATAAATGTTATTAACGGAATATAATTATCCTTTTTAACATTTTTAAAGTGTTTAAACATCATAAATAAAGAAAACGTTATAGCAATAGCAGAAGCAATATAAACAAAATTTACTGCAGGCCCATAACTATATATGAATTGACCTTCAGTTTCAAAGCTTAATGGTAAAAAGATGGCAAATAAACCTAAAATTATTTGAAAAGTCCACATAGTTGCCTGTACAACTTTAAAATTTCTTTCATATCTTTCATCGCCAATAGATACAGCATAAATATAATCAGCAAAATACATAACAAAGGTTAGTAAATAAATCAAATAAAATCTATTAACAATAACTGAAATAATACTTTCTTTACCATAAAATATCAAAGTATAAATACAAGCTAATTCAGCAAATAATCCTATCATATTAAGTAATAACATATGATCAAATATTCTTAATTTTATAGATGATATATGTCCTTTTCTTCTAAAAATAATATTGATCGAAATATTATAAAAAATACTAACAATTATAAAAACAGAACTCAACGTCACCGCAATCATCTACTTTCTATTTAATTTTACAAAAAAATCAATATTCTTACAATAATATGCAAATAAAAAACTCGTTATTTACGAGTTTTTTTATTAACTTTCACAATATTCACTATATTTGATTCACATTTATCAAGACCTTCGTCAATAAGAATTAAATTACTTCTCTTTCCACATTTAGTAAGAGCAAATCCTTCTTCATTTGTATGCCATCTTACATATAATTTTTTTCCAAAGTCTTTTCCAAAATGATGAATACATCTGTTATAAATACTAGTAATAACATTGGCTTTATTAATTGAAGTGTTTATCATAGGTTCAACATGCGCAACATAAACTGTTTCACCATCTTTATTAATTTTAACTACTTCGCTTGAAAGAATTTTCTTTGTATCTTTTAATACAACATCATTTACAACAAATTCAGGTATTTCTGTTGTTCTTTCTTGAATTCTTCCTTTTACATATACATGGTTTTTACCATCAGTATAACCATAAGTATTTAATCTAGTCCATTTTCTTCCTTGAACATCTGTAACATAGAAGTTTCTATTTGCTTCTTCATTATTTAAATATCCAATCATTGTACATGGTGAATTGCATACTAATTCTCCACATTCATATGGAGCACATACTGTTCCATCTGGTCTTAATGCTACAACATCAACCATATTATATTTCAACATTCCAATAGGCTCATTCATATTTTTTCTTGGTAATTTGCTTTGTAAAGCTCTAAATAAAACAAAGAAAATACCACCGTGTTCACAGTCTCCTCCACCAACAGACATTGTTACGAATGAAGTTGGTGATGGAATAATATCAATTCCAGCTCTAGCTTTCTTTAACATTTTGTTTAATGCTTTTTCTTCATTAGCAGCTAAAGGTTCACCAACTGAAACTGGAACTAACATAAATGGGAACTTAACATTTTTAAATTCTGGTTCACCATAATATCTTTTTAATGTTTTTATCCAATGACTTCTTGTACCTAATGCTAATGTAGGTTTATTAATTATCAATGAATAAATATAATAATTTTCGTCATATATAGGTTCAAAACAAATTTTTCCACCTTCCATTAAAGTATCTGAAACACAATTGTTAATATTAGTATTAGAATGTGGAGGGATACAAGCTAAAGTAGCTGCACCTTTCATTGTTGGATAATCCGAAACATCTTGATCGTGATATCTACCCATATATATATAACTTTTTGCATTATGCATTATAGCTTTTGGTCTTGTAGAATTTGTTGAACCACTTGAGAAAGTTACAGTAAATGGTTCATTATAAGATACCTTCTCGTATCTAAATGGTTTATCATAAGAATCCCCATCTTTAATAAATGAGTCTAAATTTCTTACTTCATTATGTGTTTCTACTTCTCGAATATCTTTATTTAATTTTTCTTCATCTAATTTATAGAATCTTTCAGTAATTGATTTATAAGGATTTCCATGTTTTAAAGAATGTTCTAATGGAACTAAAACTACATCTTTATCAACATTACTTAAAACATTTTTCATTTTAGAAAAGTCCATATCAGATACAAATACATTTTTAGAATCACTTGCATCAATAAATGATTTTATATAATCTTGATCAAAATCTGATGAAATAATTGTAATTCTTGCACCTAATGCGGAAGCTGCACCTAAAAAATATGCATATTCTGGTGTATTTTGTAAAACTGCAACAAAATTACTTCCATGTTTAACTCCATTCATTGCTAATGCTTTAGCATATTTTTCAACATTATGAAAAAATTGTCTGTAAGTTATCTTAGTACCACGATAAATAATTGCTACAGTATCTAATCTATCCTTATTTCTTTTATATAATTCCTCTATCCATGATGTGTTATGATTTTGCGCTAATTCTTCTGAAACCTCAACAAAAGTCTTCTTTTTCATAATCAAAATCCCCCTTTTGATATGACTAAATAATACCATTTTACCCTAAATTAGTCAAATATTAATACATATACTTGTTCGTATATATTATTATTTAATAATATAGTAAAATATTTATTAGGTGATTAAAACATGGAAATATATTTAGCAAGACACTGTGAAACAGATTGGAATAAAATAAGAAAAGTTCAAGGAAGAACTAATATTCCATTAAATGAAGAAGGTATTAAACAAGCTAAAAAATTAGGAGAACTTCTAAATGATATATCATTTGATAAATGTTATGTTTCCCCTCTTACACGAACACAAGAAACAGCATCATACATAACTACTCTATCTCCAATTATTGATGATAGAATAATTGAAAGATCATTTGGGGATCTTGAAGGTCAGGAAAATGTAGAAGCTGCCATCATGGAAAGCATCATGAATTTCAATAAAGATCCATATAATACAGAACCACTTATAGATGTATTTGAAAGAACTAAAAGATTCATTGATGAAGTAATAAATGATACTTCAAATAACATACTTATAATATCCCATGGAGGCGCATTCAAAGGGCTTCACTACAACCTTATAGGATATGACGATACAACAGACTTCCTAGACTTTAGACTTCTAAATGGTGAAGTATGTAAATACACAATTGAAAATGGACAAGTAACTAACTTTGAAATTATAAACCAAAAGAAAGATACTATATTTCACTAGTATCTTTTTAATTGCTTTTCTTTATCAATAGTTACAAATTCATTATAACCTTCTAATTTAGATTTAATATAATCTTTTAAATCTGGTTCATTAGATATATCTTCTTCACCAAATTTATCAATCATTTCCTTTAAATATTCTCTACAATATTTAACTATTCTAGATGAATATGAAATTTGATAATGAATATCTTTATCAATTACTTTTCTATCATAATCTAATCCCATATTATGTAGTACAGTATATAAGAAATCTTCAAATATTAAATCTACATATTCACTAGGTACAACTTTAAGTAAAATATCATACATATCAGCATATTCAATATATTCATTTTTATATTTTTTATTTAATATAAAATCCTTATCTATTGAATAATAAGCTTCACCATACACGTTATTGTGGATATAATCATATTCAGAATAACATACATCATGATATAACTTATTAAAAAACTCCTTAAATATTTCAAAGAATCTCTTTAAATAAGTATTTATCTCAGGATTCTTATCATGATTAATAAAATCATCTATATATTCAAACATATCATCTTTATAATCTAATTCATCAAATACTCTTAATGTTCTTAATAAACTAGTTATAAGTATATAATTACCATATTTAGAATCATCACATTCCACTTTAGGAAAATTATCGCTTTCCATAAAGAAATTCACAAATTCATCTTGTCTATTATTAATATCACATGTTTCCATATATTCCCTCACCCTTAACGAAATATTATATATTATTAAGAATACTTTTAAAAGAAAAAAATTAAAAAAGTTCTAAAAATTAGAACTTTATTTTATTATCTTTATTCATTAAACTACTTAACTTCAAAAATTCCATAGCTGTAGGTGTTTCATATTTAACTGAATCACCATCAACAACAATTTTTAAGAAACCATATTTATTATCTTCTCTAATAAATGTTTGAAATAATTGATTGTTATATCTAACTATAATACCTTTCTTATAATCTTTCATGACCAAATATCCCCTTCACTTGGTGAGATATTATAGCATTTATCTATTTTTTGTCAAAAAAAAGAACCATCACTGATTCTTATTTTCTATCTAATGCTGAGAATAAATCAATCATGAATTTATCTTTTTCAGCGTTTTGCTTAGATATCATTACACCTTTGTATGTTGTTAATTCAGCAACATGACCTTCTAATAAGATATCTGTTGGTAAAATAGTATCTAACATAATAATATTTTGATCCTTATAAGCAATATATCTTAACTTAACTTCACCATGAACTTGAGCAAATAATTGATCACTTGGTAATTTAAGTTCATATGTACATGAATTCTTTTCAGCATCTTGAGAAACCATCTCTCCAAGGAATTCTCCTTTTCTTAGAGCAGGATAAAACTCAAAATTTAATTTTTTAAAAGCTAACATGTTATATTTCTTTAAAGCACGTTCTAGCTTTCTAAATTCATTTTCATTAATGTAATCTAGAATAAATCCTTTCATATTTTTGTCCCCCTTATTCCTTAACTACAATTAAATTATAGCACTTAACATATCTTTTTGTCAATTTATGGTCAAGTGTTGTTAATCCTATGACGCTTATTTTACTATATAAGTATTAAATTTACAACATAAATTTACTATAAATTAACATTTTATCTTGATAATGTTTTTACTTTTTCTGGTAAAGGTACAATACTGTTAAAATAATCATACATTTGACTAAAATCATAGTTATCTATATAGAAATCATTAGATGTTATCCAAGGTGCATGTGAATCATACCAAACAAGATCATATAATTCTTCTGGATTAGATAAATAATATGGCAAATAATATAAATCTTGTTCACCGTCCATGAATAATTCGGCAGCTGTCTTACCTGCTCCATATTCTTCATCAATCCATGTTGCATCAACAACATATGGAATACCATCGATTAATACTTCATTAAAAGCATGATCACCTGATAATACGTTATAAGTATTTAAATCTATATAGTTTGATAAAGATGATAAAATAGCCATATAATTTCCACATATAATACCTTGAGGATTCTTAAAAGCTCCTTCAAGGAATCCATTTTTATAAAAATCTTCAATATTAACATCAGACATGTCATTTGTATCTAAAGCTTCTGCTACTTCATTAGAATAATTAAAATTAGTTAAAATAAATTCAAGTAAGGTATCTAATTTTTCTTTATCTGTTGCAGATTCGCTTATATTAAGTGAATCAATAACATTTTTTAACGATTCATCTATTCTAACTAATTCTCTAGCATGATCATATTCAACAGTTATACCTTTATTAATTAAATCCATTAAATTAGATACATTTAAATACATGATTACATCATATGGTTTACCATGTAAAATAATATGTTTATAGTTACTTAAATCTTTATAATTATAATTAGAAGAATCACTTAAATATAAATCTAATGTATCAACATTTTCTAATCCTTCTAAGAATTCTTGATTAATAATAAAAGAATCATAATAATTATCATAAAAAGTATTTCCTAAAGTTAAACTCTTTATATTTGGTATATCTTTTAAGAATCCAAAGTTATTTTCATCAAAAGATGTAATAAAATCGCTTGAATAATAAGGTATTAATTTAATATCCACAGGTTTATTTAAAGAAACACCTGAAATATTAGATAAATCTATATTTTCAGTAAAATCAAAAGACATAGTTATTCTTTCTAAATTAACTGCTTTACTAAGATATGAATAATCTGTTCCATCTACATATTTAAAGTTGATTTCTTTGATATGTTCTAAATTAGATTCAGATAAATGATTATCATTATAATATTCATTAGTATCAAATTTAATAAAATATACATTTTCCAATGTAATACCATATCCAGGTTCTATATGGCCTAAAATCTCTTCTTCTATATTTTCACCTGTTGGTGCTGGTGCAGCATATGCATTAATGCTTGGATTTAATGCATTTAATGAAAGTGCCAGAGCTAAACCTGCAACAGTTATATATTTTTCCTTATTATTCTTTTTTTCATTTAATAATTTCATAACAAACATCCTTCTCTTTTTTAGACGTTCTATTTTAAATCAAAAAGAATATAAACGCAAATTAAAACCCTAGATAAAATCTAGGGTTATATTCTAATAAAGTGCAGCAGTTATACCGCCAATAATAATAAATACAAAGAAAAATATAAACACTACTAATGCAATTCTTAATACTGAAACTATAATACCAACTATAGCCATTACTTTACTATCATCAGTATAAATACCTGATTTATGTTGAGCTAATGCAACAATTGATAAAATTAATCCAACAAGTCCAGTTAATGGAATAAAAAATACTAATGAACAAACTAAACCAGCAATTGCTAATCCATTTGTTTGTTTAGGTTCATCTTTCTTTTTTTCTTCTTTTTTAGTTTCTTCTTTTTTGTCTTCAACTTTTTCTGCAATAACAACTTCTTTTTCTTTTGTTTCTCCTTCTCCAGCAGCCATATTCTATTCTCCTTCTTCTTCGTGAATCTTAACCAAAACTTCTCTTGGTTTAGATCCGTTTTGTGGTCCTATTATACCACGTTCTTCTAATAAGTCTACCACTCTTGCTGCTCTGTTATAACCAAGTCTAAACTTTCTTTGTAGTAAACTTGCACTTACTTTACCATTTTGAATAGCAAAATCAACTATTTCATTATATAAAGGATCGTCTCCATCACCAGCATCTCCGCCTCCAGAGCCTCCTCCTTCATATCCACCGCCACCCGAAGATTCAGAAGCAGGTGCTTGTGTAATTGATTCATCATATTGAGCTTCTTGTTCATGTGATACATATTGTATTACTTTTTCAATTTCATCATCACTTATGAAGTTACCTTGAATACGTGTAGCAGTGTTTTGTCCCATAGCTCTATATAACATATCACCTTTACCAAGAAGTTTTTCAGCTCCTGATACATCAAGAATTGTTCTTGAATCTACTTGTGATGCAACAGCAAATGCTATACGTGATGGAATATTAGATTTAATTACACCAGTAATTACATCTACAGATGGTCTTTGAGTTGCTACAATTAAGTGAATACCTGCAGCTCTTGCCATTTGAGTAATTCTCATGATTGAATCTTCAACTTCTTTAGATGCAACTAACATAAGATCTGCCAACTCATCTACAATAACTACTATATAAGGCATATATTGAAGTGTATTGTCATCAGGATTATTCTTCTTTTCATTTGCAATCTTTTCATTGTATCCACCAATGTTTTTTACTTTTTCATCAGCAAATACATCATATCTTCTTTCCATTTCTTTAACAATGTTTTGAAGTGCAATGCTTGCTTTCTTAGGATCAGTTACAACTGGACAAAGAAGATGTGGAACACCATTGTAGTTAGAAAGTTCAACTTTCTTAGGGTCAACCAATACAAGTTTTACTTCATCAGGTCTCTTTGTAATTAATAAACTTGCAATAAATGAATTAATACAAACTGATTTACCTGATCCAGTAGAACCTGCAACTAACAAGTGAGGTGTTTTAGAAAGGTCAGCTATTTGATTGTTACCCATGATATCTTTTCCTAAAGATACAGGTAAATTCATACCTTCCATTTCTTTTCTCTTAGCTTCAATAACTTCTCTAATTGGTACACCAACTGCTTCTTGGTTAGGAAGTTCAATACCTACTGTACTCTTACCAGGAATTGGTGCTTCAATACGTACATCTTTAGCAGCTAATGCTAATGCTATTTCTTTTGATATTGTTGTTATCTTACTTACTTTAGTACCTTGTTTAATAGATACTTCGAATTGAGTAACAGAAGGTCCAACATGTTTATCAACCACTCTACCTTCAATTTGGAAATCTGCAAGTACTCTTTCAAGTGCTTTACCTGTAGCATTTAATAATTCATCATTATTTTTAGTTTTATTCTTCTTCAAAGGATTTAATACTTCATTTAAATCAGGTAATTTATAATCCGAATTAATAGTAATTAAAGGTACAGCTGCAGGAATTGGAGCAGCAGGTTGTTCCTCTTGAACTTCATTAACATGGAATTTCTTTAATTCATCTAATGAAATTTCTTGAGTATTTTCATCTTCTTCCTCTTCTTCTTCAGCTTTTATCTTAGCAAGTTTAGCTTGTCTTGCTTCTTCTTTTAATCTCTTCTTCTCTTCCTTAGCTTTCTTCTTTTCTTCTTTTCTAGCTAAATCTTCTTCGGATAATTCTCTAGATTCTTTAATCATTTCTCCCATTCGTTCAAATACATCACTCATGGAAATATCTAATAATAATACTATTCCGATTATAGAAAATACTAATAAAAATATATAAGTTCCTACTTTATCTACTAAAGATACACCTAAACTACTTCCAAGTAATCCAATTATTCCTCCACCAGTTTGAGATAAACCAACAAAGTTATCATGAATTACTTTATTAAATACATTTGTATAATTTGATATAGATGCACTTAAAGATACACCTTTTTGTATATAATTCATATGTCCAAATACAAGTAAAGAAAATACAATAAAATATATACCTAATAATCTTTTTCTAAAGAAGTTAGGTACTTTACCAGCAGCTAACATTCCTATTCCTAATAAAAGTAATTCAATTATTAAAATATAATAATAATTACCAAATAAGAATGAAGCACCTATTTTAATCCACTTACCTACAGGTCCAAATGTTCCTAAGCCAATTACACCTATAAGCATTAATAAAATACCTGTAACTGCAGGTGAAAAATTAAAACTTGCTTTTGTTGTAGATTTTCTCTTTCTTCCACGTTTTGCCATACAAACCACCTATTATTATTATATCTTATAATCATATTTTATTAAATATTAATGACACTTAAAATGTAAACAAAAAAGAATGGTTTTACCCATTCTTAAGCAGCTTTTTTATAAGGAGATAATCTTTTTGAAAACTCTGATGTATAATTTTTAGTATTAACGACTCCGTCATCTCTATCTTTAACATCAGATATTTTATCTTCATAATGCATTACACCTTGTTTAATTTGGCTTAATACACCTATTTTTTGTAATATATCTTCTCTTAAAAACATTAATTCATTTAATTTTTGATCAATTACAGCTTGATCCATATTATTCATATATAACTTAACTTCATCTAAAGTAAAATAACATGATTTTAATAAATCTATAATTTTTGCATCTTTTAATTGTTCTTCAGTATAGTATCTATACCCTGAATAATTATCAACATAGTTAGGTTTAAGTAAACCAATTTCATCATAATATCTTAAAGTTTTACCTGTCCAACCTGTTAATTTAGCAAACTCACTTATCTTATACATAATAAAACTCCCCTTCATTTGCTATATAAATATTATCATATTTCAATATAATTATCAATTTACCTACTTAGCTTCTTTTGATAATTTATTAAACATTTCATCAATAATCTTATATATTTCTTCTTCTGTTAACTTTTTATTTTCCATAAATATTTCTCCCAACTGCACTTTGAATATAACATTTACCCTAAGGTTAAAGTCAAGAAAAAAGGAAAAGTTATCTTTTTCTAACTTTTCCTTTAACTTCTTTTTCTTCAATAGCAGCAAGTGTAGCAACTAATTTAGTATATTCTTTTTTCATAGTTTCACTTGATATTCCACCAGATAACATATGTGTATGTAAAACAACTGCAGCTTGCTTTAATTCTTCAACTGGAACACTTATTAAACTACTTACTATTGTCTTAAATGATTTTTCTTTAATAACCATTTTCTTTATTTGATCATTTACAATAATAGATTCAAATGGCATATATAATCCCCCTTTGACCGTGGATTATATTACACTAATGAATGATGTGTGTCAACTATATCTTCTTAACTACGCTTTCTTCTTCATTATCTCTATCAATATTTTCTTGACCTAATATTTCAACAAATTTAGTTTTTAAATCAGAAGATTCATCATATACTATTTCACCTATTACATCTTCTTCATTTAATCTTATTTCATTACTTGAGCATATTATGACAGGTATATCCATATCTCTTTCAAATATTTCTTGAATTACTTCTTCTCCCATCTCAGGATTAACTGGACCTCCAGGATATCTAGGAAACATCCAATCAAGAACAATAAAGCTTATTTTTGTTTTATCATCATCATTTGTTAAATTATAATTATAATTTCTATTAATAAAATCTATCGCGGCGTTATAATTAGATTGAATTGAAAATCTAGTATCTTTATATATACTTTGTAATGTTGTTTTAATTCTTTCAGCCTTAGTTGGATTGTCATCAATTATCAATATATTCTTTTTCATACTAATCCTCCAATCATTAATTTTAATTATATAAAAAATAAGTATAGAAATCTATACTTATTTAGTTTTAGGTTCTATTTTTGTTTTACCACCCATATAAGGTTGTAATACTTTTGGAATATTAATAGATCCATCTTCATTATAGTTGTTTTCTACTAATGCAATTAATCCTCTTGGAGAAGCTAAAACTGTATTATTTAATGTATGTAAGAAATAATTTCCTTTTTCTCCTTTAGCTCTAATGCCTAATCTTCTAGCTTGTGCATCAGTTAAGTTTGAACATGAACCAACTTCAAAGTACGCTTTTTGTCTTGGAGACCAAGCTTCAATATCACATGATCTATATTTTAAATCTGCTAAGTCACCTGAACAACATACTAATTTTCTAACAGGTATATCTAAGTTTTGGAATACTTCTACAGTATAATTCCACATCTTTTCATACCAATCTTCAGAATCTTCTGGTTCACATATAACAATCATCTCTTGTTTTTCAAATTGGTGAACTCTATAAACTCCTCTTTCTTCAAGTCCGTGAGCTCCACCTTCTTTTCTAAAGCATGGAGAATATGATGTTAATGTAATTGGTAAAGATGTTTTATCAATTATTTGATCTTTAAATCTACCAATCATTGAATGTTCAGAAGTACCAATTAAATAAAGGTCTTCTCCTTCAATTTTATACATCATTGCATCCATTTCAGCAAAACTCATAACACCTGTTACAACATCACTTCTAATCATGAATGGAGGAATACAATAAGTAAATCCATGATCAATCATATAATCTCTACCATAAGCAATCATCGCTTCATGTAATCTAGCAATATCACCTATTAAATAATAGAATCCTTCACCACTTGTTCTTCCAGCAGCGTCTTTATCTAAACCACCAACTGCTTCAATAATATCAGCATGATGAGGAATATCATATCCTTTATCTTTAATTTCACCAAATACTTTTTCTTCAACATTCTTTGTATCATTTTCACCAATTGGTACATCATCAGCGATAATATTAGGAATAACCATCATTTTTTCTTTAATAGTTTTTGCAAGTTCATCTTCTTTTGCAGTTAATTCATCAATTTCTGCTTGCATCTTACCTATTTCAGCTTTAACTTTTTCAGCTTCATCCTTTTGACCTGAACCCATTAATTTACCAATTTCAGCAGATTTTTTATTCTTATCAGCTCTTGCAACATCCATGGCTTCTTTAGTTTTTCTATATTCAATATCTAAATCATATATTTCATCTACTAAAGGTAATTTTTCATCTTGAAATTTCTTTTTTATATTTTCTTTTACTAAATCTTTATTTTCTCTTATTAATTTAATATCTATCATATTTATCTCTCCTCTTCATTTAATTCAAATCTATATTTTTGTTTAATATCTGGATATTTATCATGATCAACTTCAGACATGAACATCTCAAGTGGTCTTGCAGCATACGATTGTCCATTTAAGCAATCAACCTCATATAAAGGTTTATATATCATAAGTGGTTCTTTAGTCTCAGTATGAGAAGCAGTACCAATTATTTCATATAAATATTTATTAGGATTAGCTTTTAATTCTTCTTCACTTACAGTTTCTCTTTTAAAATGCTTTACTATATCTCCATTTTTAAAGTTTCTTTCCATTTTCTTCACTCTCTCTTTCTCTCAAGACTTCTCTTGCGTATTCTTTTTTTACTTCATTTATTTTGTTTTTAATATCATCAACTCTTTTATCAGATTCAACCCTTTCTTTTCGAGTTAAATCTAATTTAAGTCTCAATTCAAATAGTTCTTTTCTTAATTCTTCTCTTTTGTTTTCCATATTTCATCCTTATAATAATCTAAACATTGCTTCGATGGTAAATATAAATTATCAGGTAGATTATCTATATCAAACCAATTCCATTCATCCTCTTTATCAGGTTCCATCACTTGAGGTGTTCCTTCAAATTCCGAGGTAATTAAACACAATGTTATAAAATGTCTATCATCACCAAAATCATCAAATGCATATAATAATTTAGGATTTTTAATATCCAAACCCGTTTCTTCTTTTACTTCTCTTATTCCACATTCAAAGTAAGTTTCATCAAATTCTTGTTTACCACCAGGTAAAGTCCAAGTATCTCTTCCTACTATTCCACCAGTGTCTTTTTTATTTTTGCTTCTATGTCCAAGTAATACTTTATTATCTTTATCTAAAATAATTACTCCAATTCCAACTCTAACAAAATTCATGAGTATCATCCTTTCTAGAAAATAAAAACCACATATCATGCAAGGAGCATAATATGCGGTACCATCCTTATTTATACTTAATTTAGATAACGGCTCATCACCGGTAGGTATTAACTACACTAATAGGTAGATAAGCAAGTATTTATATTCATTTACACCAACCATGAACTCTCTTTGATAAATGTTCTTACTATTAGCCTATATTATCGCTTTGATAAATACATTTTAATACAATTATTATATTTTTTCAAGAAGATTATTTCTTTCTTTTTCTAGTTCTTTAATACTCTTTTTAGGTGTCGGTAAATCCTCAGGCATTGTTCCACCCTGTTCACTTATAAATTCACGTATGGCTTTTCCCATTTCATAGTGTGTATTATTGGCTTTATCTTCACCATGAATCTTCTCTCTTTTAAGTTTAGCATCAGTTTGAGTTATTCTAAACCAATTAGCTGCCAATTCTTCAGAACCCATATGGTCTAATATTTCTTCACGATATCTTAGATTCTTGCGTTTAGCTATATCATCCGCAGTTTCACCATTGTAAAGGCCTTTATAACCTGCATTATGGAATTTATCAAAATTCTTTACACCAGCTCTCTTTGCAGTTTGATTCAGTTTATAATTACCACTTCTTGTTTGGCTTCTAACAACTAATCTCTTTTCATCCTCAGTTAAATTATCATCAGATAAAACTTCATACTTTCTTGTTTGAACAGCAAAGTATGTTTGAGCCATCGCTATAGTTTCTTTTCTAGGATCACCATTTTGAGCAATTAAATAACATGCATACCTAGTTAAATGATAATCTTTAATTATCGAAACTTTTCCTTTACCACTTATTATTGACTTACCGGCGCCGGTAAAGCAATCTTTTACATTATTTTTACTGGATTTGCATGAGTCCATAGCTTTCTTTATAACACCTTCAAATTTTTGCCACTTACTATATCCTAGTATAGGCATTAAGTCTCTAGCACTCCAATATTCATTACCTTCTTCATCATATTGAATAATATCTTCAAATAAAGATTCATTATATTTTTCTAATTTTTCCATTTTTATAATTCCTTTCATTTTATTTTTTTCTTAAAAATTCAATTAATCATGTTTTATGATCAACCATATCAAAACCTCCTATCTAAATACAACATTCTTACCACAAAAAAAGGAGACACTTCTCCTAAGAAAAGTATCTCCGCATGTCATGTGTTTATCTTGCTTACCTCAAAACAAACACGCCACCGTTCAAAATTGTCATATCAACTAAGGCAAGTATGTTGTACATATACATTATAACATAATACATATGTTTGCACAATAAAAAAATATAGGTAAAAACCTATATTTTATCCATGTCTTCCGCCACCTGATGAATGGAATCCTCCAGATGATCCCATATGAGATCCTCCACCTCCAGATGATGATGAAACAGTATATGAAGATACATGTGAATGAATAAAGAAGTCTTTAGTTTCAAGCATCTTCATATCTTTCTTATTAATATATTCTTCTGCTTTAAATACAGTTTTAATCATTTTATTTTTAGATACATTAATACCAATAAAGATTGCCGTAATTATGGTTGTAATAAATGTAATTAACAATCCAGGAAATCTATAATAGTAATGTAATTGTCCCATTTCATCTATATATAAATTTGAATGAGGACCTTTTTCAAATCTTGCTTCACATAAACTCATCCAATGAGTAATACCTTCAACATATCTATCAGAACTTATTTCATCATATATATCATCTTCAATATCAGATAATTCAGAACCTGATAAATATAATTGAGCTTCACCAAATGATAAAGGAATATAGAATCTATCAGTTTCCCATGTATTTCTAAATAAAATTATTCCATCATAGTTTTCTTTATCTATACCAAAGTCATTGTAATCATAAAAATCAGCTGCAAAATCTTCATTTTCATTATCATCTGAATAAGGTAAACTATAAGACAAGAATACAATATCCCATCCTGTTTTTTGTTTAAATGCTTTAAATTGTTCAAGTAGATTGTTTTCTTCCTCATCAGTTAAGATATCTGAAAAGTCATATATTAATTCACTTGCATCTACAGCAGGTGTTCTATTAACATTACCTATATTTTTATCAGTGATATTCCATTTTTTATTAACTCCATGATTACTTAGAGTATCTCTATCTTTAGTATTTGTACTTGCATATACAGGTGAGATAAAAATAAATAAACTAATAAATAATAATATATATTTTTTCATTACATCTTACCTCCACCCATTGTATAGAATAAATAACTTAATAATCCAGCAATTATAAATATAATTACAAATGTAATTATTGTAACAAGTAATACTTTCTTCTTATTAAGTGGAATATTTCCAATTATCTTTCCGCTTTCACCATTCATGGCAAATGTATAATATTTATCTTGATATTTAACATTAACCATATATACAGGTAAAAGTGCATATTCTATAGTATATTCATTAATAACATGATTGGAGTTTCTAATTGATCTAGAATCATAGTTAGAGCATTTACTTAGTAATGCATCTTCAGCTGATTTAATTACTCTTTCATATGCTTTAGTATACATACCAGTTGAATCTATATCATATCTTTCAGCTAAAAAACCAGAAAGATAAGCATGATTATATTTTTCTAATTTACTATAATCAAATGGTTCAATAGAATTCATTAAATCATCGTCAAAGTGACTAGATCCATCCATTGGTACTTTATCAAAATCGATATCTGCTTTTCTTATAAATTTAAAATAATTAGTTCTAGTATAATGAGTATCTCCACTTGTCCATGAATGATGAGTTGTACCAACACCATCTATTTCACTTGTTAACTTATATGAATATAACCAGAAAGGTATATAAAGGCCTCTTATCTTTTCAATGTTTTCAACACTTGTAAAATCCTTTGGGCAGAACATTCTACCTTTAGAAAGACCTGCAAAAGCCTTTTTAGCATCTTCAATCTTCTTTTTAAAAGGTAATATATATGTTGGTCTAAACTTTCCTGATAATCTATTCTTTAATATTGCTGTATTACCACAGTAAACGCAGAATGTAGATACTGTATCTTTATCACAAACAACTGTTGCACCACAGTCAGGACAATTATATTCAACAAATGTATTTTCATCCTCTACATCTTCAACATCTTCATTGTTTTTTTCACTTGCTGCATTATAACCTTTAGTTTGCATTTCTTCTAATGTGAATTCCGAATTACAATACTTACATTTCCATTTAGATGAATCAATATCATATTCAATTTTAGATGCACAGTTAGGACACTTATGATCAAGTGTAACTGCTCTAACTTGTTTCATATTCTTAATATCACTTTCTTTGATATTCTTTAATTCATCTTCCACTTCTTCACTTGGTTTTAATTCAACATTTTTCTTTTTGGATAATTCAACAGCGTTGTTTTCTGATTTTTCTACCTCTTGTTTAATTTCAATTTCTTTAGTTTCTTCATCTTTAATTTCAGGAGTAACAGTCTCTTTAACTTTTGGAGATTTATTATTGATTTTATCTAAATCCTTTTTATTTGCCTTCTTTGCCATCTTTATACCTCTCTAATATCTTTCTAATTCCTCGATATGGAAGAGTTACGCATGTATGTCTACTTCCTTGCTTATATGTTTCATCAAATACAACAGCATCATTAAAATGATTATCATCATATTCTTTATCATCAATCATATTTTCAAAGTTATTGATATAACTTATAGCATCATCTATATTCATTCCTATCATATTCTTAATCATGATAGATGTAGATGCAGTAGATATGGCACATGCTTCACCTTTAAATTTAATATCTTTAATAACATCATCTTTAATATCTACATAGATATCTATATTATCTATACAAGATTCATTGTTAGAATTAGCATATAAATACCCATCTATTTCTTCATTTACTTTGTTATATGGATTATTAAAATTATCTAAAATAATCTCTCTTTTTATATTAGGATCCATTAAATCATCTCTCTTAATATTTTATCTTTATCACTTAATAAATTAACTAATTTATCTATTTCTTCTTTAGTATTATAACTATATAAACTTACTCTTATAGTATTCTTATATCCGATTACATCTTTAAGTAATTTAGCACAGTGGTTTCCTACTCTTAAACATATGTCATATTTATTTAAATAAAATGATACATCTTGAGGAAATACATCATCTACAAGGAATGTAACTATACCTGATTTAGATTTAGGATTAATTACTTTAATATGGGATATTTCATTTAATTTATCAACTAAATAATATCTTAAATCTAATTCATGATTATATATATTATCTATACCAATTGAATTAATATAATCAACTGCATATCCTAATCCAATTGCACCAGCTATATTAGGTGTACCACCTTCAAGTCTTGCAGGTAATTCTTTTAATTTAACTTCTTCAGGTGTATCAAATGATTCATTCATTCCACCACCTAAGTTAACTGGATATATTTTATCTAGCAAATCAAATCTAGCATATAAAACACCAATTCCAGTAGGTCCAAACATCTTATGCCCCGAGAATGCTAAAAAGTCCACATCTAAATCTTTAACATCAGTTTCAATATGAGGAACACTTTGAGCTCCATCAACTAAAACTAAAATACCTTTGCTATGTGCATATTCACATATCTCTTTAATTGGTCTAACATCACCAATTACATTTGTTATATGTGCAAGTGCTATTACTTTAGTTTTATCAGTTATAGCATTTTTAACATTATCTAAAGTAACTTCAAACTTATCATTTAAATCTATATAATTAACTTTTATTCCATTAGTTTTAACTAATTCAAACCATGGTAGTACATTACTTGCATGTTCTGCTTTTGTAATTAATACTTCATCTTTTTCTTTTAAAACATTTCTAAAATAACCATTAGCAACTAAATTAATAGATGAAGTAGTTCCAGAAGTAAATACTATTTCTTTAGTATCTGCATTTATAAACTTTGCTATCTTCTCTCTTGCTTCATCATAAGCTTTATCTGTTTTAAAAGCTATATTATAATCTCCACGATGAATATTAGCAGAATAATATAAATAATAATTGTTTATTTCTTTTATTACGTTGACTGGTTTAAGTGATGTAGCAGCAGTATCAAGATATATCATACCATCATCTAATATAGGAAAATCTTTTCTATTCATATAAATCACCACATATACCAGTATTATAATATTAAACCCAAAAAAAATCGAGATATACTCTCGATTTTATTTAATTATTCACCGAAATTAATTTCAACAGCAGCAGCAACACCAGTTGCATTTAATTCTACTTCACTGTTTGCAACATAATTTTCAGGTTCTTTTAAACTAAAGATATATTTAACAGTTAATTCACCTTCAGCAGCAATTTCAGTATTAGCAGCTAATTCAGTGTCATCACCTTTTTTAACTTCTAATTTAATAGCTTCATTTAATCCAGTTGTTTTAACTTCTTTAAATTTAATAGCTTTAGTTGTTGATGTATTAGTATATTTTACTGTTACAGTATAAGTACCATCAGCAGCAGTAATCTTAGCATTTGGTAACATTGTTACACCATATACGATTGGTTCTTCAACTTCATCAGCACCGCTTACAGCAGATGTTGGATTACCAGCAGTAACTCTAGTAAAGTTAGCTTTTGTTTTATCAGCTTGAACAAAATCAAATTCAGATCTTAAAGTTCTAACATTATCATCTTTAGGTAGATCAGCAGCAGTTAAATCATCTCTATATCTGATGTATACTTCAACATTTCTACTTTCTCCTGCTCTTAATGCATCATAAGGTCTAATTTCATTTCCATCAGTATATCTAACCCAATATTCAATATACTTCTTTTCTTCTGGTAGTAAATCAGTCATTAACTTTCTTACTCCATTTTCAGTAATCATTGCATCAATTGATCCAGCGTTTTTCATGTCAACTGTGAAATGATATACATCTCTTGGCAATCTTAGAGGAGCTCTATATTCGATTGTAGTTGGATCTTCATTAGCAGTTCCTTGTCCAACTAATCTAGCACCAAAGTATGGTCCTCCGTCTTCTTCACTTTCTTCACCAGTTATTTCAACTGATTCTGGATATACATAAATTGTGTTCTTATCCCAAATTATGCTCCAATCGTTTTTCTTGAAATTTGCAATACCATTGATGGTTAGTGTTGTGCTTAAGTAGGCATATCCTACTCCGATTAATAATATAAGCACTAATATTATTCCGTAATTTCTCTTTTTCATTTCTTTCTCCTATCTCCTTAGTTTAAAGTTTACAACTCATCATTTATGTTTACAATAATAATTTGATAATATACAAAAATTTGACAACTTATTTTACAAAGATGTCGTCATCGCCATTATCAGTTTGTAATGTTACAAAATCTACTTTGCCTAATTTAGTTTTAGGCAATGACTTTCTTATAACAAATTCAACTGGAACCATATACTTAGCTAGTTTCTTTTTGCAATAGTCTTTTATTTCTTGTTTAATAAATAAACTATACATTCCTTCTTTAATTACAATGAATGCTTTACATACCTCTTGTTTATATGGATGTGGAATACCAACAACGGAACATTGTAGAACAGCAGGATGTGATTCAATTACTTCTTCAACATGAGATGGATAAACATTGTAACCTGATGTAATTATCATTCTTTTTATTCGTCCTTTATAGAATATGAAACCATCTTCATCCATATATCCTAAATCACCTGTATGTAACCATATATGTCCATCATCATGAATTTGTAATGCAGTATTAGTTTCAATTTCATCATTTAAATAACCCATCATCAATGCTTTACTATTTATTACTATTTCTCCTACTTCACCAATTGGCTTTTCTTTACGCGTTCCATCATCAATTATCTTTATATGATTTCCTGGAAGTGGAATTCCAATTGATCCTGATTTATTTAAATCATCTGATGCAAGACATACAGCAGCAAGCGCTTCAGATAATCCATATCCTTGAGTAATTCTTGCAGGACTATCATGGCTTGCTAAATACTCGTTTATTCTATCTTCTAAAGATTTAGGTAGTAAATCTCCACCAGATATCACATATTTTAAATATGATAAATCTAAATTATTAACATTATTTGAGTTAATCAATGCTTCATATAAAGTCGGAACACCTAATACACATGTAGGTTTAGTTTTATCAAATAAAATATCAAACTCTTTTGCATTAAACTGTGGAACTAAAGTAGTATAACAACCTAAACTTAAAGGTGTATGCATACATACGCTTAACCCAAATCCGTGGAAGTTAGGCATGATAGCTAAGCATGAATCTCCAGGTTTTAATTCCTTTAATTTAATTTTTTCTGCTTTAGCAGCATAGTTAAATGCACGATTTTGAATCACGACATTTTTAGGTTTTCCACTTGTACCACCTGAATGCAAGATAACTGCAGGTGTATCTTTACCATATCTATGATATTCATCTTTTTTAGATGCTCTAGATAATATTTCTAAATCCTTCCATGTCATATATTTTTTTCTAACAGGGTGATGTTTATATTTGTTAAGTCTAGATAATTTATAAAAGAATCTTTTTATAAAACATAAAGAATCAGCAGGACTTACAAATATAACTTTATTAACGTTTGTTTCGTCAATTATATTTTTTATTTTTGAATATTGTTCATCAAACATGATTAAATACTTTGATTTAGTACTTACTAAAGTATCCTTTATTTCTTGTTCAGCTGATAAAGGATGTGTCATGTTAGCTATTGCTCCAAGCTTATTTATAGCATATAAAGAATATAATACTTCAGGAATATTTGGTAAAAGAATAGTAACTATATCACCTTTCTTAATTCCTAATCTATTAAATCCTTTAGCAATTATATTTATTTTTTTAAATAAAGATTTATAAGTTATTTTCTTACCCATATACATGATAGCTGTATTATTAGCATATTTATGAGTAGATAATCTTATTTGGTCATACATAGAGATATTAGGAATCTCAATATCCAATTCCTCTTTAGTATAATACTTATCCCAAATAGGATTTAACTTACGTTCTTTTCTAAATATATCGAAAATAGACACCAACATCACCTAGTTTCTATCTATAATAATTATAAAATATAACAAATAAAAAAGTAAATAGAATAAACTATTTACTTTGTTTATATAATTCTAATGATAAAGCCTTAGGATTTTTAACTAATTCTAAAGCTCTTTCAAGAGCTTCATTATAAGTAGAAACAACCATAGATGTCCAATCCTCTACACATTCATCTTCACTTCTTTGATAACCAAGATCAAATAATGATTTTAAACACGATTTAGGAGAATAATCAATTGCTTCTTTATCATGTACAAATTTAGAACGAAGAGCGCCATGTGCACATTGATTAATATCATATGGATATTTATCAGGATCTATTTTATTTTCAATTGCTCTAACATTTAAAAGTACTTTAACCATTGATGAAGTAGTAACTGGTGATTTTAAACAACTCATTATTTCATCTAAATGTTCTTTTACAAATGCTTTTAATTCGGGTTTATTTTCTATGTCTTTTCCATATATTAAGCATACAATTTTATTAAAAGTAGAATAAATACGATGATTTTCCATACAATCACTTAAACTTACATCCTTTTTATTACCATGTACATATTCATCCATAGTTAGGCCATCAATACGATCAACATAATTTGGAAAATCTTTTAAATCACAAGTATTTAATAATGAAAAAGTACCTTGAGATAAATTATAATGTTTATCTACTTCTTTAAAGAAATCTAGATCCTTTAAGAAATAATTATATGTTGATAAATAATCAGTTTCTTTTCTATTAGAATCAAAAGTTGGATCTAATCCGTATAAACCTTTAACATCATATTTAGGATCATCAACAAAAACAGTTACTCTTGCATGTCCTCCTCCACGTTCTCTATCATTTAATAATGTAAAGAAAAACGGTACATCAATTTTTTTGAACATTCTACAAATAATATCACTGTAACCAGCACAAACAATTTTATCACTATTTAATATTTTATAAATATTTCTTGATTCAAAACTGTCGCTATCAACACCTGAGTTATATTTTCTTTCTCTTACTATATCGTAACATATTAATATTTTCTCTAATGGAGATAAATTTAACTTCTTAATATCATCACATAATTTATCAAAATGAGCCGCATTATTAATATCATTCATACTCATAGGAACATGACTATCTTTAGGATATACTAAAATATTAAATCCTTCATAAATTGAATTTAATTCATCTATATTTGAAGAATCAAACTCATCAGGTACTACTATTTTTTTATCTTTTAAATATGATTGTTTAAATAAATATTCTCTAAATTTTGTTAACTCTTCATCAGGATTAAAGTTTTCATAATCTACTAAGTCTAAAAAATCTCCATAGTCATCTATTTGAATATCTTTTATAGGATGAATTTCAACATACTCAATAGTTTTCATTAAATCATTATAATTTTTTATAGAATTTAATCTATCAACTCTATCCTCATCTGCTTCATCACTAATATCTTCATATATTCCAATAAAGTTTTTATACTTTTTTATTATTTCAGATTTATTTTTCATAACTTTAGATAAATCATCTTTTGAATTAACTACAACTTTTATTGATGCATCAAATTGCATATCGGAATCTACAATATAAATTGGTTCTTCTACTTCATCACATATATTTATTACTAATTTTGATTTCATAATCAAATCCCCTTTTTTTGTGAATAATATTATATATTAACCCTAATAAATAGTCAAAAAAAATATAGGTATTTCTACCTATATTTTAAAATCATCAATGAATTCTATTTCTTCTTGTTTGATTTCTTCTTTAGTCTTTTTAGGTTCTTTCTTTACTTCTGGCTTTTCAGCTATTTCAATTGGTTGAGCAACAATAAATGCACACATGAATGCTTTCTTAGCAATACTTGATCCAGTTGAAGCTAAATCCATGATTGGAATATCTGTATTTTTTAGTATTCCAACATCTTCTAGCATAGATAAACCTATTTCATCATGAGTATGTGTAATTAATGCAGTTACGATGTCATATGATGTTGTTTTAACTTTCTTAATTACCATGCTTCCTCTTTTAGCTCTAGTTAATTGAGTTAAATCAGATAATCTAATTCTCTTAGATGTCTTTTGAGAAGTAAATACATTTAAGAATTCATCATTTTCATCATAGTTTAATCCCGCAACTACTTCATCATCTTTCATATTAATTCCCTTAACACCAG
>Ga0247610_10001124_pt1 | contig 34203 bp, 27 predicted proteins | sample 174DNAGHGhighgp2_FD_193483 | JGI IMG/M metagenome (GOLD analysis project Ga0247610, IMG submission 193483) | Sheep rumen microbial communities from Palmerston North, Manawatu-Wanganui, New Zealand - 1742 DNA GHGhigh gp2 | ecosystem: Host-associated > Mammals > Digestive system > Stomach > Rumen...
GTCCTTCTTCAACACCTTTTTCCAGATGAAAAGCCAGAACAGCATCAACGAAGTGTTGCTCAGAAATGTCAAAGAGTTGTCACGCCTGTCGTCAAGCGAGCTGTCCATGCTGCCCGCCGGTTCCGCCCCCCTGCCATCGGTCGAGGAGGTGCGGCGCCTGGTGTCACTGTGCAAGGACATCTTCTTCACCGACTATTTCCACAAGCGCCAGAGCGACGAGCAGATGCGCTCGCACCACATCGGCGTAGCCATGGACGAGCTGTACAGCCTGCTGTGCCGCCAGGTGGCGCGAGGGCTGCAGTTTTGCGAGGACTGCACCGAGAGCGACGTGCAGAACACTGCCGAGGACATAGCGCTGCGCTTCATCGACCAGCTGCCCGAGGTGAAGCGGCTCCTTTACACCGACGTGGAGGCAATGTTCCAGAGCGACCCCGCCGCAACAAACTACGGAGAGGTGATATACTGCTACCCGGTGATGAACACCATGACCCACTTCCGCACCGCCCACGTGCTGCACGCCATGCAGGTGCCGGTGATACCAAGAATCATGACCGAGCTGGCCCACTCGCGCACTGGCATAGACATACACCCCGGGGCGCAGATAGGCGACCACTTCGCCATAGACCACGGAACAGGCGTCGTCATAGGAGAGACTACTATAATAGGTTCGCACGTAACATTATATCAAGGTGTGACCTTAGGAGCAAAAAGCTTCCGCTACGACGAGCAGGGCAACATGCTCAACATACCGCGCCACCCGATAATAGAAGACCATGTGACCATCTACTCCAACGCATCGATACTGGGACGCATCACCATAGGCCACCACTCGGTGATAGGAGGCAACATCTGGGTGACGCACAACGTGCCGCCGCACTCAAGAATACAGCAGAGCAAAGCCGTAGACCTGGCCTTCCAGGACGGGCTGGGAATATGAACAAATGAAGACGTGACAACTTTTTGTCAAATCGAAAGAAAAAAAACATCTTTTTCTTGGGTAATAGAAGATTTTTTCTTAATTTTGCATCCGATTTAATACAAAACGGAGATTAACACAGAAATGATTAATAGGGAATTAATTAGAATCAAGATTGTTCAGTTAACCTACGCATACTATCAAAACGGTAACAAGAACATTGACAGTGCAGAGAAAGAGCTCTTCTTCAGCCTGTCGAAAGCTTTTGACCTCTACAACCAGCTCCTTGCGCTCATCGTTGCAATAACGAAAGAGGCTGCCAGAAGAATGGAAATAGCCCAAACAAAGGCAAAACGCGAGGGGACGCCGGAACCATCACAAAAATTTGCTTTCAACCGCTTCGCACTCCAGCTGTCGGGCAACAAGCAGCTCAATGAGTTTCTATCTACACAAAAGCACACCTGGGCCGACGAGCCTGAGTTCGTGGGAAGACTGTTTAGCCAGATAGAGCAGTCGCAGATATACATCGACTATATGAACGACGAGGAAGACAGCTTCGACGCCGACAAGGAACTGTGGCGCCGGCTGTACAAGCTCTTCATACAGGAGAACGAGGACCTGGACGCACTGCTGGAAGAGCAAAGCCTCTACTGGAACGACGACAAGAACGTGGTCGACACCTTCGTGCTGAAGACCATAAAGCGCTTCGACGAGAAAAGCGGCAACAAACAGGAACTGCTGCCCGAATATGACTCGGAGGAGGAGAAAGACTATGCCAGGAAGCTCTTCCGTGCCACCATACTCAACGCAGAGGAATACCAGAGATACATGAGCGAGGCATCGCGCAACTGGGACTTCTCCCGACTGGCATACATGGACGTCGTCATCATGCAGATAGCCATAGCCGAGATGCTAACCTTCCCCACCATACCCATCTCGGTGACCATCAACGAGTTTGTGGAGCTGGCAAAGATATACTCCACACCACGAAGCTTCGGCTACATAAATGGTATGCTCGACGCCATAGCACACCACCTCGTAAGCACGGGAAGACTGATCAAGCCCATAGAGAACAAACAATAAAAACACAAAAGAAATATGACAAACATCATCTTGGCTGCGCAGCAGCAAAACGACGAAGTAATGAAGATGATACTCATGATGGTGGCCATCTTCGCCATCATGTACTTCTTCATGATACGCCCTCAGCAGAAGAAACAGAAGGAAATACAAAAGTTCCAGAACCAACTGACCGAAGGCACACCAGTGGTGACAGGCGGCGGCGTCTACGGCACAGTGAAAAGCATAGACCTGGCCAAGAACACCGTCGAGGTGAAGATAGCACGCGACGTGGTCATCACCGTAGACAAGAGCTACGTATTCAAGGACATGGCAAACACGCCGATGCAGAAGTAGCACACTGTGTCTTTCCCGGGAAACATATTCAGAACCATAAGGAATTTCCTGTTCAGCAACGCCAACAGGGAGGTGCTTATCTTTCTCTCATTCTTCGTACTCGCAGGAGTGTTCTGGCTCATGATGAGACTCAACGAGACCTACGAGCAAGAGGTGAAAGTGGCAGTGAAATATGTCAACGTGCCGAAGAGTGCAGTGCTCACCTCGGGAGAGACAGACACCATAAGAGCAACCATCAGCGACAAGGGATTCAACATCATCAGCTATCTCTTCGGACAGGTGAACAGCCATCTGCGTGCCGACTTTGCCAAATATGCACGCAACGACGGCACGGGACAGGTGCCGGCATCGGACCTGAGGAAAATGCTGATGGCAGAGCTGCCTGCGTCGGCAAAGGTCATCAGCGTGAAACCAGAGAAGATACTGTTCTACTTCAACAACGGAGAGTCGAAACGCGTGCCGGTGAGATGGCACGGGAAGGTGACACCGCAGAGACTCTACTTCGTGGCAAGCACAAAGATAACACCTGACAGTGTCACCGTCTACGCCTCGCGGCAGAAACTGGACAGCATAGCGGCCGTATATACAGAAGAGATAAACTACACCGACTTCCACGACACACTGAACATAAGCCCAAGACTCACGACAACGGTAGGGATGAAAGTGGTGCCCGACAAGGTAGACATACAGTTTATCACCGACGTGCTAACAGAGGCCAAGACCTCAGGCATACCCATAGAGGGCATAAACATGCCTGCAGGAAAGACACTGAGAACGTTTCCATCGAAAATCAGTGTGAGCTACGTCACGGGAATGAAAAACTACCAAGGCATCACTTCCGATGACTTCCGCGTGGTGGCCGACTACAGGGAGCTGAGCCAGAACCCCTCGTCAAAGTGCAGCATCACCCTTGCCGCAACCCCGGAAGGAATATCCAACGTGGTAATGGAGATGACCCAGGTGGACTATCTCATAGAGGAGGCAACGCCATGAAGACAGGCATCACCGGAGGCATAGGCAGCGGGAAGAGCTACGTGTGCCGGCTGTTGGAGCAGCAGGGAGTGAAGGTCTACGACTGCGACTCGGCAGCCAAGCGGCTCATGCGCACAGACCCGGAGCTCAGGGAGAAGCTCACTGCCCTCATAGGTCCCGACACCTACCTCACCACAGACGGCGGGCAGGTGCTGAACAAAGCGGCCGTGGCACGTTTCCTACTGGCCTCGGAAGGCAATGCCCAAGCCGTGGACAACATAGTGCACCCCGCCGTGTTCCAGGACTTCACCGACAGCGGCATGGAGTGGGTGGAGAGCGCAATACTCTTCGAGTCGGGGCTGTACAGGCTGGTGAACCGCATAGTGGTGGTCACCGCGCCCCAGGAGGTGAGGATAGCACGGGTGATGGCCCGCGACGGCATCTCGCGAGAGAAAGCACTGGAATGGATGGCACGCCAATGGCCGCAAGAAGAACTGGTGAGGAGGGCCCACTACGAGATAGTGAACGACGGGATGCAACCTCTGACGCCACAAATAGCTCCGCTGCTGGAAGAAAGCCATAAAGAAGACTGCCAGTGCTGACAAGACAACAGCGGCAGAACTGCAGCCAACAAACAAAAAGAAAAATATTTTTTTATAATAAAAATAACAAACAATGCAACAGACAATCCTTTCTATCGCCGGGAAGCCCGGTCTCTACAAACTAATCTCACGTGGTAACAAGAACCTCATCGTCGAAGCACTCGACAGCACACACCGCCGTCAGCCCGCCTTCGGCACAGACCGCATAACATCGCTCAGCGACATAGCCATGTTCACCAACGACGAAGACGTGCCCCTCATGCAGGTGCTCGACAACCTGAAAAAACTGGAAGATGGCAAGAAAGCATCGATAGACTACAAGAAAGCCAGTAGCGACGAGCTGTACGAATACTTCGCAAAGGTGCTGCCCGACTTCGACCGCGACCGTGTGCACGGCAGCGACATAAAAAAGCTCGTACAGTGGTACAACATACTTGTAGAGAGCGGTATCACCGACTTCATGGAGGAGCAGGCAGAGGCTGAGGAGACCGAGGAGCCAAAAGAGGCCGAAGACACGAAAGAATAAACACCACAGCACAATATCTGAAGACAAGACAAAAAACCAAACAAAACCTGTGTTATCGCGGTTTTGTTTGGTTTTTTCTTATTCAAGCCTCACAGGGCTGAAGAGTTTAGGAGTATAGGCGTTTAGACGTTACTTGCTCTCGCGCTCTATCCACGCCAGCGTGTCGCCCTTGCGCACCTTCGTGCCCTGCTTGGCGCTGACCTCAACGAGCTTGCCTCCGAGTGCTGCTGGTATGGGAACAATCTCGCCCCACTTCTCCACGAGGTAGCAGAATGTCTGACCCTCCTCGTACTTCTGGCCTATGAACGGCTCTATGCACGGTGCACACTCGCCGTCGCCGTTGAACTCGTAGAATATCTGTCCTGCCGACGGGCATACCAATGCGTCGGCCTTGGCGTGCTTGAAGGCAGCCAGCTCCTCGGGCTTCATCTTCGTGCCGCCCAGCTTGGCGTCCTTGGCCTTCTGTATGTCGGCCAGCAACTGCTTCTTTGCCTGACCGCTCTTGAACGGACGGTACTGCTCGGGGTGCATGGCCAGCTCGAAGAGCTCCTCGTTGTCCTGACCGTAGTCCCAGCCGTTCTCGTCCATCTCCTTCTTGAAGCCCTCGAGAGCATTGGGCAGCAACGTGTGCGGGTCTACGTCGGTGAACTCACGTTTCTGCTGTGCTGCCAGCTCTACCAGCTCGGGTGCTATGGTGCCTGGCACCTTGCCGCTCTTGCCGAGGATCATGCCCCAGATGGCATCGTCCATCATGACATAGCGGCCCTTGCCCTGCTCCATGGTGAGAAGGTTCATAAGAGCTATGTTCTTTGTGTACTGTGAGAACGGGGTGACCAGTGGTGGGTAGCCTACGCGTGGCCACACATACTCCACCTCGTTGAACAGCTTGACCAGCATGTCGTCCATGGTCAGTGCCGGCTCGCCCTTCTTCTCGCGCAGCTTGTTTATCATCGACTGTATGGGTCCCAGGTCAGCCATCATGCTTCCCATCATGCCTCCGGGCAGACCACTGCCGAGAAGCAGAGATGACATGTGCTTGTTGGCGGGGTTGATAAACAGTCCGAGCCAGTCGTCGATGAACTCCTGGGTCAGCGTGCGGGCCTGCATGTAGGCGTTCATATTGATGTCGGCAACCTCGAAGCCCTCGTTCTTCAGCATCGACTGCACGCTGATGATGTCTGGGTGCACCTTGCCCCAGCTGAGCGGCTCGATGGCGGTGTCTATGATGTCGGCACCATTGTTGCAGACCTCGAGGATAGAAGCCATTGACAGTCCGGGACCGCTGTGGCCGTGATACTGTATGATGATGTCGGGGTGCTTTGTCTTGATGGCTTTCGTCAGTGCTCCGAGCATGGCGGGCTGCCCTATGCCGGCCATGTCCTTAAGGCATATCTCCTCTGCTCCGGCAGCGATAACCTCGTCGGCTATATTCGAGTAGTACTCTACGGTGTGCACCGGGCTCGTGGTGATGCAGAGCGTAGCCTGCGGAATCATTCCGGCAGCCTTGGCCCACTTTATCGAGGGTATGATGTTGCGAGTGTCGTTCAGACCGCAGAAGATACGGGGTATGTCTACACCCTGGGCGTGCTTCACCTTGTACATAAGTTCGCGCACATCGTCGGGCACGGGGTACATACGCAGAGCGTTGAGTCCACGGTCGAGCATGTGTGTCTGTATGCCCACCTCATTGAACGGTTTGCAGAAGGCACGCACTGCAAGGTTTGGATTCTCGCCGGCCATAAGGTTCACCTGCTCGAAAGCACCGCCATTGGTCTCCACACGAGCAAAGCATCCCATATCGATGATGACTGGCGCAATGCGCTCCAACTGGTCTTTACGGGGCTGGAACTTTCCGCTCGACTGCCACATATCGCGGTAGACAAGACTAAACTTGATTTTCTTTTTTCCCATAGATATTAAGATTGGTTATTGGTTTGATATATAAATTGCTTGCAAAGATAATAATTTTTGTGGAGTTAGAATAGCGAAAGGAGTTAAAGGGAGTTAAAGGTCAACATATTTTTTTTCTATTTACCCGCTGGAAGGGCAAAATATATTACTTTTGCATTGTGATAACAAAAGTACGAATGACTACAGCATGAACAAGACCCTCATTTTCCCAATGCTCTTTTCGCTGCTCTGCCTGTGTGGGTGCAGCATCTCGGAAAGCAACAAACACGACGACAACAGCTACCAGTTTGAAAGGGCCGACGGCGACAAGACCATCTATGCCCTGGCCTCGGACAACACCAGCGACTCCATACTTGTCTTTCTCACCCTGCCATACTCGGGCAGCGACCCCGACACCTTGAACATACTCCAGGCACGACGCGAACGAAAGTTCTTCGGAAGGATGAACACTGGCGACCAACTGGCCATACTGCGCGACGAGGAAGACACCACAAGCGCGGCCATGGTCATAGTGACCGAAGACTTTCTGGGCCAGTGGTACTACGAGGTGTTTCCCCAGCTGAGGCGGCAGATGCCCGACAGCATCATGCCTGCAAGGATAAAGGCCATGCTCGACAAAAGCCGGGAATACTGCATGACGATGAAGACCGACAACGTGATGTACAACATGGGTGCACGACTGGGCAAAGACAGTCTTGACGACATGCTGCCCGTGGTGTATCCCAAGCCCAAGCGCTACACTCAGTGGGCCTTCTACAACGGCAAGCTGGTGCTCACTGAAACAGCTGCCGACTCCACACAGAAGAGGCACACCGTCTCCACCGACACGGCAGAGTTTGTACGCCTGCGCCGCGACACTCTCATCCTCCGCTTCGCCGACGGTGAGCACACATACTACAAGAAAGTGAACAAGTGAAAAGCAGGAGGCGAACAAAAAAGGCCGTGCAATGTGACAACACACTGCACGGCCTTTTCTATTCGGGTGTATTTATGCTTACTTCTTGTTCAGAGCGAGGTCAATCTCCACGGCGATGGAAACGGTGGCACCCACCATGGGGTTGTTGCCTATGCCGAGGAAGCCCATCATCTCTACGTGAGCAGGAACAGACGAAGAACCTGCAAACTGAGCGTCGCTGTGCATGCGGCCCAGAGTGTCGGTCATGCCGTAGCTGGCGGGACCTGCTGCCATGTTGTCCGGGTGCAGTGTGCGGCCTGTGCCACCACCGCTGGCCACTGAGAAGTAGGGCTTGCCGGCAAGCACGCGCTCCTTCTTGTACGTTCCGGCAACGGGGTGCTGGAAACGGGTGGGGTTGGTAGAGTTACCAGTGATGGAGACATCTACATTCTCCTTCCACAGTATGGCAACGCCCTCGCGCACGTCGTCGGCACCGTAGCACTTCACCTTTGCGCGCGGACCGTCGCTGTAAGGAATCTCCTTTACGACCTTCACCTCGCCGGTGTAGTAGTCAAACTGTGTCTGCACGTATGTGAAGCCATTGATACGCGAGATGATCATGGCAGCGTCTTTGCCCAGACCGTTCAATATGACACGGAGCGGCTTCTGGCGCACCTTGTTTGCCTTCTCAGCAATCTTGATGGCGCCCTCGGCGGCGGCAAAACTCTCGTGACCAGCCAGGAAGGCGAAGCACTCTGTCTCCTCGCGGAGCAGACGGGCAGCCAGGTTGCCATGACCCAGGCCCACCTTGCGGTCGTCGGCCACAGAGCCAGGGATGCAGAACGACTGCAGACCGATACCGATGGCCTCGGCAGCCTCGGCAGCGCTCTTCACACCACGCTTTATAGCGATGGCAGCACCGCAGACGTATGCCCACTTAGCGTTCTCAAAGCAGATACGCTGTGTCTCCTCGCACATCTGGTAGGGATCGACACCGGCCTTCTCGCAAATCTCGTTGGCCTCTTCTATACTGGCAATGCCATTCTCGTTCAAAGCAGCAAGAACCTGCTTGATACGACGCTCGTAACTTTCGAATGATACTTTTCTAATCATTTTTTCTTTAATTTACGATTTACAAATTTTCTATTTTCTATTTATTACCTATAACGTTTACGAATCCGGTTTTCACGATGTTTGCCTGCTCATGCGCAGCCAAATCGAAAATCGAAAATCCGTAAATCGTAAATCACTGCTTGCGTGGGTCAATAACTTTAACTATTCCCTGCTCGGCAGTGGTGCGCCCGTAGCAGCCGGTGAACTTCTTCACAGCCTCGTTGGCGTCCATGCCGTCCTTGATGGCTTCCATCATCTTGCCCAGATGCACATACTCGTAGCCACACACCTGGTCGTCCTTGTCGAGGAACTGCTTGGTGATGTAACCCTCGGTGAGCTCCAGATAGCGTGTGCCCTTGGCCACGGTTCCATAGAGCGTACCTGTCTGCGAGCGCAGTCCCTTGCCCAGGTCCTCCAGACCGGCACCGATGACGAGGCCACCCTCTGAGAAGGCGCTCTGTGTACGGCCATAGACAATCTGCAGGAACAGCTCACGCATAGCAGTGTTGATAGCGTCGCAAACGAGGTCGGTGTTCAGGGCCTCGAGGATGGTCTTGCCGGGAAGAATCTCACTGGCCATAGCGGCAGAGTGGGTCATACCCGTGCAACCAATAGTCTCGACGAGAGCTTCCTGGATGACGCCTTCCTTCACGTTCAACGACAGCTTGCAGGCGCCCTGCTGAGGAGCGCACCAGCCAATACCGTGGGTGTAGCCCGAAATGTCCTTGATCTCTTTGGCCTGAATCCACTTACCCTCCTCAGGAATAGGAGCCGGCCCATGGTTGGGGCCTTTGGCCACAACACACATGTTTTCAACTTCCTTTGAATAAATCATTGTTTTATTATTAATTAATAATAGGTATAAATCTTCGTTGCAAAGTTACTGCTTTTTCTTTAAAATACCTACAAATAATGCCACTTTTTACAATTCTTTGTACAAAATCTATGCATTGAAGGTAAATATATAGCAAAAAGAGCCGTAAAAGAGCATGGCAATCATGTAAACCAATATGAGTGGCGCTGCCTTAGCTATTCCCTCGGCCAGTGAGCTAATGATATCGGCTACCGATGTGAACGAGCGCACCGCCAGTCCGTAGCCCACGCAGCACAGCACCACTGTGAAGCACAGCAAGGGCACGAAGGCATGGCTGAAAGGCGAGTTCCAGAGCGTCCCCGTGGCCGAGAGCAGCACAGCGTGAGGCAATGCTGTAAGCAGTGCCACCACTGCCACGCATAGTGCCAGCAGCAGTGCCGCCACGCGCAGTCCAGCCCCCCGGCGCACAACACCACCCGTAAGCAGACGGCTCTTCGCTACGCAGCCCCACGTCATGGCAAACATGAGGAGCCACACCAGCAGAGGGTGGCACAGACCATAGACAGCATGGCCAAGAAACCAGCGTATGCCCTCGCTCGACAGCATGGAGCGCACGCCGTCGACCATCATGGCCGACAGCAGCCACGACAGCAGCACCAACAGGCACCACAACAGCGCCAGCGCAACGGTAAGATTATTCAACAGTCGCTTCATGCTCGCACATCATCATTCCTCGTCGGGGCGGAGATTGTCTATGTCGAGGATGTGCAACTCCAATGCCCTTACCACGAGGCGTGTGGCATTGACGCCACGCGTGTCGTTGAACAGCCGCTGCACCAGCTCGTTCTGCCGCTTTTCCAGACTCTTCACGCCAAAGGGCATGCCCCTCAGCTGGGCTATCTGGTCCTTGGTGTAGCCCAGTGCCAGATGGCGCAGGAAACGCTCGTCGTACTCGTCGATCTCGTAGTCCACGAGTGCCTCCTGCTTGTACAGCTGCGAGCCTACGCTGCGCTTGAAGCGCTCCACTATCTTCCTCAGTATGGGCTCGTTGAACACCAGTTGCTTGCCGTCCATCACGGCTATTACGTCGTGGCGCGTGAGCAGCTCGCCGGTCTTAAGGATGATGCCGTCGGCTCCGGCATCGAGCACGTCGACCCACAGCTTCTCGTTGAGTATCTCGCCAGTGAAGATGAGCACCTTCACCTGAGGGTACATCTCTTTTGTCTGTCGGCAGAGCTCCACGCCCACGGTGGTGCTGCCACCCAGTCCGAGGTCGAGGAGCACCAGGTCGGGCAGCTGCTGTTTCAACAAGCGCCAGTAGGGAGGCTCAGAGTCGGCAGTGCCAATGACTTCAGCCTCGGGTATGTCGCTACGTATAATGCCCAGCGTGCCTTTCAGCTCCAGGGGCACGTCTTCCACGATAATGACTTTGAAGTTTTCCATATATTTACAATATTACGTTTTATCTGTTTTGCCACCTACGGCCGTCTCCCTCTTCTTGGAACGCGGCAGCAAGATGACTATGGTCACGCCCCTGCCGGCAGTCTCTGCCGTGATGGCACAAGCGCGGCGGTTGGTGGCCTCGCCATGGTCTCTTACTATCTGCCGGCAGAGCAGGAACGGAATGTTGTCCACCCTCGACGGTGTGAACAGGTCGGTACGGGTGAGCGAGGTCATGGCCACGCGGCACTCCATGTACTTGTCGTCTCTTGGTACATAGTCTACCGTCAGCGGCTGGCCGCCATTCTCCTTTTTCAGTATCTCCATGAGATAGCGCACCAGACTCTCGTCGCCCAGTATGCCGTGGTCCAGCGGTTTGAGGTGCAGCTTCACACGCTCCACCTGGCTCATGGACTGGGCGCTGAGCATGCCGTAGAGCTCTCTATAGTACGCTGCCACCTCTTTCAGTGCATGGTTCAGGGTGGTGGACTGTGCGCCCGTCGCGGCAGTGTCGTTTGAACGATGACTGTTGACCGTGTCCACCATCAGCCTTATCCGGCTGGGGTAGTACATCGTCTCGTGCTTCAATGTCGAGAGGGTGTTGTCGAGCACCGCGTTGCTCACGTGCAGGGCGTTCTCCTCCATGGTGAGTTTCTGCAGTTCGTCGGCCAGCATGTCGAGCTGGTCCTGCTGTTCCTGCTGGCGGCGGTCCGACTGGTGCAGCGACTGCATGAGCTGCCACCCCACGGCAACGACTATGACAATGAAGATGAGCACCAGGAGTATGATGGCCACTTGGCGGTTGGTCTGTGTCTGCTGCATCTTACGGCAATAGTCGTCGAGCGTGCTGTCGGCCGACATCTCCTTGAACAACTGTGTGTATATGCGGTTGTTATACTGGTACAGGGTCCACTGGTGCAGTGCCAGCGCGGCCACGGCACTCTCGTTGCGAATGTCGAGCAGCACCTGGAAGTTGGTGTCTATGCTGTCGTGCAGCCATCCTATCTCGGGCGGCGTCGTAGACAGGTCGCCCATCATCAGCAGTGTGTCTGTTGCCTCTGGCCACTGACTCAGGTAGTTCTCGTTAAGGCTTCTCAGACACGAGTCGGCAAAGAGCAGCGTACGCTCGTATGTGCCATTGATGTTCGAGAAATAGGCCGAGTCGGCACAGATGGCAGCGCGGTGCAGCGGGCTCTCGTACTGGGCAGCGGCAAGCCTGGCAGGGGCGGCAAAGGCAATAAGGGCCACGAGCCAAACCAGCGACAGGGCTCTTGCCACGCCCCGAGGCAGCCTGAAGTAGAAGCGGCTGCCCTCCCCCACCCTGCTCTCGGCCGAGAGCTGGCATACGCTGAAGATGGAGCTCAACTTGCGGTATTTGTCTATGATGCCCTTGCAGTTGAGCAGTCCGAAGCCATGCGATGTTTGGGCCTTGACGGGTGTGGAAGAAGAGTGTCCGTCTGGCAGAGTCTCGTCGACTATCACCTTGCGGTCGAAGACATGGGCCAGCTGCTCCTCGTCCATGCCACAGCCATTGTCGCTCACCGACACTTCGACATAGTCGTCGTGCTCTGCTGCGCTGACGGTCACGGCGCCACCCTCTGGCGTGAACTTACGTGCGTTGTCGGCCAGCGTGTTCAGCATGAAGAGTGTCAGCACGCGGTCGGCTTTCACCCTCGCCGTGGTCGGCTCCACGGTGAGTGTAATGCCTTTCATGGCAAACGACGAGGCCGACTTCTGCAACAGCAAGAACAGCCCCTGCATGTCGAAAGTCTCTATGTGCAGGCTCAGCTCGCCCTGGCGCAGCTGAATCCAGTGTGTCAGCAGCTGGTTCTGCTGCTCTATCTCGTCGGTCAGTTCCCTAACGTATGACCACTGGCCACTATTGGCTACGCCATCACCTTGCGTAGCAGAATGGTCAATGGAATAGAGTATGCGGTCAATGAACGGCATGATACCGTTGACCAGCGACACCTTTGCCCTCTGCTCCAGATGGCGCCGCTCGCCTTTCTCCACGCGCAGCCGCATCATGGCTATCTGCTCACGCAGCTCGTCCTCACGCTCTTGCATGTCGGTGTCGGGCTGTCCCATCTTCTGCTTGCGGCGCCTGTAGTAGAACAGCAGCACCGCCACGAGCACTGCTATGGCGGCCACCACAGCCCACAGCAGACGGTCGGTCTGCTTCACAGCATGCTCCAGCTGGCCTGCGCGCGCCTCGAGCGAACGGTCCTGACGCGTCTGCTCCTGCAGGTCGAGGTAGATGTTGCGGTTGCGGTCGCTCTCCGCCTTGTTGTCCATGGCGGCATAGACCACACTCATCTGCTCACGTATGCTCGCCACAAGGTCGGGTGCCTGGTTGATGACGCTGTCGCTGAGTGCCTCCTCGAGGTTGAACAGAGCGCTCTCGTAGTCGCCCTGCGCCAGACAGCATGATGCCAGTGTGCGGTAGGCACCGGCTATCTGGTAGGTGTCGCCATACTCACGGAAGGTGGCCAGCGCATTGTCGGCCAGCCACAGAGGCAGCTGCTCGTCGGTCACGCCGCTGGGGTTGATGAAGTTCATGGCAGGAAGGTTGTCGCTCAGGAGCTGGTGCCGGTATTCGTCATTGATGAAGTGCTCGGCAAGGGCCTCAAGCGAGTTGGCGGCAAAATAGGCCATGCCGGTCTGTTGCGACAAGAGGAAACAGCGCATCAGGTGGTCGAACTCCTGCTGGTTTATCTCTTGCTGTGTGCCCATGATGATGACACCGCCGGCACCCACGTTGTACAGATAGTTAAGGTATTGGGCGGTGTCTTGCTCTATGTCGGGAGTTATCTGGAGCAAGGCGTCCATCGACTGCCGCTCCAGTCCCACATAATAATAATAGGTGGATGTGACTATTGCCATCTCGCTCTCTGCGTAGACGAGCCGCCGCCACTGGCGTTCGCTCAGTGCTGTCGGGTCTTCCATGATGCGCATGAGTGCGCGCTGGGCCTTCTCACGATAGTCGTAGAACTCGCGGTTGCTGCTGCGGCGCTGGCACAGTCGCATCTGTTGCACATAGCTCACGAGCAGCTCCAGCTGGTTGTCGGTGACAGAGGCTGCCTGGTCGAGCTGCTGCCGCGCCATGTCATACTCCATGCGCACCAGACTGACAAAGGCGAGGTTGTTCATGGCCTCTGCACGTCCGTCGTCATAGCTTCCTGCCGCGGCCAGGGCCTGCTGCGCATAGTGCTCAGTGGAGTCGAGCGACCTGTAGCGCCACTGGTATGCCTGGTCGTTCAGCCGGTCCACAGCCGCACGGTTGCCAGCACCACACGCAGAGAGCAATGCCACCGACGCGGCCAGCAAACAAAATGCCAGCCAAAAGTGGCCGACTGCGAACTGGCGTGTCATATATTCTCTGCAACCCATAACTCACACTGTCTTCATAGTTGCCAGCAACAAACGCTGCAATTTGACGGCAAATTTACAAATAGTTTTTGACTTCTCAAACCATAATTGCGTTAATGTTCCAAAAATTCTGCCGTCACCAAGCATTATTTCTCGGTTCAGCAAGATTTTGCGCGGAATAACCCATGTTTACAATTCGTTCCGTGGCACAGTTTGATAGCACTAAACTGGCAGTCAGATAGAACCTAAGTAGGAGTTAGATAGTTTCCAACTCGGAGTTAAATAGTTTCCAACTATGAGTTAGATAGTTTCTAACTATGAGTTAGATAGTTTCTAACTATGAATTAGATTGTACCAAAGTGGGAGTTATATAGTCCTTCTGAAAGCAGGCCGCCGAGCCTCCCGGCGGGAGTATCGGCAGCGGTTAAAATGTTTTTTACAGGTTGGGCGAGTGGACGCTCACGTCAAAGACGCTGTCAAAAAAATGATTGAGACTCATTTTTATGGTGCAAATTGCGTTAATCATCCAAAAAAGCTTTCTCATGTCAGCTTTATTATGTAACTTTGCACGAAATTTCGAACAACCGATGAGACAACTATCATATATCATCATACTGCTGACAGCCTTTGTATGCAACATTATGGCACAATCGCCAAAGCACGAAGTGAGGGCAGTATGGCTGACAACCATAATGGGACTGGACTGGCCACAGTCTACAAACGCCCAGAGACAGCAGGCAGAACTGGTGCAAATGCTCGACCAGCTGAAACAGGCAGGCATCAATACCGTACTCTTTCAGGCACGTGTGCGTGCCACCACCGTCTACCCGTCGGCATTAGAGCCATGGGAGACCAGCCTCACAGGGGTGCCAGGGCGCTCGCCGGGCTACGACCCCATGAAGCTGTGCATAGACCTGTGCCACGAGCGCGGCATGGAGTGCCACGCATGGGTGGTGACCATACCGGTGGGAAAGTGGAACAGCATAGGCTGTAAGAAGTTGCGCGAGAAATACCCGAAGCTGATAAAGCGCATTGGCGAAGACGGATACATGGACCCGGAACAGACGCAGACGGGCGACTATCTGGCAAATGTATGCCGGGAGCTGACACACAACTACGACATCGACGGCATACACCTCGACTACATACGCTATCCCGAGACGTGGAAGATAAAGGTGTCAAGACAGAAGGGACGCGAATACATCACCGACATAGTGAGAAAGATAAACCGCAGCGTGAAGAGCGAGAAGCCCTGGGTGAAGATGTCGTGTTCGCCCGTGGGCAAGCACGACGACCTGAGCCGCTACCGTGCCGGAGGGTGGAACGCCCGCACAGCTGTCTGCCAGGACGCGCAGCAGTGGCTAAAGCAGGGACTCATGGACCAGCTGTACCCCATGATGTATTTCCAGGGCGACCATTTCTACCCCTTCGCCATCGACTGGCAGGAGAATGCGGCAGGAAAGACCGTGGCCGGCGGACTGGGCATCTACTTCCTCGACCCGAAAGAGGGGCGATGGACGCTCGAGACCGTGAAGCGAGAGATGCACGTGCTGCGACAGCTGGGCATGGGCCAGTGCTTCTTCCGTGTGAAGTTCCTCAACAGCAACATTAAGGGCATCTACGACTTCACCTGCCACTTCAACGCCACGCCGGCGCTGATACCGCCAATGACGTGGACTGGCACAGCGGCACCCGCCGCACCCAAGGGCCTCGCACTGAAGGGCGGCACACTCTCGTGGAACGAGGTGGGCAGCACCAACGGCTCGTATGCTCTTTACAATGTCTATGCCTCGGAAGAATTTCCCGTAGACATAACAAAGGCAGAAAACCTGGTGGCCACGCGACAGACCAAGACGAGCATACGAGTGCCAAAGGGCAACAAGAACTTTGCCGTGACCGCCACAGACCGCTTCGGCAACGAGAGCGCTGCAACCCAGCTGCTCATCAACGCCGGCCCACGGATGGCCGCCACGCCGCTCATCGCCATCACCGACGGAAAAGCGGTGAGTCTGCCCGACATACCTCAGCTCGACGCGAAATATCTTGTTATAGAGACCCTTGCTGGTCAACAGGTGGCAACGCGTCCATTTGCGAAGACAATATCCATCGACGGTCTCCCCGACGGCATGTACCAGATACGTTCATTGGGAAAGAAGGGCAGAAACCACCGCATAGGCTTCTTCTGCATAAAGCGGCAGAAGCACCAGCACCGGTTCACAAGAGTAAGGTAAGGCTATGCTGACAGCGGAGCGAACGTCGACGGCACCCTAGACATAGCCGACATCACCAGAAACCTCTGTACGGGAATTTGTCAATGATAATCGTCCTCAGTGATTATGAATATATTGAAATCGTTTCAAATAGTCAATTGCATTCCTGACATGGTTTTCTGTGAAAAGCAGCCTTTTCCTCTCATTCCAGTTCTTTACGTAATCCAAAACTGACATGACGACGGCATCGTCATCTGTCGGTTGGTCCTTCATCTGATTTTGCAGGATATAGTCTACTGTAGCCAATAGCTCCAAACCAAAATTGGAATAATATCCAGACAGGAAAGCCTCTGTGCGCTCCACAATTCGCTTATATTCAGCATATTCTCCATTCTGCCAAAACTCGTTCACTGCATCATGTGTGCCTGGTAGCAGCCAAATGTTGTCAAATGGTTTGTTGTTAAGGTCACTCATGCCGCTTATGTAACTACCGTTCAGATGATGCAGCACATAACGCACCTTGCCAGAATAAGGGCCATAGATGTATGGCTTGTATTGCAGTTTAAACACGTCGGCAGCACCAAAGCGTTGCAAGAAATAGACCATTTTCTCAGCAGCAAACTCCGAAAGGAACTCCCCATGCGCAGACATGTCGCAAGCCACGTCGAGCAACATGGCTCGTGCCACGTTCAACTTTGTCCGCTCTGCTTTCATACGCTCCTGTATCTTGGCTGTCGGCTCATAGATGCGTATGTCGCAGTCCATGTCCGATAGTGCTGAGACAATCATTCTCTTCACCAGCTCCCAGTTCAAGCCGCCGTTGCTGGAGCCAAGGGGCGGAATGGCGATGGACCTGATTCCACGCCCGACAATCTCTTTCTTCAGTGCTTCCAGTCCTTTTTCTATATATACATACTCTGAAGGTTTGCGCCAGTCTGTCTTTGTGGGAAAGTTAATGATATAGCGCCCTTGACCTCCAAACATTTCATTGACTTGTGTAACCAGCATCTGTCCGACAGAGAGCCCGCCCTCCTTGCAAGCCTTCCGATAAACACGGTAATTGTCGGGAAATGCCTCCTTAAACTGGAGCGCAATCCCCTTTCCCATCACACCAACCGTGTTCACGGTGTTCACCAATGCCTGAGCATCGCTGTCAAACAGATTTCCTTTTACGAAATTAATCATATTTTACTGGCATTAAAAGTAAAATGATTCCCTGACTGCTATCATAGACTCCGCTATACCATAATCTATTAGCTGAACACGAGCCACATTGTTATAAACGACAAAGCCTTTAATATATTTCGCTGGCAGTTCGTTTTTTATCAGCAACTCTGCCTCTTTGCGCCGTTTCAGGTCTATATCATCCTCCACATTCCAAAACTTGGCATAGACATCTTCTCTTTTCACAAGATCATCTATCTTGACTAAATCGTCTTTGGTGTAATAATTGGTGATAGCACTAAAGGCAGGCCATCTGTAAACATACACTCAATGTCCTGTTCACGGATGTCTGATAAACGGACAATGCAATAGACCAGTTCTGAAGGGTGAAAGCAAGTCACTCCATTATATCCCCTTTGGATTACATATAGCATCGGAGAGCGAGGCCCCAGATAGAAAGGAATATACTGCCTCAAGTCCAAATTCCCACTGTTTGGTAAGCTGTGTCTCTTGGAAATAACAACACTATCCCCTATTTGAATATATCCATCAGAAGCCTTCGGTGATGTTGGAAACACAAAGCCAACGTCAAGAATGTGCGGTATATTCTTGATGTGTACCAGCCTAAAAGCATACTCCAATGGTCGTTCCACAATTATTGGTTTTATCAATTCGGCTACAAATTTACATATTATTTGTAAATTGAAAAAGAAAAAGGGTGAAAAAATTCCAAGTGACCTTCAAAAGCATTTGTCTCTCCGCCAAACAAAGTCCTGCTTCCGGAGCGGAAGCAGGACTTTGAATTAGTCTAAGAGAATTGCAGACAAAGATGTGCTGAGTAACATGGGGTTCCACAACTCTTTTCCTCATTACATATGCTGAAATTCGTGGCCTTCGGGTTGCAATTCAGACAGGACGTCCGTAAAATGGAACATCCCAACGGTCAAAAATTCAGGGCGAGTTAGATGTCGGTCCCATGCCACAGCGGAAGCTGAAATCAAGGAACCATACTATTTTTATTTGTCCATAACTGGACGAATTTGGAAGCTATTGTTACCGGCATAATAAGTTATATCCATTTTTACCTCTTGTCCGATTATATGGTTGGTTGATATCAGAGGAAAACCAAAAGTATAGGCTGATAGTCCACCTGTATTTTTATAAAGTGCAGAAGTCCAATATCTATTACTTTCAAAAGATTTACCACCAGACATTGTTGTATATGTACAAGGGAGGAAAATAGTTTTTCCATTCGGTCCCTTTACAGTTACCCCAGCCCCATAACTTGTATTAGAAGAGACAAATTTGCATTTCTTTATTAATTCTTCTACTTCCGATTTGGTCGGCATACGCCATTTCCCTCCCCAGGTTGCACGTGCTGCGTCATACTGTGTACCACTTATGTCTGATGGTGCTTTTGAAGCTTCTGTTCCGTTAAAAACATAATGTTCAAATCTATATCGTTCACCTAAACCTGAGTATGAGTTAATATCACCCCATGCACGTCCTTGTCCTTGTAATCGCTATTGATTTCCTGCGCCAGTGCCTTTTGAGTGTCGCAAAGTTGTTCAAAAACAGTTTAAATTGCGCCCTTAAACAAATAAACATTCTCTGCAAATCGATGATTTACAGAGGACTTTTTAGGGTTTTCTTCGTAGTCGGTAAGGGAATCGAACCCTTATGCCAAGATTGAGAATCTTGTATCCTAACCGTTAGATGAACCGACCAGGGAGAAGAGTGTCTCGGAGTCTCATTGGAACCCCTTCCCTTCTTTTCGGCGGCAAAGGTATATATAATTTCCTACACCGCCAAAAAGGCAACTGAAGATTTAACAACTTATAACATCAAAAAAAAACGGCAACGGCGTTTGCTGTTTTCCTTTTCTACTCATTTTCCACCTTTGTAGGCGAGTGCAGCTCCAATGGCGGTACAAAACTCGGAGTACTTTGGTGTGTGGAAACGCACGCTGTAAAGTTTCTCTAACGCCCGGAAGATGTCCTTGCACTGTGGCAGCAGCGAGAGGTTGCCTATGAGCACCATGTCGCGGCAGCCTGTGCCCTGTGCAGCGAGCACTGCTGCCGAGCCAATGCTCTGTATGACCATCGAGATGATGCCACATGCTATGTCCTCCTTCGACGCGTCGTTCTGGGCACGGGCGAATATGCTGGCCGTGGCCTCCATGGGCAGCCCAGGCAGTGGCTGCGCGGAGATGTCGCCTATGAGCAGGTTGACATGCCTTATGTCGCCCTGCATGGCAAGGGCTGAGATCTGGCGTATGTCGCTGGTGTTGAGCATGATGCGCGACAGCCCCTGCAGTGTGCCGCCGCCTATGCCTATGCCGCCAATGTGGCGTATGTCGTCGCCGTCGCACATCACGAAGGAGGTGCCAGTGCCCATGCTCACTACTATGGCATGGTCTATGTGCGACTCGTAGCGTGCTCCAAGGGCGTCGGCAACGAACTCGTCGCAGCGGCTTGTTGCCACTCCGTAGACATTGTTTTTCACGTATGCGGCACCGACACCGGTAAGCATGACATGCTCCACCTCGTCGAGACGTATGTTGTTGTCGTGAAGGTACTTGCCAAAGGCCCCGTAGAGTGAGGTGATAGGGTCGGCGGCGGTGATACGGATAGGTCCGGTAGGCTTGCCATCGCGCAGGCCTACTATTTTCGTGGTGGAGATGCCCACGTCGATTCCAATGATTATTCCCATAGAAAAAAAGTGATTGTATGACTGTTTTTATATTCGTTCCACTTGTTTCACACCCTTCACTGTGCGCAGTTTCTTGATGAGCGTCTCCAGGCGGGTGTTGTCGTTTATCATGATGACGAGGTTGCCGCGGAAGAGTCCGTCGTTAGAGTCGATGTTGATGCTGCGCAAGACGAGCTTCTCGTCTTTCGAGATGATGGAAGTGAGATTGTTCACTATGCCCAGGTCGTCGTTGCCTATGATGCGCAGTGTGATGGCATACTGCGACGAGCCTTTTCCGCTCCAGCGTGCCTTCACTATGCGGTAGCCGAAGCGCCGGTGCATCTCTGGTGCGTTGGGGCAGTCCTCGCGGTGTATCTTTATGCCTCCTCCGCTGGTGACGAAGCCGAAGACCGGGTCGCCATAGATGGGGTTGCAGCAATGAGCCAGCTGGAAGTCGAGGCCCTTCAGGTCTTGGCCTATGACGAGTACGTCGTCGTTCTGTGTCAGCTGTTGCCCCACATGGTCGTCGAGCACGAACTCCTCGGCCGAGCGTCCTATGTTGTCGCCTGTTGGCACGCGGTCGGCCTGCTGCAGCTCCAAATACTTGTCTATGACGGTCTGCACGTCGAGAGTGTCGTGGGCCAGGTCGCGGTAGAAGTCGCTGTTCTCCTTGTACCCCAGCTTGCGTATGACGCGCATCATCAGGCTCTCGTCCTGTTCCATCTTGCGGTTCTTGAACTTGCGTTCCAGCATCTCCTTCACCAGCAGAGCCTCCTTCTGTTGCGTCTCTTTCAGTGCCAGGCGTATCTTCGAGCGTGCGCGGCTTGTCTTTACTATCTGCAGCCATTCGGGCTTGGGATACTGTGTGCTGGAGGTGAGTATCTCTACCTGGTCGCCGGAGTGCAGTTCCTGCCGGAAGGTCACCACCTTATTATTTATACGTGCGCCCGTGCACGCCGACCCCACCTTCGAGTGTATGTGGTAGGCCATGTCGAGGACTGTCGTTCCGGCGGGGAAGCGCATCAGGTCTCCCTTTGGTGTGAACACATATATCTCTTCGTCTTTCAGCTCGTTGCGGAAGGCGTCCATGGCCTCCAGCCCGTTGTCTGCGTTTTCCAGCATCTGCCTTATGCCGTTGAGCCATTCGTCCATGCCTCCGCCCTCGGCTTTCACACCCTTGTAGCGCCAGTGTGCGGCCACGCCCCGTTCTGCCACCGCGTCCATGCGCTCTGTGCGTATCTGCACCTCGACCCATTTCTGCTCTGGCCCCAGCACGGTGATGTGCAGGCTCTCGTAGCCGTTTGACTTGGGCACGGAGAGCCAGTCGCGCATGCGCTTGGGGTTTGAGGTGTACATGTCGGTGATGATGGCGAAGGTCTGCCAGCACTGCTGTTTCTCCTTCTCCACAGGGCAGTCGATGATGATCCTGATGGCGAAGAGGTCGTAGACGCCTTCGAAAGCGCACTTCTGCTTTTTCATCTTCTGCCAGATGGAGTGTATCGACTTTGTGCGTCCTTTCATGTGAAACTTCAGCCCTGCTGCCTTCAGCTTCTGCTCTATGGGGCCTATGAAGTTCTTTATATATGCGTCGCGTGCCTGCTTGGTGGCGTTCAGTTTCTCCTTGATGTGGTAGTAGGCGTCGTGCTCCAGATATTTCAGCGACAGGTCTTCCAGCTCGCTCTTCAGCTTGTAGAGACCGAGCTTGTGTGCCAGCGGGGCATAGAGATAGGCTGCCTCCTCGCTGACGAGCAGTCCCGCCTCGCGCTGGGGGGTCATGGCCGACTGTCCGCCCTCCACCATCACGTCTCTTATCTGGCGCATCAGGTTCACGCGGTCGGCTATCATGATGAGTATGACGCGCATGTCCTCTGCGAACGAGAGCAGCAGGTTGCGGAAGTTCTCGCCCTGCTGGCGCACGAAGTTCGAACGCTCGCTGTCGCTCACAGGGTTTCTGCGATAGAGCTCCTGTATGTGTTGCAGTCCGTGGAGTATTCTTCCCACGGCTGTACCGTAGGCCGCTCCCACCTCGTCGACAGTGATGAACCCGGCCTCGACTATGGGGTGCAGCAGTATGGACACCACAGCATCGCGCCTGAGCCCTATCTCGTCGACTACCAGCATGGCTGTCTGCAGGCTGGTCACGACGGGGTTCAGTCCGAACTGGTCGCGCTGCACCTGGTTGGCGTCAATGGCCTTCAGCAGATGCTGGCGTATCTTCTCTTCGTCGCCGGGTTCCAACGTCGGCATGATCTTCTCTCTCAGCTCGGCATAGAGCGTGGTCACGAGTTGGTGCTCCTCTGGGGTGAATTTCAATAGGTTATCCATGCTGGTCTGTGATTTTTGTGGGGAGGAAATGGTTAGGCGCATCATCTTGCGTTAATCTGTCTGCTGCCCGCCCGTTCATTCTTCGAAATCTTGTTCGGTGAACAGCTCCAGCTGCGAGGGCACCAGGTCGAAGGGGCCTGTGGGCATGGTGCGTTTCAGCACGTCGAGCTGTATGTCTTTGCCGGCAATGATACCATAACTGCGCAGCACGCTCTCCACAGTCTTGCGTGCCAGCTCAGGATGGTTGTTCTCTTCCGAGAGATGGCAGAGCCACACGTGGCGCAACCCCTCGCTCATGTGCTGTGCTATGGCCTCGCCGCAGGCAGTGTTGTTCAGGTGGCCAGTGCCGCTCTGTATACGCTCCTTCAGGTGCAGGGGGTACGGTCCGTGCTGCAACATCTCTCGGTCGTGGTTGGCCTCCAGCACGAGGAAGTTTGCCCGGCCTATAAACGAAGCCATCTCGTCGGTGACGTGGCCCACGTCGGTCATGATGCAGAAGCTCACACCCTGAGTCTCAATCATATAGCCCACGTTGTCACTACTGTCGTGGGGCACGCTGAAGGGTGTCACGCGAAACTTGCCCACGTCGAAAGCGACACCGGGCTCCACATAGCGGCGCAACTCGGGCTCCACCTTACGCGAAACACAGTAGTTGCGGTCTATGCCATGGTGCACGGCCTTGGTGGCGTAGACGGGCAGAGTGAACTCATGGCTCATGCTGCCCACGCTCTTTATGTGGTCGGCATGGTCATGGGTAATGAGCAGATGGTGGACCTTGCTAAGGCTCTGACCGTAGTTCTTCATGTGGCGCTTCAACAAGCGCACACCAACGCCCGCATCGATAAGCAAGGCGTCGTTCTCGGTCAGCAACTCATAGCAGTTGCCGCTGCTCCCACTGCCAAATGATATGAATTTGAACATTTTATGTCTTATTTTCTATTATTTCCATTTGAACGGCAAAGTTAATACTTTTTCCTGAAACGACAAAGCAGATACAGAAATTATGAGAAAAAATAAGATTGAATGACTTTTTTTTTGTACTTTTGCACCCAACTTTGGGTAAAGGGAACGAACATATTCAGATTTAGACATGATTTCTGTAGAAAATCTTAAAGTAGAATTTGGTGTCAAGCCTTTGTTTTCCGAGGCTTGTTTTGTGATAAACAGCCGCGACCGCATAGCCCTGGTGGGCAAGAACGGCGCGGGGAAGTCGACCATGCTGAAGATTCTGTGCGGTCTGGAGCACGCTACGTCTGGCACTGTGAGTATTGCACAGGACACCACCATTGGCTACCTGCCACAGGTGATGAACCTGCAAGACTCGACCACCGTGCGCGACGAGGCCCAGAAGGCTTTTGCCGACACTGCCAAGCTGAAAGAGCGTGTGGAAAGGCTCGAACGCCAGATGAATGAGCGCACCGACTATGACAGCCAGGACTACATGGAACTGGTGGAGCGCTATACCACCGAGCACGAGCGACTGCTCATGGCGGGAGCCGACAGCCAGGCCGCCATGCTGGAGCGCACGCTAACAGGACTGGGCTTCGAGCGCACCGACTTCGACAGGCCCACCAGCGAGTTCTCGGGCGGATGGCGCATGAGAATAGAGCTGGCGAAGATTCTGCTGCAGAGGCCCGATGTGCTGCTGCTCGACGAGCCTACCAACCACCTTGACATAGAGAGCATACAGTGGCTGGAGCAACTGCTGGCCGCGTGGAGCGGAGCGGTGGTGCTCGTGAGCCATGACCGTGCCTTCATAAACAATGTGTCGAACCGCACACTGGAGATTTCCTGCGGACAGGTCATTGACTACCGGGTGAAATACAACGAATATGTGACTCTGCGAAAAGAGAGGCGCGAGCAGCAGCTCAGGGCATACGAGAACCAGCAGAAGGAGATGGCCGAGATGAAAGACTTCATAGAGCGTTTCCGCTATAAGGCCACAAAAGCGGTGCAGGTGCAGCAGAAGATAAAGCAGCTGGAGAAGATGGTGCCCATAGAGGTCGACGAGACCGACAACTCGGCCATGCACCTGAAGTTTCCACCATGCCTGCGCTCGGGCGACTATCCGGTGATTTGCGACGAGGTGAAGAAAGTGTACGGTGAGGAGAGCCCTCATCTGGTCTTCGACCACGTGAACATCACCATAAAGCGCGGCGAGAAGGTGGCCTTCGTAGGAAAGAACGGCGAGGGAAAGTCGACACTGGTGAAGTGTATCATGGACGAGATACCCTTCGACGGACATCTGAAGATAGGTCACAACGTGCAGATAGGCTATTTCGCACAGAACCAGGCGCAGCTACTCGACGAGAGCCTGACGGTCTTCGAAACCATAGACCGCGTGGCACGGGGCGACATACGCCTGCGCATTAACGACATACTCGGAGCCTTCATGTTTGGAGGCGAGGCGTCAGACAAGCGGGTGAAGGTGCTCAGCGGTGGTGAGCGCAGCCGCCTGGCCATGATACGCCTACTGCTGGAACCGGTGAACCTGCTCATCCTCGACGAGCCTACCAACCACCTTGACATGCCGTCGAAAGACGTGCTGAAGGAGGCAATAAAGGCCTTCGACGGAACGGCCATCATAGTGAGTCACGACCGTGAGTTCCTCGACGGCCTGGTGACCAAAGTGTTCGAGTTTGGCGGCGGACGTGTGCGTGAGCACATTGGCGGCATCTATGACTATCTGCGCGACTGGGAGCACAGGCAGCACATGGAGAGCGAGAAGGCTGCCACCCCACAGGCGGGGAAAACGGAGAGGAAAATCGAGAACGTTGCCCCGCCCACGACACAGAAGACCAACTATGCTGAGCACAAGGAGCAGCAGAAACGTCTGCGAAAGGCTGAGCGTGCCGTGGAAGAGAGCGAGAAGAAGATAAGCCAGATGGAGCAGCGGCTGAAAGAACTGGACCAGCTGCTCTGTGACCCGAAGAACGCGTCGGACATGACACTCGTCACAGAGTACACCGACACGAAGAGGCATCTGGACGAGGAGGTGGAGCGCTGGGAGAGCCTGTCGGAAGAACTGGAGGCCCTGCAATAACAGAGTAGGAAATGGTCAGAAGCCGACAGACTTGACGCGCATTGTATTTGCATTAAACAAAATTTGAGAATTAGAGATTTTTCCACGAGCTCCAGTATATATTTGAAGCCTTTTCTCTAATTCTCAAATTCGTGATAACCAAAAAGCAGTTAACTACAAGTGCTACTCGGAAGCGGCACCCTTGAGCTTGGCTACTTCTTTTCTCAGCTCGTTCAGTTCGCGGTACATGTCGGGCAGCCGGCGGAACACTGCCATCGACTTGAAGAACTGTCGTGGCTCCATTGGGGGCGAACCCAGTATCTGCTCGTTGCCCTTGGTGTCGCTTATCACACCGCTCTGTGCACCTACGAAGGTCCTGTCGGCCACATGTATATGACCTGAGAAACCGGCCTGGCCGCCCACCATGCACCAAGCACCTATCTTGGTACTGCCAGCCATGCCCACCTGGGCCGACATCACGGTGTTCTCGCCCACCTCGCAGTTGTGGGCCACCTGGATAAGGTTGTCCAGCTTCACACCCTGGTGTATGACGGTGGCGCCCATGGTAGAACGGTCCACACACGTGTTGGCACCTATCTCAACGTTGTCTTCTATTATGACTATGCCTATCTGAGGTATCTTGTCATAGCCGTCGGCATTGGGCGCGAAGCCGAAGCCGTCGGCACCGATGACACTACCAGCGTGGATGGTGACATTGTTGCCCACCTGACACCCGTGGTAGATGGTGACATTGGGGTATAAGAGGCACTTGCCGCCCACCTTCACACCGTCGCCAATGACAGTGTTTGGCCACACCTGCGTCCCGTCGCCTATGACAGCACCGTCGCCAATGTAGGCAAAGGCTCCGATGTACACATCCTCGCCTATCTTCGCCGTGGGCGACACGAAAGCCAGCGTGTCGATGCCTTTCTTGCGGGGATTCATGCTCTCGTAGATTTGCAGCAGCTTGGCCACTGCCTCGTAGGCGTTTTTCACACGCACGAGGGTAGCGGTCACAGGGTGCTCCAAAACCAAGTCTTCGTTAACCAGCACAATGGTGGAGCGGGTGTCGTAGAGATAGTGGGTGTACTTAGGGTTGGAAAGAAACGACAAGGCCCCTTCCTTACCCTCCTCTATCTTGGCGAAAGTGTTTACTTTAGCATCTCCGTTGCCTTCCACTCTGCCACCTATAAAACCGGCTATTTGATTGGCTGTAAACTCCATAAGCTTGTTAAGATTTCCTGATGTGAACAATTAGTCTGCGCTGTTTTCCGGGCGCAGCTGGCGCACTACTGCTCCTGCGCGCCACATCTCCTGATTGCGCATTGCCTCGAGCTCCTTCTCCAGTCCGGCGCGGTAGTCGGGCTTCGAGTTGGCGTCGATGCTTATCTGGGCCTCATGTCCTGTGAGCACCGAGTAGTAGAGCCACTCCATGACGGGCTTGATGGCATCGTGGAAACGAGGAGCCCAGTCGAGGGCGCCGCGCTGGGCCGTCGTCGAACAGTTGGCATACATCCAGTCCATGCCTCTCTCGCCAAAGAGCGGGCCAAGGCTCTGGGTGAGCTCCTCTACGGTCTCGTTGAAAGCCTCTGAAGGTGAGTGGCCGTGCTCGCGCAGCACCTCATACTGTGCCAGCAGCAGGCCCTGGATGGCACCCATCAGCGAACCGCGCTCGCCAGTGAGGTCGCTGGTGGCCTCGCGCTCGAAGGTGGTCTCAAACATATATCCGGCGCCAATGCCGATGCCGAAAGCCAGTGTCTTCTCCTTGGCCTTGCCAGTGGCATCCTGGTAGACGGCATAGGAACAGTTCAGACCCCTACCCTCGCAGAACATGGTGCGCAGGCTGGTGCCGCTGCCCTTGGGCGCCACCATGATGACGTCGACATCTTTCGGAGGCACGACACCGGTGCGGTCGCTCCAGTTGATGGCAAAGCCATGGCTGTAGTACAGGGTCTTGCCAGGCTTCAGATATTTCTTTATCGTGGGCCACTGCTGTATCTGGCCGGCATCGCTGAGAAGCATGCAGAGAATAGTGCCTCTCTCGGCGGCCTCCTCAATAGAGAAGAGGGTCTTACCGGGAACCCAGCCGTCGCTGACAGCCTTATCATAAGTCTTGCCCGCACGCTGGCCAACGATGACGTTGAAGCCATTGTCACGCAGGTTGCAGGCCTGACCGGGACCCTGGATGCCATAGCCTATGACGGCGATGACCTCGTCCTTCAATACTTCATGTGCTTTCTCAAGTGAGAACTCCTTGCTGGTGACCACTGTCTCAATGACGCCACCAAAATTCATTTCTGCCATAATGGATTGTGTTATATGTTACAACATGTTTATTGTTTGCTCATAAAATCGGCCACAAAGGTAACAAATAGTTGACAAACAACCAAACATTCCCACATTTTTCACCCTCTAATAAATCTTTTTTATTAAAAAACAAAGGCTATGTGGGAAAAAAGTTGTATTTTTGTACGCGATTTACAGCGCTATACGCTTTATCGTGTATTGTTTTTTAACATATTCTTATCATATAAGCTTATGAACCGTACTATTCTTCTCATTGCTGCAGTACTGCTTACCGCATGTGCCAGCAAACCAGCGCAAACTTCCGACAACACTGAAACCACCGACGAGGAGACCGTAGAACTGCAGTCAGACTCGCTAATAGCAGTGCAGGCTATTGAAGCCCTCGTCACCGATGTCTACATCTACCTCGACAGCTACCAGGATGGCATGCCTTCGCTCGACGAGAAGTTTGGCAGCAAGGAGTGGCAGAACACCATGGCAGAACTAAGAAAGATGGACGAGGGAAAGGACGACCCGCTCTTCAACGCCGGGTACAACCCATGGACATTCGACCTGTATGAAGGACGCATCACACCCGACACCATAGCTGTCAACGTGAAAGGGAACGGCAAGGCAGACGTTAACTTCCTGCTGAAGGACGCCATGAGCATAAAGGGATTGCCCGTGCAGTGGGTGGTGGTAAAAGAAGACGGGGAGTGGAAGGTGCAGACCATCATCGACCAGTCGGGCGACTACCTGCTGATGATGAAGGTCTACATGGACGACGAGAAGTTCAACGACGGATTCGATGTCAGGCAATATCTTTCCGAGGCCAATGCCAAAGCCTCTGAAATATTTAGCAACCCGGACGTGATGGTCGACCTCAACGAGTATGCGCTCCTGGACATAGACCGCGACGGAAAGGCGGAGCTGTGCCTGCGACAGGAAGAACAGGGCTACGACATGGTGTTCTCCATAGCCACTGGAAAGCCTGAGCTTCTGGCCAGCGCCGACGGCCGCACATCGATAGTGTTCTTCGACCGCGGAGTGGGCTCCCAGGGCAGCTGCGGCACAGGATGCCACATGTCGGAATACAGCATCATGAAAGACAGCCGTGCAGCCAGCTTGCTACAAGTACACGAGCAGTATGACATGGTGGGCGAACTGGAAGAGTCGCAATATGTCAAAGACCACAAACAGATAAGCTCTGACGAGGCATCGCGCACTATAGAGTCTCTTGGAGAAACAGTCGACCTGAAGCCCATCTGGCACGCCATAGAGCCGGGCGAGGTGGTGGAAAACGTGTTCGGCCTTGCTGACTAACCGACCCAAACAAAATAGAAAACAGCATGAAAAGAAGTTTTATCATCATTTGTGCACTGCTCGCCGCTGCAGTGGGCGCCAGCGCACAGACATCTGCCGCTGCAAAGAAGCGAGTGGCAGAGATACGAGAGATGTATGCCGTGGCACAGGCCGACATTGCACGCGCCGACACCATGAAGATGGAAGACCGCCTGCCACGCAACGACATGGTGGTGACCAGCGACTACATGGTGGCAGGGGCAGGACCCTGCACAGAGGTGACACACTACTACTTCACAGGCGACTACGACGAGAACCTTGACAGAGACTATTTCGTGCCATATTTCATCATGCACAAACACGAGGTGGCCTCAAACACGTTCTACCAGGAGTTCCTCTACGACGAGAACGGCGACCTGGTGTTCTACTACGAGAAAGACATAACCGAGAACAACGAGACACGATTCTACTTCGGCAGCCAAGAGCAAGGGGCAAACGACGAGGGGCTGGTGCACGAGATAATAAAAAACTCGAGGACCATAGAGCCCCCTTTCGCCGTACGCTACAGTTACGAGCTGCTCAACGCCTTCAACAACTTGATGAACAGAGAATTCTAAAGACATAAAACCCAATGCTTATGAAATACTTGGCTCTATTCGCCGCAGCTGTACTATTGGCTGCCTGCGGCAACAAAACGGGAAAAGGTGGCGACAACGACAGCACCACCGTGGCAACAAACGGGGAAGTGACGGGCAACGCCACACCCATGCCCATGTTCCTCTACTACTACACTCCGTCGAACATGCAGGTGGTCTACTGGGCCGACACGGAAGAACCAGTGAAGAATGACGACAATGCAGAATATTTCGATGAATGGCACGACAACTGGGCAAAACAAGAGTCACTGCGACTCAACGCAAAGGGCTACACCAAGATGCTTCTCGGCGAAAACAAGCTCGTGGACATAAAAGCCCTGGACGAACAGCTGCTTAATCCCGACGGGGAGACCATGTACGTTGGAGAGCTGCACAGCCGCCCCTCCATACCGGCACCGGGCATGAGGTTCGCACTGGTCAACGAGAGCGACGCGCCAGAACGTGAATGGAACTATGGCGAAATGTTTGTCATACTGCACAAGGACTATCTGGCCTCGCGCAAGATGCTCAACGTGTCATTCGCGGAAGGCGAGAAGCCGCTGCCCAAGGAGGTGGTGAAGAAGATGGAGCAGCGCTACGGCATGAAGGCTACACGCTCTGTCACATGCTGCACCATCGCCGGGCGGTACACCTTCGGAGGACTGCAGTTCAAAGGCGAATACAAAGCGGCACCGAAGAAAGGCGACAACGACAACAAAAAGGCGCTGGCACTGGAACTGCTCATCGACGGCGACAGCATCCTGGCCCTGGAGAAGATAGGCTACTACGATGAGGAATACGGCCCGACATGGAACGCCGACGACGATGGAGAATACTTACCGAGCGGCATCACGGCGGCATTTGAAGGCCCGCGGGGACTGGAGCTGTGCTACGAGCACGGGGCGCCAGAGAGCATCACCGTGGGTATCATAACCGTTGGCGACGGAAAACTCGTGGAAGATGAATATGCCTGCTACCACTCCATGATCGACGAGCAGACACCGCTGTGGAAAAAGGACGTTGCCGAGATGCGGAAACTATATCTCGACGATGACTCGGACGACGACAAGGCCGACCTCACCAAGTACATGATGATAGACATTGACGGAGACGGCATAGATGAGGTGTGGCTGCGCTCTGCCGACGACAAGCACGGAGCACTCTACACCTACAACGAGGGCAAGATAGAGCTCATCGGTGTGGAGAGCGCAAGGAAGTCGCCATCGTTCCATCAGGCTTCCGAGAAGCACGGCTTCCTGAAACTATCAGGACCGGCCGGAGGACCGTCGTGGTACACCGAGATCTACGAACTGAAAAACAGCCAAGTGGTGCACCGGGTGACCATGCTCGAGATCTACGGCGAGATAGACGAGGCCGGCATGGACGGCCACGACATGTCAAAGGAAGACTGCGAGAAATATGTCAGCGCCTTGCCAAAAGCATACGACCCATACATCTACTGGCGGGAGATAGAACAAAAAAACAATTAGACTATAACCATAATAATTCACAAAAGTAATGACAACTATTCCTTCAGCTTTTTGGCTTGTGCCCGTCGCATCGGTGGTGGCACTGGCCATGGCGTGGCTGTTCTTCCGCTCTATGATGGGCGCCGACGAGGGCACACCACGCATGAGAGAGATTGCCGGACATGTGCGCCACGGCGCCATGGCCTATCTGAAACAACAGTACAAAGTGGTGTGCATCGTCTTCGTGGTGCTCGCACTGCTCTTCGCCTTCATGGCCTACGTGCTACACTGGCAGAACCCGTGGGTGCCCTTCGCTTTCCTCACAGGAGGATTCTTCAGCGGACTGGCCGGCTTCTTCGGCATGAAGACCGCCACCTACGCCTCGGCTCGCACGGCCAACGCCGCACGCCAAAGCATGGACGCCGGACTGAAGATAGCCTTCCGCAGCGGAGCAGTGATGGGACTGACAGTGGTGGGCCTCGGACTGCTCGACATAGCCATCTGGTTCCTCATACTCAACCACTTCTACCAGGGCGAGCAGATGGCACTCATCACCATCACCACCACAATGCTTACCTTCGGCATGGGCGCCTCTACACAGGCACTCTTCGCACGCGTTGGCGGTGGCATCTACACGAAGGCTGCCGACGTGGGAGCCGACATAGTGGGTAAGGTGGAGGCCGACATACCCGAGGACGACCCGCGCAACCCCGCCACCATAGCCGACAACGTAGGCGACAACGTAGGCGACGTGGCCGGCATGGGAGCAGACCTCTACGAGAGTTACTGCGGCTCCATACTGTCGACAGCCGCCCTCGGAGCCACGGCCTTCGCCATGGTGCCCGACATGCAGCTGCGCGCCGTCATAGCACCTATGCTCATAGCAGCAGTGGGCGTGTTCCTCAGCATCTTCGGCATCTATCTCGTGCGCACAAAGGAGGGTGCCACCATGAAGGATCTGCTACACTCACTGTCGGTGGGCACCAACGTCAGCGCAGTGCTCATAGCTGCCGCCACATTCGGCATACTATACCTGCTGGAGATAGACAACTGGCTCGGACTGTCGTTCTCGGTCATCACAGGACTATGCGCCGGAGTCATCATAGGACAGGCTACAGAGTACTACACCAGCCACTCCTATAAACCCACACAGAAAATCTCGGAGGCAGGACTTACCGGCTCAGCCACCGTCATCATCAAGGGCATAGGCACGGGCATGATCTCGACCTGCATACCCGTGGTGACCATCGGCGTGGCCATATTGCTGAGCTACCTCTGCGCCAACGGATTCAACACCGACATGAGTGCCGAGGCCCTGTCAAAGGGACTCTACGGCATTGGCATAGCTGCCGTGGGCATGCTCTCCACACTGGGCATCACACTGGCCACCGACGCCTACGGACCCATAGCCGACAATGCCGGTGGCAACGCCGAGATGTGCGAGCTGGGTGAGGAAGTGCGCCACCGCACCGACGCCCTCGACGCGCTGGGCAACACCACCGCCGCCACAGGCAAGGGCTTCGCCATAGGCTCCGCAGCACTCACCGCACTGGCACTGCTCGCATCGTATATAGAAGAGGTGAAGATTGCCATGGAGCGCACAGGTACGACGCTGACCAACCTGAAGGGCGAGGTCATCAACGCCGCACAGGCCACCATACCCGACTTCATGAACTACTTCCAGGTGACGCTGATGAACCCGAAGGTGCTCGTGGGTGCCTTCATCGGAGGCATGGCCGCCTTCCTGTTCTGCGGACTCACCATGGAGGCTGTGGGACGCGCCGCACAGAAGATGGTGGAAGAGGTGCGCCGCCAGTTCCGTGAGATAAAGGGCATACTCGAGGGTACTGGCACACCCGACTACGGCTCATGCGTGGAGATATCGACACGCGCCGCCCAGCACGAGATGATATTCCCGTCGCTGCTCGCCATAGCAATACCCATCGTGGTGGGATGCCTGCTCGGAGTGGCCGGCGTTCTCGGACTCCTCGTGGGAGGCCTCACCTGCGGCTTCACACTGGCGGTCTTCATGGCTAATGCCGGTGGTGCATGGGACAACGCAAAGAAGATGGTCGAGGAGGGCAACTTCGGCGGCAAGGGCTCGTTCGCACACAAGGCCACCATCGTGGGCGACACTGTGGGCGACCCATTCAAGGACACCAGCGGCCCGTCGCTCAACATCCTCATCAAGCTCATGTCGATGGTCTCAATAGTGATGGCAGGACTCACGGTAGCACTGTCCTAAGCTTGTTCTTTTACAAGTTTTATCAAAGAATTAGAGAATTTGCTTGCACTACAGCATAGTGCAAAGCCAATTCTCTAATTCTTTATGCCACATGCAATAGCTGTCACCGCAAAGATTTTTATAAAAGATCTTCTTATAAAATGAAAATAAAGGCGGAACTGTTCGAATGCTTATCAGAACTTTGGTTACCGCCAAGTGACCAATCAAAACAACAAGCACAAACAGCCCACGCCTTAATGACTTTGTCAGCCCTTTCCTTTGTTGATGATGTAGATGCCAAGAGCGGCGAGGCCTCCGGCAAGGGTGTATTTAGCATGGAACGTCTCGCCGAGGCAGAGGCACGAGGTGACGGCACCCACGATGGGGATCAGCGAATTGTAGATGGCAACCTTTCCCACTGGATTCAGGCTGAGCAGCTTGTTGTAGAGTGCAAACCCGACAGCAGAGATGGCTATGAGCAGTATGAGACACGTGATGCCAAGCATGTTGACATGGGGCAGCGTCCCGCCAAAAGCAAGACCGGTGACGATGAGCAGCAAGCCTCCTACGGTGAGGCTGTAGCCCGTACCTACGAACACATCCACCCGACGGCTCAGTCCGCGAGTCATCAGGTTGGCGCACGCCCCGCAGATGGCATTGAGGATGATCATGCCGTCGCCCAGCCAAGTAAACTCTCCGCTCTGGGCTCCACCGAGATTCAGGGACAGTATGCCGCCGAACCCGACGGCACAGCCGAGAATCTTCCGTGAGGTCAGCCTGTCGCTCTTGAAGCAGGCACAGGCCAGCAACACCACGAGGAATGTGCTGAGCGAGTTGAGGATAGCCGCCCGTGAGCCCTCGCTATGCGACATGCCGACATAGAAGAAGAAATAGTGAAGCG
>Ga0247610_10001125_pt1 | contig 34199 bp, 21 predicted proteins | sample 174DNAGHGhighgp2_FD_193483 | JGI IMG/M metagenome (GOLD analysis project Ga0247610, IMG submission 193483) | Sheep rumen microbial communities from Palmerston North, Manawatu-Wanganui, New Zealand - 1742 DNA GHGhigh gp2 | ecosystem: Host-associated > Mammals > Digestive system > Stomach > Rumen...
AACCATATTGAGGATCAGCATTTGCAATACTTGGTAAATTTGCAAGCACGACAGCTCCAATAACCGGCAATGCTGCTTTTGCTGCGGACTTGAAGAATTCGCGTCGCGACTGCAATTCTTCTTTGTTTTTGTTGTTTTCCATAACTTTATAAAGTTTGAAAGTTTGCCTACTCTTTGATGGATTTTCGGCTTACTCCGGTAATACAGTCTATATACAATAAAAAAAGCGGGACTGCACTATTGCTGTTCCGCTCTTTAGGGCTCTGGTATTGCCTTTACATCTAAACAGCAACACCGTAGCCCACGCCGTATGTATAATTAACGAGTACGCGAGCGCGTACACAATTATATACACACCATGGACATCTTAGTGTCGCAATGTTTTGGATGTATATGAATTTACCAGATTCTAAAGAGCCAAAACAAAGCGCGTAAGACGCCTTTTTCAATATGTCCTGTATTTACCCACCCGAAAGACATATTCCCTCAGCGTGGGCTAAATACGGCAAAACTTTTGTTTTGCGCTGCAAAGGTACAACTTTTTTTTGACAGATGCAAATTTTTGGGCAAAAATCGTTTAGAAAAGTGTCATTTTATACCCATTCAGGCAGGAACAGGCAGATTTAGGCAAGGCGGTAGAGAACCTGACAGCAAGAATGCTACTCGCGCTCTATGAGTGCGAACAAAGATAATCGGAATAAGTATTGGCGGAATAGTATTCCGAATAACGACATTATCGTTCAGAACCTCACTTTTAGTCCATCATATTTCCCATATTGCCGGAAAGTTGTAACATACGGTCGTAGTCTTCGGGGCTGAGATCGTAGAAATAGAAATTCCGCGGATCGATGGGTTTGCCGTTGTAATGCACTTCGTAGTGCAGATGCGGTCCGGTTGATTTGCCGGTATTTCCGACGAGGGCGATGACATCTCCGCGTTTCACTTGCTGCCCCACTCTCACCAATCGTTTGGAGCAATGGGCATAGCGTGTCGCATAATTGAAGCCGTGGTCGATCTCCACCGTTTCCCCATACCCTTGTTTCCATCCGGAGAAGACGACGGTACCGTTACCGGTAGCGAAAATATCCGTTCCGACGGGTGCGGAGAAGTCCATGCCCTCGTGGAACCGCCGGATATGATAGACGGGATCGATTCTCCATCCGAAACCGGAAGCCATGTGTTTGAGATTCCTGTTCATGACCGGTTGAATGGCGGGAATATTCTCCATTCTGACCTCTTGTTTTTTCGCCAGATCCAATATTTCCTCGTACGAACGCGCCTGCACATATAATTCCCGCTCGAGGATATCCACTTTGCGCTGCACATCCGCCGCAAGTTGGGTATTGGTCATGCGCGCCAGGGAATCGTAATAAGAGATTTGCCGGGTAGCTCCCATACGGGCACTAAGAGGAATCGGTTCAGCACCTAAAATAGCACGGTATAAGTTGTCATCCCTCTGGCTCATGTCGGTCAGGACGATTTGCATTTGGTCAATCTGGGCGTTCATCACTTCCAATTGAGCCGCCAAGTTCCGGTTGTACTGCATGAGCGACGCTTCCCGCGGAGAGGGGAAGAAATAGAGCAATACATAGAAAAAGAGAATACCGATACAAATACCTCCGATCATATATCCCCCTGAGCGGCGCAACCAATAGCGTACGCCATGCTCAATGCGTTCCAATTGCAGGGTTTCGGGATTTATACGATAGTGTTTCTTGGACAAAGATGCTTTCATATTCTTTTGTTTTTTGGGTTTTGGGGCTTTCAGCATTCAGCCGTCAGCATTCAGATTTCAGCATTCAGCATTCAGATTTCAGCCGTCAGCATTCAGATTTCAGCATTCAGTATTCAGCTTTCAGCATTCAGCATTCAGTATTCAGTATTCAGTATTCAGTATTTAGCTTTATACCAGAAGAAATACCGGTTTTGCTGTTTTTTCTCTTCTTGGGTGCGCGCCGTATAAATCGGTTCGCGCGTATAGGGATTGATGCCGGTATAGAACATCGTGGTGGATAGTGTCATCGGTGTCGGCGTAAAATCCTGTACTTGTTCCGGATGGTAATGCATCCGTTTCGTTTCGTCCGCCAACAGTTTCATATCCTGTTTGGTACATCCGGGATGGGAGGAGATGAAATAGGGAATGAGCTGTTGGTGCAATCCCTCCTCTTGGTTGATGCGCAGGAACAAGTCTCTGAATCGCAGATAATTCGCCCAACTTGGTTTACGCATCACTTTGAGCACCTTATCGGAACAATGTTCCGGGGCTACTTTGAGTCGTCCGGATACATGTCTTGTGATGAGTTGTCGGGCATAAGCTTCGCTCATCAGATCATATCGGATCCCTGATCCGACAAAGGCATGTTTGACGTATGGCAGTTTGTCCACCGTGCGGTAAATATCCAAAAGGGGCTCGAAATCTTGGTTGAGATTCTTGCAGATAGTGGGTTGCAGACAGGTCGGTCGGGCGCATTTTTCGCAAAGCGACATGTCTTTTCCGTGCATCCGGTACATGTTAGCGGACGGTCCGCCGAGGTCAGAGATCACGCCATGCCAGTCCGGCAAATGACTTAACCGCTCTATCTGGCGCAAGATGGAAGCTTTGCTGCGACTGACAATCTGCTTGCCCTGATGGGCAGAGATAGTACAGAACGAACATCCTCCAAAACACCCACGATGCATACACACTGACCACTTGATCATCTCATAGGCGGGAATACGTTTGTCTTTGTATTTGGGATGCGGCGTATAAGTGAACGGCAGATCGTATATCGCGTCAAGCTGTTCAGTCGTCATCGGCGGATAGGACGGATTGACCACCACATACTGACGTCCCACCTTTTGCACCAAAGTAGTCTGATGGATTTTATTGGACTCAATCTCTATCAAACGGAAGTTCTCGGCGTGCGTACGTTTGTCCCGCAAGGCTTCCTCATGGCTTGCCAAAAAGATGGCATCCTCGGGAATCTCGGACTTATCGGAAGTGAGGAAAGCCGTTTGAGGGATCGAGTGCAAATCTGATGGCTGAATGCTGAATGCTGAAAGCTTATCTGCTATCTCCGTCATCGCCAGCTCCCCCATACCATAGACGAGCAAATCCGCCCCGCTGTCCACCAAAATCGAGGGCATCAACCGATCTTGCCAGTAGTCGTAATGCGTGAGACGCCGGAGCGAGGCTTCGATGCCGCCTATCACAACCGGTACATCGGGATAGAGCTGTTTGAGAATCCGGCAATAAGTAATGGTACAATAATCCGGCCGTGCGCCGGCTTTACCTTCCGGCGTATAAGCATCATCCGAGCGGCGACGCTTGGCTGCCGTATAATGATTGACCATCGAATCCATACTACCGGCAGAAACGGCAAAGAACAAACGAGGCTTGCCGAACTTCTTAAAATCGCGGAAATCTCCATGCCAATCCGGCTGCGGAACAATCGCCACGCGATACCCCGCTGCCTCCAACACGCGTCCCAGAACCGCTGCCCCGAAAGAAGGATGGTCAATATACGCATCTCCGGTGAAGAAGACGATGTCCACTTCATCCCATCCGCGCAGATCCGTTTCTTTACGGGTCGTCGGTAAATATTTGAGCAAATCTGCCATTAGATTTCAGCATTCAGCATTCAGCATTCAGCATTCAGCATTCAGCATTCAGCATTCAGCATTCAGCCATCAGCATTCAGCCATCAGCATTCAGCATTCAGCATTCAGCATTCAGCTTTCAGCATTCAGCATTCAGCATTCAGCCGTCAGCCGTCAGCATTCAGCTTTCAGTTTTCAGTTTTTAGTCTATTTGTAAATCCAATCTCTCTTTCAATTGTGCCAAGGCCGGATTTTGCTCCGCCATGACAGCATATTTTTCTTCGGCAGTAAATGCCATTTGCTCCGGGCTGTACTCCTCTTGCACCAAATAAATCTTCAATTCGCTGTTATGCAAGGTTTCCCGCAAGCGTTTCGCCAAAACCGGCATTGCCTTGCGCATCTGTTCCAACTGCCAGGGATTCGGCATTTGAATGCGCGCCGTGTGTTCGTCCAATAATTGCGGGATGTAATTTTGTACCAGTTCCTTGAGACGCGGTTCGTCATTGAGACTATTACTCAGACCAACCCACGCGTCACGGAGTTGGTCAGCCGTAAAAGGGCGATTGGTCTCCTCCTGCGGAGGAGTACCGGTTGTTGGCACTTGCTCTTTGGCAGTCGGTTGTTGCTCTTTCTTAGGTCCGAAAGACAAACCGACCGACGGCATTTTCGGGATAGAGGGCGTACTTGCCGGAGCGGGTTGAGCAGGCTTGACAGGCTGAACCGGTTGAGCAGGTTGAGGAGCCGAATTTTTCGGAGAACTCGGAGTAGTCGGAGTATTCTGAGTAGTCGGAGTATTCTGAGGACTCGAAGCCTTGGTAGTACTTGGAACGGCTTGAGCCACGCCTATTTGACATAGTTTAACCAACGCCAACTCGACCGTCAGACGTTTGTTTCGAGCCGTACGATAGTTAATATCGCAGGTATTGAGTATATCCAAAGCTTGGAAGATCCAGACAGGATGGCAATGCTGCGCTTGCTCGGCAAAGCGTTGTTTGATCGCCTCGCTGCATTCTAACAGAACTAAGGTCTGCGGATCTTTGCTGACCAGCACATCGCGTAAGTGTTGCGCCAAACCCGTCACGAAATGTCCGGCATCAAAGCCATGATTGAGCACCTCGTTAAAGAGCAGGAGCGATTCCGCCACCTTATGCGCCAAAGCATTATTCACCAACGAGAAATAATAATCCGCATTGAGCACATTGAGCACTTCAATAGTACGTTCATAGGTGATTGTAGTGCCGCAGAATGCCACCAGTTGGTCAAAAATAGACAGCGCATCGCGCATTCCTCCGTCCGCTTTTTGCGCCACCACATTGAGTGCCTCTTCGCTTACGGTAATGCCCTCGTTAGCTGCTACTTTTTGCAAGTACGCAATGGTATCCGTCACGGTAATGCGGTTGAAATCATATACCTGGCAGCGGCTGAGAATCGTCGGCAGCACTTTATGCTTCTCCGTGGTTGCCAAGATAAAGATTGCGTAAGAAGGAGGTTCCTCCAAGGTCTTTAGCAAGGCATTGAAAGCCCCGGCAGAAAGCATGTGTACCTCATCAATAATATAGACGGAGTATTTGCCAATCTGCGGCGGGATGCGTACCTGGTCAATCAAATTACGGATATCTTCCACCGAGTTGTTCGAAGCGGCATCCAATTCATGGATATTAAACGACCGCTGCTCGTTGAAGGCTTTACAGGATTCACATTCGTTGCAGGCATCGAACCCGTTTTGCGGATTAAGACAGTTGATCGTCTTGGCAAAAATACGCGCACAAGTGGTTTTTCCCACTCCTCGCGGTCCGCAGAACAAATACGCATGCGCCAAGTGATTTTGACGAATCGCATTTTGCAAAGTTTGTGTAAGCGCTTGTTGCCCCACCACGGACTCAAAGGTCTGCGGCCTGTACTTACGCGCCGAAACAATGTAATTTTCCATATAATTGTTTATTTATGTGCTATACTATAAATATATTTCTCTTTCTCTACCGTCTGAATTTTGAACTCAGCATTCTGCATTCGGATATCTCTCAGTTGTTCAAACGACTGAATGCCAATTCCCTGAGCTTTGACGACCGCCTCTTTTTGCGTCCAAAGGCGTGTAAAAGCTTTAGCCGGATTTTGCGCTGTTTGGATTTCTTCCTGTTCACGCGCGCACATCGTGCGTATAATAAGGTCATCATCTACCCGACGGATACTCTCTATATCTATTCCCACCGGTTCTTCATCGATCGCCACCGCTATTGATTCCTTGCAATGACTAATCGAGAAATACGGTCCATCGGGTATATACGGCTTCCCATATTCATTATATCTCCACTCGCCCTCTAATCCACTCATCTCACGGAGCATCAACCAACTTTTCAGGCAGCAGAACTGGCCGAACAGATGCCTATAGTGCAAAGCTTGTTCGCGTCGTTGGGCACTCACAAGAGGCAACATGCGTTGCACCTCTTTTTCCGTACATGCATCCATATCGTCAAAAACTGCAATTCTCATCTTTCCAATCTCAAATCTCCAATTTAACGTACCATCCGTCCTTTATATCTTCTGCAATAGACGCGATAGGCTATCTGGGCATCCGTCAAATCGTTTTGCGCTTTGGTCAATCGGGTCTGCGCTTGCAAAAGTTCAGTGATGGTAGTCATACCCGCCTCGTAATTGGCACGCGTCAGTTCGTACATCTGCTGCGCATGATCCTTCGTATGCTGTTGTAACTTCATCATCGCCAAAGCATCTATCATCCGGTCGTATATCTGCTTCGTCTGCAGATCCAACCGAGCCCCTATGTACTCCGCTTCGATACGAGCCTGCTCCAAGGCGTAATTTTTCTCCTTTAACTTATGTCCGGTATTCCACCATTCGGTCAAAGGCACATTGAGCGTCACGAACAAAGCTCCGTTTCCTGTTTTGCCCCCCAAACCATTCCGCAGCACGTTCGCCTGCCAATGATTGTATGAGTAATTGGCTCCGACCGCCAAGTGCGGCAAAGCATCCGCCAATGCCATCCGTTTCTCCAATTGTGCCGCACGGATCTGCAGGGCTAACAATTGATGCTCCGCCGTCATTACCATCGAATCCACCGGCAGGAGCGAATCCACCCTCACACTCTGTTCGGCTACCACGATAGAGTCCCCGCTCTCCAATCCGATAGACAAAGCCAAAGCGCTGCGTGCCAAACGAAGACCACTATGTAACTGCATCTGTTGGCGGGCGATCTCATCCCGTTGGATCTGAACTTGCGTCAGGTCAGAAGGCAAAGCCAAACCAGCCTTTACCGCCGCGTCCACCATTCGGCAGATGGTATCTAACAGTTGGTTCGCATCATCTATAATACTCTGTTTCTGCTGCAAACCATAGACAAGCCAATAACTCTCTTCCACCTGCTCCAACTGATCCCGTTCCGTTATATCCGCCCGCAACCGAGCCGCCTCTACACCCACTTTGGCAAGTTGATTGCCTGCGATGATCTTTCCGCCCATGAAAACCGGCTGGACGGCTGTCACTCCCACCATGTAACCATGCTGGAATAAATTGATGGAGTTATCCAATCCCAACGCTTCTCCATAATTGCTGTATAACACATTCAGCACATCGCGCACGGTAGTATTTCCGATATCATCAATCCCCACTTCTATGAACGGATGAAGCGCATGAAAGCCGAAAGCGGAGCCTTGCACCTGAGGGAAATAGTGGGTGAAAGCCTGCATTTTCACTTGCTCGGCCCGGCGCACACTTAATTCTGCCTGTTTGAGCATCGGATGATGAAGACGCGCCATTTGCAAGCACGTATCCAAACTCAACTCTTGTGCCCATAAAAAATTACCAATCAGGAACAAGAAAGCGATTAGTATTATCCCTTTATTTTTCATATACTTTCCAATATACCACCGGCAGAATCGTAACCGTCAGCGGAAGGGTAAAAATCGTTCCAAAGCAGATCACCACGCCCATCGGTGCCCAAAGACTGGTTCCGGCAATGATCATCGGCAGCACACCCAAAGCAGTCGTGGCTGAAGTGAGGAAGACCGGACGCATACGTCTCAAACCGGCTTGGAAAGCTGCCTCACGAACCGTCAGATGTTTGTACTTGCGCGAATCTTCCGCATACTCATACATCATAATGGCATTGCGCACTATGATACCGATCAAACTGACTACGCCCAACACCGCAGTAATGGATATATCATACCCGAACAACCATAATCCAAGCATCGAACCGAAGATACATAGTACCGCGCTGGAGAGCGTCAGAAGAGACAACCCCACTTTACCGAAATGGTACAACAGCAACAATAACATCACCGCCAAAGCAGCCACCACAGACCATAAGATCTGCGGCACAATCATATCATTGATCTTGGTCAACCCGCCATATTGAATCTCAACTCCTTCGGGCAATTCTTGGATATGGGTATCCATCCATCGGCTCACGATCTTCTGCGCATCTACCTGGCTCATCGAGCCGCGTATGTCCGCTCCGATTGTGATCGTGCGTACCGAGTTACGACGCTCCAGAAAAGTGTGGTGCCAAGCAGGTTCGAGCGAGGCAACTTGACGCAAAGGCACCCATACTCCCGGAAGAGCAGTCGGCACTTGCAAAGCGCCTAATTCATCCACACTCATCTCGTTCGCGCCTGCCGTATAAAGCACCACCGGCACTCCGTAACTGCCCTCATACAAGGTGGTGATCGTCGCACCTTGTGTCACTTCCCTGAGATAAAGAGACAGCATCGTCTGGGTAATGCCCAAACGGGTTGCTTCATCCCCATGCAGTACAATGCGGGTCGATGCCGCCATCTTATGGTAATCACTACGAACACCTTGTAACTGAGGTTGTCTCTGCATGAAAAGCAATATACTATCGGCATAAGCCGTCATTTGATCCCAATCATCCCCCTTTACCATTACTTCAACAGGGTTCTTAACCGCTTGATAATCCAGTTGCTTGAACCGCGCATAAGCATTCGGAAAATAATTCTCATACCGTTCGCCATACTCCTTGAGCACCTGGGCTGTCGCCTTGCCCGAAAGCGTATTGACAATCAACTGGGCATAATTGGTAGCCGGCATCTCCGGTGAATAAATGGCATGAAAACGGGGAGAAGACTGACCGATAAAAGCTGTCACGCTCTCCACCCGCTGATCCGCATTCAGTATCTTCGCCAACGAATCAGCAACGGCTGCAGTCTCTTGGAGCGATGCCCCTTCCCGCAAATGAATCTCCACCGCAAAGAACTCACGCTCGGCTTTGGGCAATAACTGCAGATTCAGATTGACCATCAACACGATTCCTATCACCGTCGTGCCGCCCAACAGCAACCAGACGATCACAGGACGGTCAAAACAATGCTGTAACAGAGACTTGTACCCGTTTTGTAACCATCCGAAGAACTTATTCTGCATCCGCTCAAAACGGTTCATCTCCTCCTCTTTCCGCAGACGAATGAAGCGGAACGACAAGTATGGCGTTACCCAGGAAGCATAAAAAATACTGGCTACCAACGCAAAAAGCACCGCATAAGGGAAGAGCTGCACGAACTCGCCCAACGGACCGTGAATGATCCGGGTCATGGGGAAAAACATACCACAGATTGCCATCGTTGCCAACGACATCGGTACGAATAGTAAACCGGTACTCACTACCGCGGCATACCAACGCGAATGACGACGGTCTAATTGGTTCGTATAGCCGTCAATGATAATGACGGAATCATCCACAATCATTCCCAATACGAAGATAAGAGCCGCTAAAGTAACGGTATTCAACTCAATACCGAAAATATACATGAGTCCGATACAGATAGCAGTACATACAGGCAAACCGGTAGCCGCCACTAATGCCGTACGAAGCGGGAAAAGAACCAACATCACGGCGATTACCACCAAAATAGAAATCAAGATATCACGCAGAAAAGAGACTACCGAATCTTCCACTACTTTGGGTTGATCCGTAATACGATGGAAATGTATATCCGGCGGCAATAACCGGGCAGCCTCAGCCAATTGGCGATCCACCTCATCGCCGAAAGCCACGATATTATTGCCCGGAACCATCTCCAAATTCAGGATCAGACACGGAGCGCCGGCATACTCCACATACTGCTTAGGGGATTGGTAACGTCTCTCTACAGACGCTATATCTTTGAGTCGTACCGTAGAGCCCGTTGCCGGATCAGACCATACGATCTGCTCTTGTATCTCATATTCGGATTGATAGGGAATCACCACTTGCAATGCGCCATTCTCATCGCTTTGTCCGCCTATCGTACGCAAGCCTTGCAGCGCTAATTGCGATTGCAATACAGACGGGTTGATGCCATAACGGGACAACTGCTCCGGATCGATAGTGATCGCTATCTCTTCCGTTTGCTGACCCATAATACGCAGTTTACCCATCTCAGGAATGGTTCTAAGACGTGTACAGATCTCCTTGGCAAACTGCTCCAATTCGCGCGGGCTGCGTTCTGCACTCTCCACTGCAATGAGCAAAGAGGATGTGTTGCCGAAATCATCGATCACCATCGTCTGCAGCACACCGGAAGGCATCTTCGTCTGCTGCAACAACGGCAAACCTGCACGAATCCGTGTCCAGGCTTTCGCGTTGTCTTTCACATCGCTTCGCAGCATCACATAGACATAAACAATACCATCCTTACTGTAACTGTAAGTAGCGCTTTTGTCCACCTCTTCAAACGAATTGATGTAATCTTCCAAAGGAATCGTCACCTGCTGCTCCACTTCTCCGGCAGTAGCCCCCGGATAGACTGCCACTACCAATCCCTGCAGGATCGTGAACTGAGGAAACTCATCCTTATTCATCCGTGGCAACGACCATATACCGAAAGCCATGAGCACCAAAAAGACCGTCATCACCAATCCGTGACGCCGCATCGCTCCTTCTATGTGCTTACTTGTTTTCAATGTCTCTCAAATGTCAAATCTCAAATGTCAAATCTCCTCCACCTCGCATCCCTCGTACAACTTCTGATAGCCCTCTATAATAATATGATCTCCGGCATGCAATCCCTGTTCCACCCGTACGCCATCTGCCTGATAACCGGCAATGCGGATGGATCGCCGCGTTGCTATGCCGTCCTCCACCACCCAAATAGTATGTCCTTCGGGTTTGAGCAGCACGCACGAAGCCGGAATGACAATCTTCGTCTGATGGCTGATGGCTGATGGCTGACAGCTGAAGGCTGATGGTCGCCACCATGCCCGGCATTAGCACATCGCTCCCTCCTTTCACACGCGCTACCACATCGTATGTATGCGTCAACGCATTGGCTGTCATGTCTTTTTCTATCACTTGTACAGGCAAGATCGTATCTACCGCCGCACAAGCCATCTGCCCCTCGTCCTGCAAATGAATATGCCTTATTTCCGCTTCCGGAACTGTAAAACGGACGTTCATGCCCGTCAAGTCCAATAGTGAACAGAAGTGTACACCGGGCACGATAGACTGACCGGGCTCAATATCCAATCCGCTGAGCACACCATCACAAGGTGCTACCAGCGTACATTCGCGCAACTGCTGCTGAGCGGATTCATAAGCGGCACGAGCTCGTGCTAATTGGCTCTCTATCTCTACCATTTTCTGATCCGTCACAGCCCCGCTGGTATATACTTGGCGGGCACGATCATAGCCATCCTGCGCTTGCTGCAATACCGCATACGTGGACTGAACCGCATGCACCGCTTGCGTGCTATCCACACGCAAAATCACTTGACCGCGATGCAAACGGGCGCCATTCTTGGCATGCACGGATAATACCCTTCCCGGAATCTGTAAACTCATCCGCACTTCATGTGCCGGCTCGACGGATCCAACATACCGAGACGATGCGTCTGTCACATGAGGTATAACCACCATCGTCTTAACTCGCATCGACTGTTGTCCCTGCTGACCACCCTGCTGATAGCTGCAAGCACTTAACGCGAACACCGCGAGAAGAACTATAGACTTAATTCCTTTCATCCTATTGCTATTCATTGCTCAATTTCACATCTTTCCATGCGATAGTCAGGTACACCACCCTCGCCGCCAAATGGGCAAAATAAGCGATATACAAAGCTTGCGCTCCGGCGAATCGGTACGTAGTTACATATAGTACCACAAATCCCACCGCTGCCCAAATCATCGCATTCCGTATCTGCTTGCCGGCAGTAGCGCCCACAAAAACGCCATCCCACATGAATGCCAATGCACTCACAATCGGCATCGCTATCAACCATCCGATATAAGGCTGAACCGCCTCTAACACATCCGCATTATTCGTCATCAACGCCATACATTCCTCTCCCCAAACAGCATACACGGCGGAGAATACAAGCCCCACTCCAATACTCCACTTAAAGAGTGCCCGTACTACAACATTCAACTTATCTCCCTCCCTTGAGCGGGTGAAGAGCTCCGCTCGATCGGACTGCCGGTGGCAGCCCGTAGAACAAATCGGGGAGAGGTTCTCTCCAAACGCTTTACCGACCAGCGCTTCTCCCGCATAGGCAAAACCGTCCACGAAATAGGAGAAGAACATAAACAACTTCATCAAAATACTGCTTACCGCCAACTCTGTATCACCGTATTGACTCGCCAAAGATGTGTAACCGACATATACTACCATAAAGCAAAGCGAGCGGATAAACAGATTCCCGTTCAATGCCGTCATCTGCTTGATCTCCTGCCACTTCATCGCCGCAAGAATCTCCATGAGCCCGATATGCACGATACGGTATTTGAAGACCATGATCAAGATCGCCAACAGCAATCCCGTGCATTGCGCAAAAACCGTTCCATAAGCAACACCCAACACGCCCATCGAAGTGCAAACGGCCAAGTAATAACTGGCTGCCATATTCACCACATTCACCACAATATCCACCGCCATCGGACTTTTCGTATCCTGCATGCCGATGAACCAGCCTTTGAATGTGAACAACATCAACGTTGCAGGCGCGGCCCATACGCGCGCATAAAAATAAGTGCGCGCGATATCCGCCGTTTCCTCCGAACAAGGTACTACCGCCAATACAGCCGTTACAAAAAGGCTCTGTATAGCCAAGATAGCACCTGCCGCCATCACAGCAATCGTCAGCCCTTGCGTCAGTATTTTCCGGCACTCCTCAGGAACCTTGGTACATCGTACATCGTCCCTTTGTCCTTTTCCATAAGCCTGGGCGGTAAGACCACTGGTGCCAACCCGCAGAAAACCGAAGTTCCAGTATAACAAATCAAAGAGCATCGTACCGATAGCGATTCCGCCGATAGCGGCAGCATCACTCAGATGCCCCACTATCGCGGTATCCACTATGCCCACCAACGGTATAGTGATATTAGCCAAGATACTTGGTATCGCTAATCGTAATATTTCTCGGTTGATTTTCGTGATTTCCTAACTTCGTGATTACGTAATTTCGTGATTACGTCATAAAAATAACAAAATCATCAACTGCCCCGTCAACACACGCAGGAACATCGTCAACGGATAGACCGTCGAGTATGCCACTGCCGCACGGTCGTTTTGCGTACTTTGCGAAGTAGCGTATGCCAAAGCTGGAGGATCAGTTGTCGAACCGGCAATCATACCCATCAACGTGAAGTAATCCAATTTAAGGAACTGCCGTCCGATAAATCCGATGATAATCAACGGAATCAACGTAATCAGTACGCCATATCCGATCCATACATATCCGCCGTTCACCAAGGTATCTACAAACCCTTCTCCGGCTCCGAATCCCACCGATGCGAGGAACAGCGAAATGCCGATCTCGCGGATCATGAGGTTCGCCGATGTGGTGGTATAGGTTACCAAATGCCATTTTGTTCCGAAAGCGCCCATTAGGATCGCCACGATCAGCGAACCGCCTGCCAAACCTAATTTGAACGGCTGGCTCAATCCCGGTAATGCAAACGGTATTGATCCTAAGAACACGCCCAACACAATGCCGAAGAACAACGATGCCAAGTTCGGAGCATCCAGTTTCTTGGTCGAATTGCCGAAAGCCTGCGACACACGCGCTACTGCCTCCTCTTCTCCCACAACCGTCAAACGATCGCCTAACTGCAATCGCAGATCGCTGGTGGCCAACAGTTCCACGCCGGCACGCCGAACACGTGAGATAGTGATATTGAACGCCTCACGCACTTTCAGATCACTGATACGACGACCGTTGTACTTGGGTTTGGTAACAATAATATGCTTGCTCACCAAGTGGATATTCTTCTCCTTCTCTTCCCATGCCACTTCCACCTTGGGTCCCAACAGCAGGATCGTGCGTTCGTTCTTATGATCGCCCACAAAACGTACTTTATCTCCCACATGCAGGATTGTATCAGCATCCGGCATGCTCTCATTCCCATCCTTGTCCAGACGACGGGTCACTACCAGATCCACATGCGTCAGCAACTTGAGATCCCGTACGCGGATACCATCCAATTGAGGATTCGTCAACTCCAAATCGAAATGTCCGACTTGTTGCTCTTCCCCTTTCTCAGCCTTTACTTGCTCTTCCTCTTTGTCCAACTTGATGCGGAATACCCATCGAAGAAGCAACAGACTGAAAATGATACCCACCACGCCTAAAGGATAAGCCATCGCATAGCCCGACGCTATAGCCGGATTGGCTTCGCCCATCAAGTCTTGGAATGTCTGTTGAGCAGCTCCTAAACCCGGTGTATTCGTTACCGCTCCAAAGAGCACACCGGTCATTACTGCAATGTCCTCACCACTCACAATATGAATGATATACGCCGTCAAACAGCCTAAAAACACAATGCCGGCTGCTAACAGATTCAGCCTCAAACCGCCCTTTCCAAAGGAGGAGAAGAACGATGGTCCGACCTGTAAACCGATCGAATAGACGAAGAGGATCAGACCCAAGTCTTTGGCAAAATTGAGCACATCCTTATCCAGCGTCATACCGAAATAATTGCATGCGATATGACTATATCCGATGGCACAGAACAAGATCCATGTGATACCCAGTGTAATCCCGCGGATCTTCAGTTTCTCGCCTAAAAAGATACCTATTCCGATAGCACAGGTCAGCATCACGATGGTATGCGCGATGCCTGACCCGAAAAAGAGATTAGTGTACCAACTCATGTCCCAACACCGTATATTCCTTATGATCGCGTACGATGACCACCTGACCATCGCGAACAATCTTGGTTATTTGGCTATTATTGGCTTCGGTCTGCTCAACACCTGACGGCTGCTCTTCTCCTGCTTTCAGACCGAAACCGCCGCGTGCGTTGGCTTTGCGTACCGTGAAAGGAATACCTACCACCGGACTAAACGTACTACCCTTCTGTATTTCACAGTCACTACCTCCATACTCGATCAGATAGATGCCTTCCGGATCGATATTCTCCAAATCGCATACTGCCTGCAAAGCGTCCTCGGCTGCGGTACTTGCCCATGCGCCTAAGGTACTTTCCATCGTATAAGCCGCAGCTTGATCGGCACTCAGCACGGTCTCGATATTCTGCGTAGCATTGCCGCTCTTCTCGTCCACGAAAGTCACTACATTGCTTGCCGGCGTCAGTACGGTGCCATCTGCCAAATGCGTGTTATACTCACCGAATACAGGCCAAGCGTTCGGGTTCATCAGTTTCTTCGTCCAGCGTTGGATATCGCCGCTCTCAAAACTGAACTCACCGGCGCTGTAGTCCACGAGCGTATTGAGGAATGCGCATTTCGGCGTATTGTTCCATGCACGACCCATCGAAACAACCGGGCACTCGCTCTTCACCGTACAGCCTTCGAACACATATCCCGCATCGCTGGCAATACCGTTGTTCGCCGTCAACGCATCGCTACCGCCTCCGTCTTTCTTACGTTTCTCGCAATACAGCAGGTTCTTCTTGAAATACACACTACCGTCACCGCAGATGAAGTCCACCGTTCCGTGAATCTCGCAATCCTCGAAATACTTAACGGCTCCTTGCAGGTTGCTGTAATACGTATCCTGATAACTCAACAGACGCACGTTCTTGCAAACGGTCTGCGTACCTTGATCCCACAAAGCTACTGCACGACCATTATCGTTCTTGTAGTAATCCAACGCATTCTGCAGCGTCAGATCTTGCAGGTATGTACCCGTTACGTTCTTATTAATTTTCAGCGTTGCGGTCTTGTCAATACTCTCCTTGGCGGCATCCGGCGCATTCTTGATGATCACACCTTCCATCGACTGACCAACGATGGAGATATTGTTCTTACTGATCGTGGTCAGCACAGTCTCTCCGAGGTCATAGATTCCATTCGGCAGGAAGATCTTATCACCGGATTCGGCTTGAGCCAATGCCATCAGGAATGATGCCACGTCACCAGCCGGAATCACGAAATAACCGGTAGCCTCATCTTTCTCCATGAAATCCAGCACGTTATACACCACCACTTTGTGGATATACTGCTTTGCGGTCCAGTTGATAGTAATCCATCCTGCCTCGCCGGCGTATTGGGCGGTCAGTTCCGTGCCATCCGGAGTCTCGTTCTTCACTACGGAATAGGAAGCCAGCTCTTGCTCACCTGCCATCACCTTAACGTCGCCGCTCTCCGAATACTTGCAAAGCGTCACTACTACCACGGCATTGCCGGCAACCGCTACGCGGATCGAACCGTCTGCAGCGAAATACCAGCCGTGCTGACCGTCATGGAACGCACCGTTCGTTACTTCCACCGTCTCATGATCTTCCGGATAGAAGATAGCCGATGCGAAATCATAGGTCTGCACGCTACCAACCGTTGCCTCTTCAACCGGTGTCACCTTCGCTTGGATAGTGGTGTTACCGCTGATAGGATCACCTATCGCTGCTTTCTTACCACTGGTATAGAACCATCCGCGGAACACTTCGCCTTCTGCTATCTCCGGCAGCACACTCGCTTCTGGCAGCATGCCCAACGTAGCACCCTCGTAGGTCTCCTGACGAGCGATCTCTTCGCCATTCTGATCCTTAAAAATAATCTCACACGGAATGATATCCGTTGCCTCTGCAAAGAAATACGGTACATAGGTCTGCGAGCCCAACTCGAAGGTCAGCACACCGGCATCGCCCAGATACATGTAGGTCACGTTCTGATTATAGTTCGGTTTTTGTTCTCCGCAAGCTTCCTTATTGCTGATCGTTGCGTACACCTCACCGTCTTTCTTCACGGTAATGTCTGTTTGGCTATGCTGACAAGCACCGATGGTAAATTTCACCATGCCGTCCACCGGAACCGTGATCGTACCGCCTTGCACGCCATGCTGACCGCCGTTGTAGGTCGGGCAATCTACCACAACACCATCCGGCAGACCGGCTGCGGGCTCAAGAACGGTATAAGGATTATCACGGAACTCTATCTTGAAATCCACGAACGAACGTGCCACGTCCTCCACAAACTGAATCTTCTGCAGTACAGTTTCTGTATTCACACCACGGCAAAGGTAGATATTGTTCTGCTCCGCCGTCAACTCAATAACTTGTGTTCCGTACTCGGTCTGCTGACCCGTCGTAGCATACTTCGTTTCGCCTTTGGTCTGCGCACTCGCGTCACCACTCCAGTTCCATACTTGCACATCCGCAGCGTTGCTACCGCTACGTGGACCAAAACTCAGTTTCAATTTACCCGGAACAGCCGCCTTGGTAAAACAGCAATAACCCGAACTGTTCAACTTAATGCCGTTCAGGCCGTTCTTTCCGGACGCGCCTGCATCTTGGCACTTGTTGTTAAAATACAGACCGTTGTCCGGACTGCTACTCGGAGCACCCTCCGTGTAATCCCATAGCAGGTCATTTTCACCCGCCATCATGGCTACGCTCATCAGAGCCACCGCCATCAAAGAGAAGAATTTTTTCATGATTTTTAATGTTTTCAAACAATTTTGCGTGCAAAAGTACAAAAAAATTTTGATATATGCAAAAAAAGTTGTAATTTTGCAGAGAATTTTGAAAAAAATGAATCGTTTTACATTGGGAAAGATAGTAAAGTTCTTTTTTCATCTGCATTATGACGTGCGCGTCACGGGTGAAGAAGTACTGCGAGATGATAGCGTTCATCTGGTTATGCCGAATCATTCGGCGTACATTGATCCGGTCTTACTGTTCGCCGAAGAGTGGTGGTTGCCCATGTGTCCGATGAGCGACGAACGGTTTGTACGACATCCGTTCTATGGACATTTCTTGCGCATGGCGGACGTCATCGAAGTGCCGGATCTGACCAAAAGCGCCATGTCACGGGAAGAAGGAGTAGAAGTGACACGCAATCTAAGCCGAGTCGGCATCGACAGCCTCGCCGCCGGCAAACAACTTTGTCTCTACCCCAGCGGACATGTCATGAAAGTGAACCGGGAAGAGATCGGGAACAGACGAACCGCTTACGAGGTCTGCCGGGAACTGCCACAAGGAGTACACGTCATACTGTGCCGCATGTGGGGACTTGAACATAGCTATTTCTCCAAACTCGAAACACACTTCCAATGGAGAAGAACCGTCACCATCCACTTCGAGGATCATACCGACGATGTCCGCCTTTGGGCACAAACACTCTCACGTAGAGAATTCAACGAAAAACTCGAAGAGTGGTATAATCAAAGGACAAAGTGACAATAAAAAAAAGATGTTAATTGCTAATTATTAATTATAAATTTAACTAACCATGAATCTGACAATCAATGCCGTAAACTTCGAGATGGCAGAAAAACTCGAGCAATTTATTGAGAAGAAAATGAACCGTTTTGAGCGTCATTTGGCAGGCGATGACAAAGTGGAAATCCGCATGTCGGTCATCAAACCGCAAACCAACGCCAACAAGGAAGTCAAAATCCGCATCGCAGGACTGTTTGCTGAAAAAACAGCTGATAGTTTTGAGGAAGCAATCGACGCATGTCTGGCTGCTCTCGAGCCGCAACTCGAGCGCCGCAAAAACGCCTAAAGAAAAAGCAGCCACACGGCTGCTTTTCTTTTTCTAACTAACTCATTATCAAATTGAAAAGGCTTTCTTCACTTCCTCCAAACGGTCTAATTTCTCCCATGTGAACAGTTCCACTTCGCGGGTGAACGTATTGCCGTCTGCATCAAAGAAAGTCTTCGTTACTACCTCGTTCGTACGTCCCACATGACCATACTTGGCGGTCTCCTCGTACATCGGCTGAGTCAACTTGAGATCGCGGATAATCGCTGCCGGACGAAGATCAAACAGCTGCGTTACGATACGCGCTATCTCCGCATCACTCATCTTCACTTGCGCCGTTCCGAACGTGTTGACATACACCGAAACCGGTTCCGCTACGCCTATGGCGTAACTCACCTGAACCAAAGCCTCATGCGCCACTCCTGCGGCTACCAGATGCTTCGCAATCCAACGAGCCGCGTATGCCGCAGAACGATCCACTTTCGACGGATCTTTACCGCTGAAGGCTCCACCGCCGTGAGCGCCACGACCTCCGTATGTATCCACGATGATCTTACGTCCCGTCAAACCTGTATCGCCGTGAGGACCGCCAATCACGAAATTACCCGTCGGATTCACCAGCAACTTGGCATTCTTGTCCTCCAAAAACTCATGCAACAGATGTCCGTAACGCGAGTCACGGGTAGCTACACGGGGCAGAAGGATGTCAATCACATCTTTCTTGATCAACTCCGGCGTTACCTTCGTACTTTGTCCTTTGTCACCTTGTACATTCTCGTCGTGTTGGGTGCTCAACACGATAGTGTCGATGCGCACCGGATGGTTGGACGAGTCATACTCAATCGTTACTTGCGATTTGCTATCCGGACGTAAATACAACATCTGCTTGCCCTCCTTGCGAATACGCGCGAGCGTATATACTAAGGTGTGCGCCATGTCCAAGGTCAATGGCATGAAATTATCCGTCTCATCCGTCGCATAACCGAACATCATTCCCTGATCCCCGGCTCCCTGCTCTTCCTCCACAGCACGACTAACGCCCATGTTAATATCCTGAGACTGAGCGTGTAACGCCGTCAATATACCGCAACTCTCTGCCTCAAACTTATACTCCGCTTTGGTGTAACCGATATCCGCTATCGTCTTGCGAGCTATCTGCTGGACATCCACCCAACCTTTGCAACTCACCTCGCCGGCAATCACTACCTGACCGGTCGTACACAGCGTCTCGCACGCTACATGAGCTGACGCATCCTGCGCTAACATATTGTCCAAGATCGCGTCAGATATCTGGTCGCTCACTTTATCAGGATGTCCTTCCGACACCGATTCTGATGTAAATAAATAATTCATTGTTACTATTCCTTTTATCAAAAAAATAACCACAAGCGACTGTTTAAGCTTGCGGCACAAGTTTTAGCATTGTTTTTAGGAGGTTGCAAGCAGTCAAATCCATCCTCCAATCGAAATCGGGTACAAAAGTACTACAAATTTTTCATATATGCAAGCGTTCGGGCATTTTTTTGCCGAATAGAATGAAAATTCTATCTATTTTATGCGGATAGATAGCGGCTATGCTTGCATATGACGGTATTTATACGCATAAAATAGGAAGCCGTCAGGCTCGGCAAAAAAATGCTCGCCTCTGCCCATATATCCCGCAAAATGCGAAAGTACTTTCGGTGGGAACCCGCTTGCGGGAGGACCGAAATACTACAAATTTTGCCAATTATTTCCTGTTTCCTCTTGCATATTTGCAAAAAAAGCAGTAATTTTGCAGCAGATTTAGAATAATAACAAACCTATATGGCATATCCGAAATTAACCAACCGCCCTTGGAAGGTGGTCAAAAGCGAAAATATCTTGCGTCTCGGACCCTGGTTGTCCGTAAGACAGGAGTGTGTTGAACTGCCGTCCGGCAAACAAATCCCAACTTGGTACGTCATGGAGTTCCCCAATTGGGTCAATGTCATTGCGCTCACCAAAACCGGCGAAATGGTCATGATCGACCAATATCGCCATGCCTTGGGAGAAACGCACTATGAACTGGTGGCGGGTGTGATTGATCCGGGCGAGACTCCTCTGCAGGCTGCCAAACGCGAACTGAGTGAAGAAACCGGATACGAAGGAGGCGAATGGTCGCTCTTCATGACCCTCTCACCCAACCCCACCAACCATAATAATCTCTCCTATACCTTCCTTGCTACAGGAGTGGAGAAAGTACGCGAGCAGCATCAGGAACCAACCGAAGATATACATATCGACATCCTCACACCCGATCAAGTCTTGGAGATGCTCCGAGATGGTGAGATCATCCAAGCCCTCCACGCAGCCCCCCTCTGGAAATTCTTCGCCGAGAAGTGACGTGTGTTTGGGCAGCTCGATTCTATACGCCGTGGACCTCTTTCCGTTCGGTATTTTCCTCTTTTGTATCCGCCTATGCATGGCGGATGGGAAATACCGCCCTCGCCTTTCCATCCGTATTCTCCCTCTCACCCCCTCACCCTTCTCCTCCTCACCTCCACGGGGAGGTTGGGAGGCGCTTTTCGGAATGTCGGGAGGGGCTTTCCCATCACCACCTCAGTATTATATACATAGTATATAATACCAACGAAATTGCATCCTAATTTTAGTGCGTTATAAGTGCGATATAAGTGCGTTATAAGTGCGATATTCGCGTACTCATCAGCGACTTATCTAAGGACATTCTCACCCCCACTACTACCACAATTTCTTCCATCTATTTCTGCCTAAAATGCTCTCTTCCTGCAAATAAATTTGCACATGTCAAAAAAAAGTTGTATCTTTGCACGCACTTTTGTAAAACATTGTTCTACAAAAGCTTATTGATATAGATTTTTTGCAGTTTGCAGCCAACACTTTATGAAACAATAGCATTATGTCAGATATAGAAATTATCACATTATCGCAGGCCGTTGAGACCATCAAGACCGCCATCCTGCAAAGCCAAGCACGTGCAGCAAGAAATGTTAGTGCCAACCAGTTAGCACTCTATTTCTCGGTAGGAGGATATATATCGCTCAATACACGTCAGCAACAGTGGGGAAGCGGAGCGATCAAATCGATAAGCGAAACCTTGCAGAAAGAGTTACCCGGACTTCAAGGATTTAGTGCTGAAAGCATCAACAAAATGCGCCGATTCTACGAAGAATGGTCGGCTATTGTATTTCAGTCGCCGCTGGCGACTAAAACTGAAAATGCAATTCAACAGCCCATGGATGGCGAAATTCAGTCGCCGGTGGCGACTCAATTGCAACTTACACCTTCTCGCCTTGATTTTTCACGAGACGTATTCGACGTGGAAATGGCTCATGATTTTCTCTCGATTAGTTTTACACATCACATGGAAATTCTCTTCAAGACCGAGACATTGGAGCAACGCCTATTCTATATTCAAAAATCCGCTGAGTTCAATTGGAACAAGTATGAACTGCGAGACCAGTTGAAGCAAGATCTGTATGGCCATCAATCTTTGATGCCAAACAATTTCCTCAAGTCGCTTCCAAAACACTCACAGGCGCTTAAAGCGATAGAGATGTTCAAAGATGAGTATCTGCTGGATTATATCAATGTAGAACAACTCAACGTGCGTGATAAATCGGATGTAGATGAAAAGATTGTAGAGCAGGAGATTATACATAACGTAAAGAATTTCATTATGATGTTTGGTCACGACTTTACATTTGTCGGCAACCAATATCACTTGGAGAAGTTTGGTGAGAACGAGTTTATCGACCTGCTTTTCTATAATCGTGAGTTGGCTTGTTTGGTGGCGGTTGAATTAAAGAAAGGTAAGTTCAAACCATCGTATTTAGGTCAATTGCAATCATACTTACAGATTTTGGATACCGACATCCGCAAGCCGAATGAGAACCCATCTATTGGAATCATTCTTTGTCGCGAAGCGAACAAGGCATACGTCGAGTTCGTAATCCAGAATTATGACAGCCCCATGGGAGTCGCAACTTACAAAACGGCAGCTGACATGCCGGAAGAACTCCGCAAGGCGCTTCCGGACGAACAGCAATTGAAAGAGTTACTTTCTGGTGACAGATGATAAAATAATCCTTGTAATAGCATCCCTCTCTCACCGACCGATGAGCGGGAGATGACTGGGAGATGGCCGTGACACAAAATCCCGCAGAAAAAAGAAAATATGAAGTCGTGAGTGACGCTCACGGGTAGAAAACAATAAACAATAGAAACAAAAAACACCATATACCATGCCGGCAAATTTCACAGAACTCACACGAGTACAAATACCCGCGCTCTTGCATTTGGAGCGGTTGGGCTATACGTTTGTGCCTCGCGAAAAACTCAGCGAAAACCAAGACTTGAACTCTAATATTCTCACGGATGTTTTCAAAGAGTCGGTGCATCGTCTCAATCCCGCAATGCGTGAAGGAGAAATCGAGGAGAAACTGCGTGAACTTATCCGCATCGCCAATAACGATGATTTGGGACGCGAGTTCTACAACAAACTGATGAGCGAGAGTGATTGCCGTCTCATTGACTTCGACCACCCCGAGAACAACGATTGGCGTTGCACGATTGAATTAGAGTGCGAGAACCAGATTACGCATATTAGTTTCCGTCCGGACATCACATGTTTTATTAACGGTCTGCCGCTTGTCCATATCGAGGTGAAGAAACCGCAGAACCGCGAGGGCATGTTAGCCGAGCGCGAACGCATGAACAGACGTATGCGCAGACCGGATTTCCGCCGATTCATCAACATTACGCAGCTGATGATTTTCTCCAATAACGAGGAGTACGATACGGATAGCCGTGTGCCGGTACAGGGAGCGTTCTATGCGTCTATGAGCAAGGACAAAATCTTCTTCAACGTGTTCCGCGAGGCGCGTCAGAGCTATTACGATGCCCTGCCGTTAGCCGATATGCCTGCCGAACGAGAGAAAGAGATCCTTACCCGTTTGGGCAAAACGGTGTTGCTCAGCCTGCCTGAATACAAAACCAACAAACAGCCGACCACGCCTACCAACCGCATCATTTCATCCCTGCTTGCCAAAGACCGTATCCTGTATCTGTTGAAATACGGCTTTGCGTATGTGACTGCCCACAAGAAAGATGAGAACGGCACGGAGTACACGCAGTTGGAAAAACATGTCATGCGCTATCCGCAGTTCTATGCCAACCGTGCTATCTGTACTTCGCTGGATAGAGGCATCAACTCCGGAACCATCTGGCATACGCAAGGAAGCGGAAAAACCGCTCTCGCATATTTCGCAGTCAAAATCCTCACGGATTATTTTGCCAAACGGAATGCCGTAGCGCGGTTCTATTTCATTGTGGACCGTCTATCGCTTATGGAACAGGCGATGCGTGAGTTCTCCGCTCGTGGGCTCAAAGTGTTTACTGCTCAGAACCGAAAGGAACTGATGGAAGACTTTGCTGACAACAGCACAATGAAGGACCACAAGGGAGAGCCGGAAATAATGGTGGTCAATATCCATAAGTTCGATGAGCAGAAAGAGGAAATCAAACTTCAGTATAGCACCAATATCCAACGTATTTTCTTTGTGGACGAAGCGCACCGTGGCTATACTCCGGGCGGCGTGTTCCTCGCTAACCTGATTAACTCCGACACCAAGGCGGTGCGTATCGCGCTGACTGGAACGCCGTTGCTCAAAGAGGAACGCGAGACATGGAAAGTCTTCGGACATTATTACGACAAATACTACTACGACAAATCTATTGCAGATGGTTTCACGCTACGTCTGATGCGCGAGGATATAGAGACCGACTACAAGGACAAACTCTTGCGGATTATCAAAGAGGAGTTCCCCGATGACGTAAAGGTGAAGAAGGAGGATATCACCAAAGGCATGATTATTAACTCGCCTAAATATCTTCAAACCCTCATCGAGTTTATCTGCCGTGACCTCAAGCGTTTCCGTATAGAGGAAGCCGATAACTCGGTAGCCGGTATGGTGGTCTTGGAGAAGAACGAACAAGCACGCCTTTTCAAAGAGCGCTTCGATGCCTACCAAGCCACACAGGAACATCCGCTTCGTGCCGAACTGATCTTGCATGACGAGGGAGAGGCCGAAGACCGCAAACGGATTACCGATAGTTTCAAGGACACGACGGAGATAGACTTGCTTATCGTTAATCAGATGCTGCTTACCGGATTTGATGCCCACAGGCTCAAACGCCTCTATCTGACGCGAAAAATGGAGGGACACGATTTGTTGCAAGCCCTCACGCGTGTCAACCGTCCGTACAAAGATTTCAAATACGGCTATGTAATTGACTTTGCAGGGATCAAAGATAACTTTGAGGAAGCAAACGATGAATACATCCGCGAACTGAATGCCTGTGACCCGGATAGCGAAACGCATGAGGACGGAGAAGAACGGCAGTCGCTGGGTGAGGCTATCATGGAGAGCAAAGAGGAAATTTTGGAGAAACTGCGGGATATCAAGCAGAAAATGTTCGCCTATGATTGCACAAATGCGGAAGACCTGCGCAAGCAGTTAGAGAGCGAGACTGTCACCAAAGATAATCTATACGAACTCCGCAATGCGTTGGAGGAAGGAAAGGCGTTGACCAACCAGATACGCTCTTTCGGCGATGAGGACTTGAAGAGGAAACTCGCCGAGATGGAAGCTTCCAACAGCAATTTCGCAAATCTTCTTTCTGTCGTCAATGACCGCATTTCGCGCGTCAATGCCAAAGAGACGATGGAGCACGAGGAAGATGTGCATGGCATGGTCAATTATATCTTGTCTGAAATGGAATACCAGTTTGTCCAGAGAGGTCAAGGCGAACTGAAATTCATTTGGGACGACGAGATGCAGAACAAGCTCCGCCAAGTAATCAGCGAGTTTGAATGTAACTTCGACCATGAGGAAAAAGCTTTCAAAGACTTAATCGCTTCTTTCAAAAAGTACTATCGCGAAAAAGGCTTCAAACCGCAGTCTCGCAAAGAGATTGAGGAGAAAATCGGCTATCTGACGGAGGTAATGGCAATCATCCGCGAAATCAACCACCGCAATATCTTACTGAAACACAAGATGAGCGGTGACGAACGCTATGTGCGTGTGTACAAGCGCATCGACGAGCAGAATACAAAACGCAAAATGGACGAGCCGTTTATCATCTCCAAAGTGGAGTTTGAACGCGTGGAAGCACTCAACAAGATTCGCGAACAAATAGAGGAAATGGTGTATAGGAATGAGAACTGCATGGAGAACGAAGCTTTCTTCCGCAAGGAAGTGATGGGACGCATCAGCCATACATTATTATCTCTCAATCTGGCTAAATCCGCTACACTCAAAGACAAACAAGAGATACAACGGCTTATCGTGGCTGAATATACCTCGCAATATAAACAATACAAATTCTCCGCTTAATCATGGCAGATATAGATATTGAAATCCGGACGAAATCACTCATTGACCGGCTGAAGGCTACCTGTAAAGAATACGGTCTGGCGAATACAGGGCACGAGTATCAGATTATTACTGAAGTCTTCTTGTACAAATATATGAACGACTTGTTCGGACATGAGGCAAAGATGGTTAATGACCGTTTGGGGCATGCGAAGTTATGGGATGAAGTATATGATGAATTTACGGAAGAGGAAGAAGATGATTTGTTTACATATCTCTCAGCCGGTACGCCTCTGCTGCGTCATGAACATACGATAGCCCATTTGGTCAATGCTTCCAAGAAACCGGACTTTGCAGACATTTTCGATGCAACCTTGTTGGCGATAGCGGATCTCAATGCGGATATTTTCTCGATGACATCATCCACGGATGCCAAGTTGACAATATTCCATCGCCTTACATCGTTTGTAGAGGAAGACCAACGCAATAATTTTTCGGCTGCCTTGGTGAGCCATCTGGCAACCTTTGATTTTGAAGAAATATTCGGGGAGAAATATGATTTCTTCTCTACTATCTTTGAATATCTGATAAAGGATTATAATATCAATGGTGGTGGCACGTATGCGGAATACTATACGCCTAAATCGGTCGCTACTATTATGGCACGTATGCTTGTGCCGGATGGAATAAAACTGCGCGGAGTAACATGTTACGATCCGGCTGCCGGTTCGGGTACTCTGCTCATGGCGTTAGCACACAGAATAGGGGAAGACCGTTGCCAGATTTATTCACAGGACATCTCGCAAAAGTCCTCACAGATGCTGCGGCTAAACTTGATTCTCAATCGCCTTGTGGGCAGCATTCAAAACATAGTGCAAGGCGATACACTTACAAGTCCGTATCATAAGAATGGTAATGAACTTAAAACTTTTGATTACGTAGTTAGCAATCCGCCGTTCAACACCGATTTCTCGGGAACAAGAGACACGATAGCCGAGCAGAAAAAACGCTTTTGGGCAGGAGTACCCAAAATCCCCAATAAGAAAAAAGAGGATATGGCGATTTATCTGTGCTTCTTGCAGCACATCCTCAATTCGTTGAATAAATCCGGTAAAGCAGCAGTGGTTGTTCCTACAGGATTTCTAACTGCTTCAACAGGTATCGCTCCTATAATTCGTCAGCGCATTGTAGATAAAGGTTGGCTGCGTGGCGTTGTGTCTATGCCGTCATCTATCTTTGCCAATACAGGAACAAATGTTTCGGTTGTGTTTATTGATAAAGCGCACGAGGGGAAAGACACTTTGTTGATGGATGCCTCTAAATTAGGAGATAAGAAGAAGGTGGACGGAAAACAAAGGGTGCTTGTATCCCCCCAAGATATTGAAAAAATCATTGATACCTTTAATACCCAAAAGCAAGAAGATGGATTCTCTGTATTAGTCTCCAAAGACCAAATCAAAGAGAAAAACTATTCTTTCTCTGCCGGGCAGTATTTCGATATCAAGATTGAGTATGAAGACATCACAGCAGAGGAGTTCGCTTCGCGTATCAACGGCTACAAGCAAACCCTTGCATCCCAATTCGCCGAAAGCCGTAAACTTGAGGACGAAATAATGAACCAACTTGCCTCACTAAAATTGGCATAAATAGCTACGACTAATTTACGAGAGACATACGAGACACATACGAGACGATAGAAATGGAATTAAAGAGATATAAATTAGGGGAAGTCGCAAAGGTTGAGATTAGCGGCGTGGACAAAAAGACAAAAGATGGTGAAACACCTGTAAGGTTATGTAACTTTACGGATGTGTACTATAATTGGGCAATAACCCAAGACATGGCACCTAATCTTATGAAAGCATCAGCTAATCCTAATGAAATTAGCAGATTTTCGTTAAGAAAGGGACAAGTCGCTTTTACAAAAGATAGTGAAACTCGTGACGATATTGGCATTGCCGCATATATAGCAGATGACTTTGATAATGTGATATTAGGTTACCATTGTGCTTTAATTACACCCGATGAGTCAAAAGTTATAGGTGCCTATATAAATGCCTTCATGCATACATCACTTATCCAAACGTATTTTTCAAACAATGCAAGTGGAAGTGGTCAACGTTATTCTTTATCCGTTGAAACGATGGAACGGATGCCACTCTTTTTACCCTCTTTAGAGGAACAAAAACGCGTAGCTGATTTATTTTCTAACATAGATAAAAAGATTGCTTTTAATCGTCAGATCAATGCCAATTTAGAAGCTCTTGCCAAGCAGTTGTACGATTATTGGTTTGTGCAGTTCGATTTCCCCGATGCGAACGGAAAGCCCTACAAATCCTCCGGCGGCAAAATGGTCTATAACGAAAAACTAAAGCGCGAAATACCCGACGGATGGGAAGTAAAAAGTATAAACCAGATAAGTTCTTTGTGTCGCGGTGTATCCTACGCAAAAGATGACCTTTTGAATGAAGGCGGTATCTTAGTATTAAGAGGTAATAATATCGAAAATAACAAATTAGTTTATGATGCAAATGTTGCCTTTGTTCCTGATAATTTGGTTTCTTCTGATCAGCATTTGTATAAGGGTGATATTGTAATGACAATGTCAAGTGGTAGCAAAGAGCACATTGGAAAATGTATATATTTCTACCAAGATTCTGAACATACTTTCGGCGCGTTTCTTTCAAAAATAACTCCTGCTCGAAAATATACTCAAATGGTATTTTTGTTCTTCTGTTCAAATTTTTATAAAGTAAAAATAAAAAGTATTTGTAGTGGAACAGGAATAAATAACCTCACAAATCAAACGTTTGATAACATCTATTTAGTAATTCCAGATGAACATACTTTAGAGAAGTTTAATGTTATTATTGAACCTATTTTTGATGCAACGGGAAATAACGAATCTGAAATCTCCTCTCTCACTAAGCAGCGCGACGAACTGCTGCCTTTATTAATGAACGGTCAAGTAATCATTTGAGCATAGCGAAATAAAATAGATATTATGAGATCCGGAGTAATATATTTATATACATTTCCCAATGGCAAAGTATATGTTGGGCAAACACGACGCGACCCAAAAGTTCGACATCGGGAACATCTTGACCCCAAAATCGGTCCGACGAATAGCGCATTTTGGAAAGCATATCAAGAACAGGGAGAACCCAAATATGAGATATTAGAGACGCATCAATTTGAGAATGTAGAACAGCTGATAGATGTACTCAACGACCGCGAAACATATTATATCAATTTCTACCAATCCACAAATCCTGAACATGGATACAATGTAAAACCATCAGGGACTGTTGGACTGCATGGAGAGCCAAAGATATGCAGACTTTGTGAGGCCTATTTCCATATGTACATGCAGGACATATGGCCATTCTTCAAAGCGGTAGAAAATAAAGTAATGAAGGGCGAAGTGTTGAATGAGGAGGAGAATGAACTCTATCAGGAGTATTTCGTGGAAAAGAATGCTTTTTACCATGAAGATGGTTCATACAAAGATGATGATTTGATATATGAACATTGGTTTGATTTTGCAGAATTTTGTTTGCAAGATGATATACGAACTTATGCACATGAGTATGTTCATGAGAATGCAGCACAGTTATTAGATGAGTATATCGACAAAGAGACAATATACCAATTGGATTTGGAAGGAAAGATTATCGCGAAGTTTGATTCCCAACTCGAAGCGGCTGAGGCTATGGGAGTTAAGAATGCAGCAAATATAAATAACGCCGTTCTTGGCAAACAAAAGACAGCCTATGGCTATCGTTGGGTAAAAGCTATAGATTACAAATCGAAGTAGTAATCCCATGCCCTGTCCGCGTAATCACATAGAGGAATAGACTGGCAGAAATAATAGTTTTATAAACAAACACCTATGTACACACCGCCATTTACAGTAACAGATGAGATTTTGCATCTGGTCTCTGAGATCTCAGAGCAGATAGGCACATTGAATGCACTCCTTGGAGAGCGTATGCCATCGCCTATGCTCCGAAAAGAGAACCAAATAAAAACCATCCATTCCTCTTTGGCAATTGAGCACAATAGTTTGTCGCTGCAACAAGTGACGGACGTCATCGACGGCAAGCATGTGCTGGGCGCTCCTAATGAGATACAAGAGGTTAAGAATGCGCTGCAAGCATACCAATTGATGCTGCAACTTGATGCTTTTTCGGAAGCTGATTTGCTCCGAGCGCATAATCTTATGATGGTTGATCTGGTAGATAATGCCGGGCATTACCGTAAAGGCAGTGTCGGTGTTTTTGATGGCGACAAGTGTATTCATGTTGCACCATCTGCAGACCGCGTGCCTACATTGATGGCAGATCTCTTTGCTTGGATCAAACAAACAAAAACTCACCCGCTTGTAAGCAGTTGTGTGTTTCATTATGAGTTTGAGTTTATCCATCCGTTTATGGATGGTAATGGTCGCATGGGACGCTACTGGCAGACACTGTTGCTCAGCCGATGGAAAGGTATCTTTGCTTGGCTTCCGGTAGAGACAATAGTAAAAAAGCATCAGCAGGAATATTACCAAGCAATCGCCCAATCGGACGCAAAGGGAGACAGCACAGACTTTATCGTCTTTATGCTCAAGTGCATTTTGCAAACAATTAGTGAGCAGCGAAAAGTGACGGATAATGTCGGTATAAATGTCGGTATAAATGTCGGTATAAACGAGCAACGTGTATTGGATGCCCTGCGTGCAGACGCTTCGCTTTCCGCAGTCAAAATAGGTCGGTTGTTAGGTATTACTACACGACAAGCCGAGCGGCTGCTTGCTTCGTTGCGTGAGAAAAATCTTATCCGCCGCGTTGGAGCAAACAAAAATGGTCATTGGGAGACAATTAAATAATCTCCTGTCCGCATAAATACATAGAGGAATAGATTGGCAGAATTAAAGCAAGAAAAATAACCCTATCACAATTATCATCAGTTTTTTATACAACCCTTTCCCACAATTCCTTTTTTATACAACCCTTCCATATAGTTCTTTCTTTTTATACAAGCCTCGTATTTGTACTGGCTTGTATAAATTTCGCCCCATCCACACACTAACCTTGTATAAATCTCAAAAGCCCTTATTTAGCTTGTATAAATTTTCTTCCCTTTTACAGTCCGCATCCCGCATTTTTTATACAAACCCTATAGAACAATAGCTTGTATAAATAAACATCTATCCTCCCATATCATTCTTTAAAATTTTATACAAGCCTTCATCCTCTGCAATAATGCCGATAAGTGGTTCCGAGTGCTCTAAAGAAAGTGGAACCATTAAAAATGGGCAAAAAAAATGGTGTTAAAAGTCGGGATTGAGTATTGAAGTGTTAGACAAAACAAACGCTGCAACAAATTATGTTACAGCGTTTTATGAGATTTGGGTGGAATGTGGGGCTCGAACCCACGACAGGCACTACCTAAAATCCGTTTTTGTAACTTGCTGTATTTCAGCCGTTTGACAAATCAGTTTACTATCATTTTTGCCCCTTTTGGGGACAATTTGGGGACACTTTTTTACACAAAATGAGGCAACTTTTTCCAATAGATAAGTCTCTATATATCAGTTAATTACAGTACCTCCTCGCGCAACTTTTTGCGCACATTTTTGCCAACGATTTGACGTGATTAGGATGATTTTTTAGGGTTTTAAGCACCCAATTGGCACTACACAAACACCATCCGTGCGACGATAGGCATATTGTCCAATACCCGTGACAACCATCATAAATGACGGTGCTTTCATCTTAGTAGTATCAATCTTTGATGCCAAGTCCTTTAAGGTTTTTGCACCTTTTTCTATATTATCTGCCCCACCGATTTTGATTTCTATCAAACCATATGAACCATTACGCCTATGTAGCACGGCATCACATTCCAGGCCATTCTTATCCCGGTAGTGGAACACTTCACCATCCAAGGCATCTGCATAAACACGCAAATCACGAACTGCTAAGGTTTCAAAATAGAAACCGAAATCTATCAAATCATTGATTAAATCTTTAGGACCTAATCCTAATGCAGCTGTTGCTATGCTAGAATCCACAAAATAGCGTGTATCGGTCGTACGAATTGCCGTTTTGCTCCGTAGATTAGGGTTCCACGCGCGCATATCCTCTTCTAAGAATATTTTCTTTAACACTTTCACATAACTCTCTACCGTGTCGTCACTCAATTGGACCTTCTCATTATTAATTACGTCCGCGCGTAAAGTAGTGTATGGAATTTGTTCACCTTGATTACGTGCCAAACTACGTATGATGCGTAACATCAAGTCCGGATCTCGTTTCACGTCATCTACGCGGTTTATATCTGAATTCACTACTGCCTTTAAGTACGCGCGAGAGACATGCAACGCCGCATTTTCAGATAAAGTCAATGCTCCCGGCCACCCACCTCGGCATGTTAGAAAAGCAAGGCGATCTAAATCAACAGAAGACGTACCCTCCGGCATAGCGCCGTCAAATAAGTCGGTTATACTCACGTCACCGGTACTATCTCCTGATTCCCATAAGCTCATCGGTCGCATAGTGATCCAGTCAAATCGTCCTGCTCCGCTATGAAACATCTTCTCCTTATCTTTTTCTTTAGGCACAGCCGATCCGGTAAAGATGAATTGTCCTACATGTTCATCACGATGATCTACCTCAAATCGTGCTGCATCCCATAATTCAGGAGCTAACTCCCATTCATCAATTACACGCGGTGTCGCTCCTGCCAAAAGTTGTTTGATGTTTGTTTGTGCTAAAGCAAGGTTTTGTGCTTTTTGGGTTGGGTCATCCATATAGAGTACACTATTAGCATGGTGAACGGAAGTAGTAGTCTTTCCGCACCATTTTGTACCTTGTACTAAAACGGCACCTAAAGCCTCTAAACTTTCTGCCAATAATTGGTCTGCTATTCTCGGTCTGTACTCACTCATCTCACTATTATTTTGAAATCCGCTGCAAAATTACTAAAAATAATTGACATACGCAAATGTTTTTCAATAATTTTTCAATTTTAATCACCGAGTTGGCGCATTTTTAATCACCGAGTTGGCGATATTTTGTTCGGTCATTTGGCGGAGTTCTATTTGGAAAGATGGCGAAGTTTTGTTTGGGAATTTGGCGTATTTTTATTTGGGAAGATGGCGGAAACTCATTTGGGAACTTGGCACCATCCAGACATCTTTCCTCTTTTGGCATAATATTTGCTTAAGAAAAAATAAAATATCACTACTATGTATTTAAGAACATTTTTTCTAACTACACTTTTGTGCCTATCCATGTTTCATGTAAAAGCACAGCAGGCAGATATACGCATCGCTTCGTTGATTAATGATGAAGATTGGTTTACTCTCTCCGAAGAGCTTCCTTTATATAAAGATTCCATAAGAGCAGGTTACATCCGATTGATAGCAGATGCGCTTTTGGCTACGCACACTAACCGCACAGCAGAGGCTATAACTATGTTAGGTGAATTATTGACAAAACATCAAGAAGAAATAGGTACACAATCAGCCCTAAATTTTGCTCTTTTGCGTTTACAGTTAATTGGTGAACAAGGTCGTTATGCAGAAGCAGCAGACGGTATTCAACGGATTATAGAGCAATTAGAGTCTGCCGGGATGACAGAAACGCAATCACTTCATACAATGTACGCGCATTATAATATTTTGCGTGAATACGCACCTCTCACTATTTTACGTCCGGAACATGATGTAAATGTGCCATTCCGATTGATTGAGCCCAAAGTATCCAAGCAAGAGGAATGGATGCGTGGCGGAAAGAAATCTTTCAAAGGAAATCTGATGACAGTTCCAGTCACTATTCACGGTAAGGAGCATCCGTTTATTTTTGACACAGGAGCGGGTGCAACATTTCTTTTTGAGAATACGGCGAAAGAACTAGGCTTGACAATTTTACAAGATACGGTTACTATTAACGAATCACAAAAAGGTTTACGAGCCTATATTGATAGTCTGCAAATAGGTGAAATGACAATAAGAAATGTGGTCGCATATGTCGGATTTTCGGATGCAATAGATACGTTGATGAACGGCATGGATGCCATTCTTGGAATGGATGTTATCTCCGCTATAGGAGAGACGCAAATACTTATGGACAAGCAGCAACTTGTCTTCCCATTACATTTCACACCAATGCTGCAAGATGCAAAACCAAATTTACTCATTAATGGAAGCCTTCTGTTGCGGACTAATAAAGACAACATTCCATTAACATTTCAGTTTGATACGGGATGCTCTACCGCAGAGTTATACGAGGGGTATTATAGCAAATTCAAAGCAATGGTTGACCAAATAGCAGAAAAAGATACAATAACGACGTTCAATTAT
>Ga0247610_10001126_pt1 | contig 34190 bp, 23 predicted proteins | sample 174DNAGHGhighgp2_FD_193483 | JGI IMG/M metagenome (GOLD analysis project Ga0247610, IMG submission 193483) | Sheep rumen microbial communities from Palmerston North, Manawatu-Wanganui, New Zealand - 1742 DNA GHGhigh gp2 | ecosystem: Host-associated > Mammals > Digestive system > Stomach > Rumen...
TGCTGATATAACACCAAATTCAAACGTTTATTTAAATGTTGGAGGATCGTGGTCAACTAATTTACAATACATTAGAGATTTAATATATAAATTAAATTTACTATATTCATTTTGGGCGCACGGTATTTTTATAAAATTAAAATATCAGCCGCCTAAAATTGGCTATCATAATCCTATTGAGAATATAACTCAGTTAATTGTACTTTGGAGCAACGGCATTAAAAATAATGCGCATTCCGGTCGCGATGTAACCATTAATGATAGAATCCCTAAAAGAAAAAAGAACAATTTAGCACATGATGAAAAAGAATTGATTATAAAAGATTTTCCGTCTGCGGAAACTTTATTCCTTCAATCATTTAATATATTATCAAAAGAAAGGAGATGGATGATATGACGGATATAGATCAAATTATTGATACTAAAAATAAATTAAATCGAGAGTTACAAGTTGCTTTATCCAGTATGGAAAAGAAAAACGACGTTAAAGATATTAGAGAAAAAATTCGCTTAAATCAAGCACATTGTCCTCATTATTCTAAAAAATATAATTTTACTTGGGATGGCAACACTTGCCCATATTGCGGCCAAGAACATTGCGTTAAGCCATTGGAGGGATGGAAATGATTACAGTTATTAAACGGAATGGGACAAAAGTAGATTTTAATCAAAATAAAATTAGTAATGCCATTGAAAAAGCTTATTATGATGTTTATAAGAAAAGTGAATGTCCTTCTTATATAAAAGATATTGTTGATAGCATTATTATTACAGCACGAGAAAATAATGATCAATTAGAAGTAGAACACATTCAAGATTTAGTAGAAAATTTATTAACAGAATATGATTTAGCAGTAGCGAAAGCCTATATTCGTTATCGCTATAAGCGTGGCGTAATGCGTTCTTGCTCTAATGAATTCATTCGCTCCATTAGTGAAAAATTAAATGCCTCTAACGTTCAAAATCAAAATGCTAATGTTGATGAGCATTCATTTGGTGGACGTGTAGGTGAAGCGTCTGACGAAATGATGAAGCAATATGCGCTTGATTTTTGTATGTCCGAAATGGCGCGAAATAATCATTTAAATAATGAAATTTATATTCATGATCTAAGTGCGTATGCTGTTGGCATGCATAATTGTTTAAGTATTCCATTTGATGATTTACTTGCTAAGGGATTTAATACAAGACAAACCGATGTTCGGCCAGCAAATTCTATTAATACTGCATTTCAACTTGTGGCAGTTATTTTTCAACTTCAATCACTTATGCAGTTTGGCGGCGTTAGCGCTACTCATTTGGATTGGACGATGGTGCCTTATGTAAGAAAGAGTTTCTACAAACATTATTGCGATGGTGTAAAATATATTAGTCAAAAAGATTATTTTTGGATACCTGGTTCTATAGGTGATCAAAAAATTTATGAAAATAATTGGAAAAATATGGCAGATTTTATGTGCAAATGGTTTAAAATTGATGACCGTTATGGGTACTCAGATGAAAACGCATATAAGTATGCAATGGATATGACTGAACGTGAACTTCAGCAAGCGGTCGAGGGTATGTATCATAACCTTAATACGCTTCAATCCAGAAGCGGGAATTAACAATTGGTTCCCCTATAAAGAAATTTATAGTAAAAAATTGGGCAAAATCGGTAAACCCTAAAAATTTCCAGGACAAAATGGTAGAGTATTCACATAGTCTTATCACAAATTCTATGGAGGTGAGATTATGAAAAGAATATCTCAAGAAACAGAATTACAAATAATAGAGTATTATAATAAAGGAAATTCTATGGCAGCAACAGGGCAATATTTTCAAGTAAGCCCGGTTACTGTAAAAAATATATTAGAAAGATATAATATTCCAAAGCGCACAAAAGGTGGAATTTATAAACTTCCAGACGATATTATAATACAACAATATCAACTAGGCAAAAGTTGTCAAGAAATCGCAGATAACTATAATGTGTCGTTTCATAGTATTAGTAGTATTTTAGAAGCGCATAATATACCACGCGATAATCGCTATAAAAATACTAACTTAATTATAGATTATTTTGCTAATATTGATTCTTATGATAAAGCCTATTTTCTAGGTTTTCTTTTAACAGATGGTAATGTAGGTTTAAATTCCAATGCTATCGCATTATCATTAAGTTCAAAAGATGATGAAATATTAAAAACTTTTGCTAAATATACCAATAATGAAAATCAAATTTATTATCGTAAAGACAAACCTGAAGCAACACTAACTGTTAAATGTGCTCAATGGAAAAATGATTTAAGTAAATATGGAATGGTACCACAAAAAACTTATATTGCTAATTTACCTATTTTAGAAGAAAAATATATGCCACACCTAATGAGAGGGCTATTTGATGGTGATGGATGGATTTCTTCTAAAAGTCATCAAATTGGTTTTTGTGGGGCTGAACAAATGGTCCTTCATGTTCGTGAATATTTACTTTCTCATTTAGATATTTATCCTGTAAAAATACTTCATCCAGAAGAACATTTATGGCAAATAGGGTGGAGCGGAATAAAAGATATTGTTAAATTAGGTAATTATCTTTATGATGAAAAAAATGATTGTTATTTAAAAAGAAAATACTCTAATTTTTTGGAAATTCAAGGCAATACCGAGCTAACTAATTAAATTACGAAAGGTTAATTAGTAGCGTAACGCATAGGTGGTGAATAAATATAATCCACCCACGAGTGTCCACCCTTAACGCATAAAGGCGAAGGTGAAGATGTATGCTAAACTAGGTTGGAAATGACCAACCGATGAAAATGAAAGAAATTTCTAGAGTGTAAGATAAAAAACTTACAGTTAATAACTATTGCAATTACCTTTCACATCCATTAACTATGGTACCTGTACATTACCTGAAGGTCGTATGGTAATCAGGGCATTACTAGAAGGCTCTATTAAGGGTGTGGGCAAGTATCATAAGACTCCTATATTCCCATGTGGAATTTTCCAATTAGGAAAAGGCATTAATCGTGCGCCTGGCGATCCAAATTATGATTTATATCGCCTCGCACTTAAATCAACAGCACAACGCATATATCCAAATTATGCTAATATTGATTGGTCTGGTAATGTTGGATATGATAAAAATGATCCAACGACCTATTTTAGTACTATGGGATGTAGAACCGCGAACGGCGCGGACATAAACGCTGAAAATGGTGTCAATCCACAACGTAAAGATGGCCGCGGTAATATTTGTCCAGTTACAATTATTATGCCTACTATTGCAATGGAAGTTAAAGAAAATTTATATAGTTCAATGTTTTATCCAGAAGAATTTGACCAAGATAGTTTAATTGAAGAATTTATAAATAAATTAGATCAAAAAATTTACGAAGCGAAAGATATGCTTATTGAACGCTTTAACTGGATTTGCTCGCAGTCTCCCGCATCTGCCAAATTCATGTATGAAAACAATACAATGCTTGGCTATCATCCAGAAGAAGGTATTCGTTCTGCGTTAAAGCATGGAACTATTGTAATCGGACAGTTAGGATTAGCGGAAACATTACAAATTTTAATTGGCTGTGACCATACTACTGAAAAGGGAATGGAATTAGCAAAACGTATTGAACAACTATTTAAGGATAGATGTGCTGAATTTAAGAAAGAATATAAATTAAACTTTGGCGTTTACTATACTCCCGCAGAAAATCTTTGCTATACTGCAATGAAGAAATTTCAAAATAAATATGGTATCATTAAGAACGTAAGTGACCACGAATATTTCACTAATAGTATTCACGTTCCTGTATGGCACAATATTTCAGTATTTGATAAAATTGATATTGAATCTCAGCTTACTGGATATTCAAGTGCTGGCTGCATTACTTACGTGGAATTACCAAGTGGAGTAAAAAACAACATTGATGCACTTGAAACTATTGTCAATTATGCTATGGACCATGACATACCGTATTTTGCAGTTAATGTGCCAATTGACACATGTATGGATTGCGGTTATAGTGATGAAATTAATGATACCTGTCCACAATGTGGCAGCAAAAATATTCAACATTTACGTCGAGTAACTGGTTATTTAACTGGTGATTATAAAACAGCTTTCAATTGGGGCAAACAGAAAGAAACAGAAGCTCGCGTAAAACACGCACATTAATATGAGTCATATTGCTGGAATCTATTGGGATGATACCGCGGCCGCGCCAGGTATCTCCCTATCGGTATATTTTTCTGGATGTCGCTTCCATTGCCCCGGTTGTCATAATCCAGAAGCACAAGATTTTAATTATGGAGAAGAATTTACAAGTGATATTATAAAAGAAATTCTTGTCAAGATGAACAAAAATGGAGTCGAAAGACGATTATCTATTTTAGGGGGAGAACCTTTAAATAAAGAAAATCGTATTGCGGTAGCCGATTTAATTCAAGATTGTAAAGATACATATCCTGATTTAATTATTTATATATGGACTGGCTATACAATTGAAGAATTATTTAAAGAAGATGACCCATATATTAGGTTTATTTTAAAGCAGATAAATTGCTTGGTTGATGGTCGTTATGAGCAGGATAAACGTGATATAACGTTACCGCTTCGTGGTTCTTCTAATCAACGAATTATTTATTTGGAGAATGGAAATGTTAAAAACATTGAATAAAAGTATCTTGGGCGGAATAGCAATTGGTTTAGGTTGCTGGATTTTTCTTATGATAGAAAATCCAATCGCGGCTGCCTTGTTATTCTCTTGTGGATTACTTGCTGTGCGACTATATAAATTAAATTTATTTACTGGAAAAACTCAATATTTATGGCACCACCAGTTTTCGATAAAAGATTATTTGATTACTTTATTGGGTAATCTTATTGGAATTACTTTAATAGTTTTTTGTAGCAATTTAATTGGAACTGAAAAAGTTCAAGCTATTGCTATAAATAAAGCAACTCAATCTATAGCTACAACATTAAGTAAGGGAATCGGATGCGGAATGTTAATGTCTCTTGCCACTTACTCAACTTCTCCGTTATGGTTAAGTTCGGGTTGTGTATTAGCTTTTATTTTAGCTGGTTTTAATCACTGTATTGCTGATTTTTTCTATCTATTAGCCGGACAGCAATTTACAATTAATTGGCTATTTACGATAATTGGAAATGTCATTGGCGGATTATTATTTACTAAATTTAATCCCTTAACTAAAGACGAGCAATAAAATGCTCGTCTTTTCTTTTTATATTTGACTTTCTCAGAAAATTATGTTATAATAAATTATCAAATAAAGGAGTGATGGGTGATGTAAATGCCTTGGATTTTAGTAGGAATATTAACAATTATAATCATAATTTTAGCTATCAAACGCGGCAAAAAGGCCATATTAGATAGGACAGAAGAAGCACGCTATATAGAAAAAGTAAATCATTTAAAACAAGAATCTAATGATTTACAAAAAGATATTCACACACAAAGGTCTTTAATTGACGAATATAATGAAAAATTAATTAAAGCACAAAATAAATATCGTGAAGAATTTAATAAACAAAATGATGATTTAAACGGATATTTTAATGAGCAGCGCAAAACACGGCAAAATCAATTAGATGAAGAATTTGAGCGGTTGTGGCATGAAAAAGAAGAAAATTTAAAAAATAAATATACTAAATTTGAACAAGAAGAATTAGAAAAAGAACATAAATTTACACAAGAAGTTGCTGATGTTATTGAAACCGCGCAGAAAAATCAAGACACTATTCTCGCGGATACCTTATATCAACAGCAACGATTTGATGCTTTACTTGCACCATTACAGCAATATGAAAAAGACAAACAAGAAAAATTATTTTATACAATTCAAGTACCCGATGAATATAAAGATGATATAGATTTTCTTCTTACTACAGTCTCACAAAAAGTTCAGCATCCAGATATTATAAATAAATTAGTTTGGGCTGAATATGTGAAACCATATTTAGACGAAACCTTTAAGCGCGTTGGCATTGAAGCCGCGCCCGGTATTTATAAATTAACAAATCTTGATAGTGGTAAAGCATACATCGGTAAAAGTACTGATATTAAAAAGCGTATTAGTGACCATTTCAAAGCGAGTATTGGAATAAAAAGTATCGCAGACCAAGCGGTGCATCACGCAATATTGAAAAGTGGATTTTGGAATTGGTCAATTGAATATATAATTTATTGTGATAAAGATAAATTAAATGAAATGGAAAAGTATTATATAGATTTTTTTAAGACACAAGATTATGGGTATAATAAAAATGTAGGAGGCGGCGGTTAATGGAAATTATTGAATATCGCGGCTTTAAAGATATTTTTCTTGGATTAATAAACGATGAAGATAAAGGATATTTTATTCTTTATGGTAAAACTGGTATAATTAATGTAAATTTTGAAAATAATATTGATAAATTATTTTTTGAAACAATGCATACATCTAAATACATTGTTGATTATAAAGAACGGTGCGCGAATATAGAAATTCCTTTCTCGCCCGATAATAAAGGAACCTTATTTAATTTAATCGCTATTCCAAATAAAGAAACTTATTCCTCAATTATTAATATCTTGGAGGATACCTATGAATGATAATAAAGATTTAGACGCAATTGTAGACGCGGCAACTTCTGATATAAAAGCGAAATCGCGCCTGCGCAATCGTGCTGAACGTCGTGCGCTTGCTAAGAAATTGGGTAAGAAAGGCCGCGCACAAATGGATGTAATTACAGAAACTACGGAAAAATTAAATTATATTGACTTAATTCAAAAATTAAGAGAACTAAATGCGAAAAAGGAGAGGGAAAATAACAATGAAGGAACTAATTAAGACTGTTGATACGTTCAAGGTTGCGAATGAGGAAGAAGCCGTTCGACTTATTGAAGAATATAAAGATAATCAGATGAAAGACGGATATACGCTTACAAAGTCTGGTTATGTTCTGAAAACAAAAAAGAGTAAGGGCGAAGTAGTAGATAGTTGGGCAATCTGCACAATTGAGCGTTCATTTGATATTTAAGGAGGCGCAATATGGAATCACTTAATACTATGGTAAATCTATCTGATGAAATTTCTGCCAGCGAGCAGTTTAAATCTTTTACTGACCTAATTGGTCAAGTAATGGAAATTCCGGAAGCTAATTTAAATGACCAGGCCGTAGAAGTTATGGAAGGTATGATTGGCGCTGTATTTACAAAGTCTGTAAATGAAGAAGCTATTATGCAAATTGTTGAAAATTTCAAAGAGCAAGGTACTTCTAAGGCCGACGCCCAATCTGCTATTAATATGATTAAGAGTGCATTCAATTCTTATGTAGAAGATTTGAAGCCCGGTCCAGCCAAGAATCGCCTACTTCAAGTTATTCTTAATAACTTTTATGCCATCTTTGATGAAGCCGCCGCACGTTATGGTGTATATGACTTTACTCTCCCTATTCAACTTGAAGAAGGCGCGCAACTGCCTACTTATGCGCATCCAACTGATGCCGCCGCGGACCTTTACGCGGCAGATACTATAACGCTTCCCGCCCATTCCATTAGCAATATGGTGCGAACTGGTGTTCATATTGGCCTGCCAGCGGGATGGATGGCTATGATTTTCCCACGCTCCAGCATTGGTGCGAAAACCGGCCTACGCCTTAGCAATAGTGCGGGCATTATTGATAGCGGCTACAGAGGCCCGCTCGGTGTTCTATATGATAACGTTTCTGATTCTGATTATACCATTAATGCCGGAGACCGCATTGCGCAACTACTTGTGATGCCCAGCTATCGCTTCCGTGCCGAAAAAGTCGATACACTTGATGATACTGATAGAGGTCAGGGCGGCTTCGGTTCTAGTGGTAAGTAATGCCAATTAACGTATACACAGTCGCTAATCATCTCGAAAGTGAAGGCTGGAGACTGATTAGCACTTCTTATAAAAATTTAAACACAGAATTAGAAATGGAATGCCCTAACGGACACAGACAATTACAAACTTATGCGAATTGGCGCAAACGTCCAACCTGCGAAGTGTGTATGGCGGGAGACCGTTATAAGGTCAAAAAAAATAAGGTGCCCGCGAAAGAAGCGGACACAACAAGAATTTTAGCGCTTGATGCTGCTACAAATATAACTGGCTATTCAATTTATGATGATGGCACGTTAGTTTCATATGGCACCTATCGCGCAAAAGAAGGTAGTACAGAACAGCGCATTAATGAAATGAAGAAATGGTTACGCGCAGCTATTGAAGAATATGATCCAAGCTTCGTAGGAATGGAAAATATTCAATTACAATCATATGGCGGTAATAAAATGCAAGTTGAAACTTATCGAGTATTGGCACAACTTCAAGGAGTATTGCTCGATACTTTATTTGAAGCCTGTATCGACCATGACCTTGCGTATGCAACCGAATGGCGTAAATATTGTGGTGTTGGTGAAGGGACTGGCCGCGAAAATAAAAAAAAGCAAGCACAAAATAAGGTTAAACTATGGTATGGGCAAGATTGCACACAAGATGAAGCTGATGCAATATGTATTGGTAAATATTTTGTTAGTAAATTGAAACAAAAATCATATTGGGGTGAAGACATTTGATTAATATTACAATGCGCGAGTTGATTGACAGTATTGAAGTATTTAAATTCTTTTTAGATCAACCAATGCGTGCGAAAACCGCCTATAAACTTTCTTTAATCATAGATATAATTGAAAAAGAAAACAATAAATTTAATGATTTAAGAAATCAACTAATTCAAAAATATGCTGAACGTGACGAAAACAATAATTTAATAGAAAAAAATAATTGTTATAATATTATGCCCGATAAAATTCCAGAATTTAATAAAGAATTAAATGAATTATTAGATATGGAATTAAATTTATATATTGATTTATTAAATCTAGAAGATATAGAAAATTTTGAATTAACACCACGACAGTTATTCAAAATTAACAAATATATAAAAAAACAGGAGCCATAAGGCTCCTGTTTTTTTATAATTATTTTGTAACATTTTATTTTTATTTTCACTGATATGTCACTGTTAGCACTGGTGCAGTCCCAGTATCAAACCGGGCATAATTTGCGCTGTATTCACGGCCATCAAGGACGGCAGTATCATTAGGCCAAAGCATAAGACCCTTCATTGTGCCGTCTGCGATAGCCTGTATAGCCGCCACAGGCAGGGTCACCATCTTGGTTTCGCCGTTGGCAATCTGGCCCACGTCGCCGTAAGACACCGACCCTGTGCGCGGATTTCCGTCGTTGCCGCCCAGCGGCGTCGTATAGAGGGGCATGCCGACATACGTGGTTCGACCTTCTCCAGAAATGCGTTTAATTGTTAGCGTGGCGTTTTTAATCGTTTTTCCAGTAAACGCATTAGTATTAAACCACATAACAGCCGCGTGGCGGTACCCATGAATGCCCTGAATCAGCCAGCCGACGGACCAGCCAGTATCAGAATCGTCTGACGTCCAATAATAAGTATCCGTAAGCGTTGCGGTAAGAGCAACTGTAATAGGTTCTGGCGAGATAAGAGGACCACCATCACCCGGATCAATCGTAAGCGTTGATAGATCGGATGGCGTTGTAAGGCTTATTGCTGTATCATTCCTTCCTTGTGGCCTTGTTCCATACCAGCAGATTGTTGCAAAACGAGCAAAAATGAAATTTCCAGTGGTAGTGGTGGTTCCTGCAATGTTTTGAGCCGATAAATGAACGCCTCTTACAAGTTCAATTAGGTTCCCAGTCCCGTTTAGCGTACAACCGTCCATCCACGCAGTAACACCATCAAACATTGACAAACATGAGGCTGCGCCCGCCTTAAAAAAGCAGTTAGTAAACTTGACTGTTGTCTGTCCTTCCACGCTTATATTTGCCTTAAAACAACATCCGTCGAATACAATTACAACACCGTTGTTTCTAAGTCCAATTTGGCTGTGATAGGCATTTACGTCGTTATCATCATCGTAATTCATGTGTATGGTAATATTGCCAGAACCATGAATACCATGAAGATATAACACGCCGTAGAAATCAGCCTCGCTCCATACGTCAATATCCTCAAGGATTATTTTATCGCTGACAGCGTCTGCAAACTCAAGGTAGTTGGAATAGTCTCCGTTGCTACCTATCTCAACCCTTCCATATTTACCAGTATATCTTTCAGCAATATTTGGTGCTTCAATGTATTCGGTAACTGACAGGTTTGTCATTACGCCGCCGCCCTCGTCGAGCTTCAGCTGTTCATCACTATTGCTGATATCAACTTCAAATATTGGTGTAGCTATTTTGGTTTGTTGCGCAGTTATTGTAACTACTGTCCCCGCGTGAAACTCGTCAATATTGTCAACCGCCGCGCTAATGTCATCTGCTGTTTGCCTCAGAGTCGAGTATTTCGCCAGTTCGGATGCATCTGCTTTCCCGTTCAAATCAGATACATTCGCTTTCCCATTCAGATCGGTAGTGTATTGTTGGCTGGAACGAACGGTTGAAATAATCGCGTCTGGTAGTATCTGCTGTTCTGCAGTATAAATGCGCGTTGTCAGCGCTGCGATCTCTTCTTCCGTATCTCCAGGGGCCAGGCTCCATGTCGTGGCCTTCGTTCCCTTCTCTAGTTTTACATCACTGATCGACACATTTCCCGTCTGCCAAAGGTTTGACGCAATAAAATACAGTGCCAGTTTATTAGACTCGGTGAGCTCAAATTGAAATACATGCCTCGTTGGCGTGTCTTCCTGAAGCGTGATGCTTCCAATAGTCATTATTGGACTGTCGTTCAATCTTAGTTCAGCATCTATTTGAGGAGTGGTATTAGTATTATAGCGCCAACACCAGAACGAGAGCACGTAATTGCCCGCCTCCATATCAATTTCGTTTAAGAAAGCGACCGCACTAAAACTTCCTTCTTGTGGAAACGGAGGGATAGGCTCTGAAACGGCATCAAATATAATCCCGTATTTGCCATGGCTATAATAGTTGTCACTCCATGTATAATCAACATGAGCATTGAGTGTCCAAATACTTCCTTCGTTAGATTGAACAAGATTTGTCCCGCCAATTTCAATAGAGCTTACCGCGGAAGTAATACTGTCTGATGTTTGATCAATAATACTTCTAGCGCTTGGAACGTTCCCTATCCATCTTTCTACACTTGTTTTTATATTATCGGCCGTTTCTGAAATACTACTTACTCGGGTTTCAATATCTTCAGACGCGGGACTCCACGCGGTGGGCTTATTGCCTTTTTCTAATTTGACCCATTCAATCGTTGAATTTATTGTTACCTCTGATGGAATTGCGTATATTAAAATTTTGCTATTGTCGCCAACATAACCAGATCGCGTATTTGTCCATTCAAATGTTTTAGTATAAATACCTGTTTTTGCGTTATAATCATCCGCTGTAAGAGCACACATAAATACATAATCATTTGAATTATAGATATGAAATTCTGTTTTACCTTGTCCTAGAGTGCCTTTTATTTGAATGGTATATAATTCGCCATTTTCAAAATCCTCTTGTGCATATGTAACAATATTATATTCTTTTAAAAGGTAATTAGCACTCTCAACAGTTTCTTTAGAATTTAAAAGTAAATTTGTACCACCAATTGTTATGGCTTTAACTTCTGCACGAATCTCGTTTGCTGTTTGAGTAATAGTAGAGGTATTTATCGTAACTCGACGATCAATATCCATAATATCTTCTGAAGCCGCGCTCCATTGTGTTGCATGTATGCCTTTTTCTAATTTTACATCAGTGATATAAACATGAGCGTTTGTATCAGTCCAAAGATTTGAAATGATAAAGCCCAAATTTAATATTTTATCTTCATCCATATGCACATGCAATTCATATTTATGTGGTGTATTTGAATTTGGATAAAATTCGCCGTCATTAAAGATTTTATAACGTGTGTTATTTTCTCGCAATTCTGTAGTAATTTTAGGAGCTGGATTAACACTATCATTAATGCCTTCACGCCAGCACCAAAAAGAAAGCGTGTAATCTCCTTCAGTCATAGAAACACCACTCAACCATATTACAGCATTATAATCTGGCAATGGTGCGTCTACAGAATTAAATTCAATTCTATACTTTCCTTGGCTATAATAATGATTACCATAATCATAATTAATAAAAACTCCCTTTTCGGTTGTCCAAATCGTGCCCCGTCTGCTTGGAATAAGATTAATGCCGCCGATTTCTATATTTTGAATCCGTGTTTGAATTAGACCAGGAATAACATTCACAACAGTATTACTATTCGCAATGAATCCATCCAACTGATTAACTGCTTCACTCTGAATTGACAAACTTGTTGCTGTTATTCTACCAGCTATATTTAAGTTTCCGTTTGTATCGGCGTAAAAAACAGGATTATTATTTAAATTTCTAATAATTAAACCATCCCAACTCACTTCTACTCTATTAACGTCTTGTTCTAAAGTTTTTCCATTTAATATGGTTCCTTGTTTTGCTGTTAAAAACAATCCTTCAGAATTATGTACTACATATTGTCCAAAATCTAGTCCATCATCTCGACGATTAATAGTTGCGGGAGCATTGTCGTTATTTTCATAATCCCACCATGATCTATATGCATATAAACCGTCACCATTTAATTGAAATTTTAAATCATTACCGGCAAATACACGAATTAAATTAGTATCTAATTGACCGGTAGTAATTAAACTAGCATTAATACCAGACGGTAAAATTCCTGTATTCCAAATCCAATCTCCATTATCATCCTTTTCAGTAGCAGTAAAAATACCGCCGCCTCTAAATGCTACAACACCACTATCGCTCGTTCCCCAAATACCATTATCTTCATCAATGGTTAGCTTACCATCATTAAAAGCATAATTTAAGTCTACACGATTCATAACAGATTGTAAGGCCGATGATTTAATTTCACCAGTTGTCGTAAATAATTGCGCGGCCATACCAATTATGGTTGAATTTTTCTGCATTTGTTCAGATTGAGCAACAATAGTGCTGAATAAATCTTCAAATTTATTTTTATAATTACTAATTATAATCTCATCTTTATCAGGATGATCTAGATCTAATTTTAATTCAGAAATATAACCTTGAACATTTTCAAATTTTAACTCATAATCATTAATATGGCAAATTCTATTTAAATATCTATAACTATATTTAATAAAGTTTTCATTTAAATATGTAGGCTTAATACTATAAGAAACTTTAGGCATAGAATTTTCTTTTAAAACTTGAATAGCATCCAGATACATGAAAAGACCAGAATTTGATAACATATATATACATTTAAAATTATTATTTATAGTTCCTTGCGAAAAAATTAATTCTGGTTTAATGGTGATATAATTACAATAAATAGAGGTATTTAAAATTTCATCCTTTCGTCCTAATATATAATAATCTGAATAATTATTTAGTAGCGTATTGCCGCAGTATATTATTAATTCATTTTCATTTTTCTTTAAATTAGCAGATGTTATTTTTATACGAGGATATACTGCGGTGTATGTTTCAAGATTACTAATAAAATTAATATTATTAGATGGAATTAATGTTGTAATGTTAGTATGAACTGTACCACTCTCAATGTTAGTTGTTAAAATTCCAATACGTGGCTCTTGGTGTATTAATTCTATATTAGCCAACTCTTTCGCACCAGTTAACATCAAAACAGGGATAACATTATTATTACCATTTCTAATAAACATTAATTGACTTTTTGAACCTATAGAAAAAAATTGTAAATATCTTATATCATCATTTGTACCATTTGGTAATTCTGATACGGTTTGAAAAATAAAACTAAGTTGACTTAAATTATCTTTGTATAATGCAATTATACCCATATAATTGCTTAAATCTATACAAGGATAATATTGAGTGGTTTGTTGCACACCAATTTCATATGATAGAGTTTGTTCATTATCAAATAATTGATTGTCCCAGCCCAAAGAAGCTAAATTTGAATTAAAACTAGATTGAGCATTTAAAGATAACTCTTCTTTATGATTCTCTCCATATTTAGAATATATATCTTCTGGCTGCCAATAACCTTCTCTAATTGCTGGGCCTAATAAATAATTAAAATTATTAATAATTTGTTCTTTTTGCGTTAAAGCCGCGGTTTGCTCAATTTCAACATTATTAATTAATTGTTGTAATTTTTCAACTATAACATGCTGTACATTATATTCATTTTGATCTTTAAACAGTCTAGCTTCCCAAACCTTTCTAATGTTTTCATAATATAATTGAGGAACATAATTATAAATAACATATACAGTATTAAAATTTAATTTAGGTGAAAAATTGAGTTTAATAATATTATTAAATTCATCATAGATAATACTATATGATGATATATCATTACTTAATGTTTGAGCGCCAGCATTATATTGGCTATACACATGAATAGTATTTGCAATTATACCTTTTTGCCGCAAATTAATATAATTATTATTATCATCAATATCTAATACGGCACAATAATCTGGCCGGGCGCTAGTTACTTCAACAACACTATCTCCGCCAGTAATAGAATTTAATAGGTCATTTGTAGCGCCAATGCGCTCTTGATCTAAACCGATTGCATCTTTAGCAATTTTTTCTTTTGATTGCGCGTCAAGTAGTTGTTCTTGAAAAGTAATTAATTGATTTTCATATATTTTTAAATTTTGATTAATGTCATGTAATTGAGCTTCATAATATTTTACTTCTGAATATTGTTCATCATTAATATTACCAACTAAACGCAAATAATCAAAATTTAATAAATAATTTTCTTGGCTTTTATTTGCGTCAGTATCCATTATAGTAGCTAAACCAGATTCAGTATTACCATCCTCTAATGTTTTTACATACATTTTTGTAATTGTATCGGTGCCGTCCATTTCACGCGATAAATTACTTGTATTATAATGATATGTAATATCTAAAGCTCCATTTGATTCATAAAGAAAATTATTATAAAAAATTACTTTACGCTCAATAATATGATAATTTGAATCATGTAAATAAATATATTTACAAAAAACCCCAAACGTTTCGGCAATTTTTTGAGTAATATTATAAATATTACTTTCTTCAATTTCAATTAACCGTTCTTTTTCTTTTAAAGACACTTTAGAAGTTGGAATCAATTGCCCATTATTATTTTCCCAACTAGAAATATATTCATCCTCATATATTGTATCATTACGACGTAGCCCATTATTACTTCTGTTTAAATTAAATTGTGCCTTATCTGCATCATTTAAAGTATCATAATTAGTAATAATTCCATCATATGAACTCCAATCCATGATAATTTCATATTTCCATCTGGTATTTACTAATAATTTATCACACCAATAATTAATATTACACTTTAAATCTTCTAAAGATGAAGATTTTTTCCACTCTTCTACATCCGCCAGAAACGTATCTTGATTTAAAGAAAAAGCATAACCAATTTTTCCAAGTTCATGAAAAGCCAATCCTTCACATTCAACATGGCAACTTAATTCATATCCATTATGTTCTTCTTGTACTTTAACAATTAAAAATTCAAAAATATCATCATTTTTTTCAGCATTATTAAAAATAACCTTTATTTTTCTTAAATTAGCCATTAAATTACCATTTCTAACATTATACCAAATCGGATTTATAATTGTTTTAGCCCCATCTTGAATATACATTGGAATAGAAAATGAAACGGTCAATGTGCCATCGTTCTTGATTCCTTGTAACGGATTTTGAATTTGTCCTTTATTCTCTGTATTAAAATACTTTAAAACCGCGAGAAAGTCATCTTGAAGAGTCCAAATAGAGACTTCATAATCTCGAAGCATTAATTGATTAATCATAATTCCACTCTCCTTTAACTCTTATAAATACATATTTTTAAATGAAATTAATAAATTTTGCAAACCTCCTGCAATGGTTGGATAATCTGTGGTAATTGCAGAACAATTAACATTAGAAATTATTCCATGTTCATTCGGATAATTTCTTTCTTTTAAAATAATATGACCAGATTTTAACATATCGCCTGTTGTTTCAGATATAACTAAAAATGTTTCAGCCCCATTTACAATTGCTCTTATGTTAAAATTACCCCTTGTTTCACCAGTTTGAGAATTGAAAGTAAAAGTAGCGGTTAAATAATTATCATTATTATCAGTAATAAATTTACGCATTTCAATATAGAATTGATTAAAAAATGAATCTTTATTTAAAATTGCCCCACCATCGCTAACATAATTAGCATTGTTTAATAAACGTAATGAATGTAACGACCACGCACGCGCGTAATATTCATTAACACCAATTCGTAAGGCGGTCTCTACATCTAAAAAAGCATCGCCTGAATTAATACTATTTACAATAGATATAGCTTGATTGTATCCATTATATAAACTTGGAGTGCTAAATTTTAATTTGGCATTTCCAATGGTTAAAATATTATAATGAGAATTTGATAACTCTGTAGTATATTTATTGAATGGCGCGGCTATAAAATAATTTGAAATATAGGGTTTTAATGTAAAAGTAATTATAGGCTTTGACGGCGCGGTTCCACTATAATATAAATAGCTTGTATTTATATCAGTATTTAAATTAACTTGATATTCGTTATTTCCTCTTTCTCCTAAAGCAACGCCTATTATTGCTGTGTATGGCAATTCTCCATCATCAATATGCGCGTATGTATAATCACCTTGATTTACATCATCGCCCACAATCTGACTTCCAATTGAAGTGTCACTATTACCATAAATCATTGCGCATTTATTTTCAGCTAAAAAGGCGTCTGTTTGTAACATACTAATATGTGGAATGTTATCTTCAGCAATAATTTTTATAAAATCCTTATCGTTTAAAGTATCCAGCGCCCCATCAGTTCTTACATCAGTCATACTCGCAATTTTATCATCTACATCATAATAATAATAATTAATTAATGGCGCCCGTGAATACCAAAATGGATCGTCCATTATAAAAGATAAATTAATCTCACCTTTGTATATTGTAGTGCTGGTACTATACTTTATAGTATCAATAGTATGTGTTATTTTTTCTTCAAAAGGTATAAAAGAATATGTTGGTGCTGTACTGATTCGAGCCATAATACCACGATTTGGATTTTCAGATAACCACAATTCTCTAATGCTTCCGGGTGAAAACCACGCTTTAAATTCATTTAATTTAGCTTCTGTAATGCCATCAGTAGCCAAAATTAAATCTAGCGAATTATTTGTAAAATGAGTTCCCCAATAATATTGCCCATCTAAAGTTTCATATGTAGTGACTGAATCTTCAAAATTACCGTATATAGGTCGTTGTAATCTATCATTATTAATAACAGCAATTAAATCAAAATCTTCAATAAATTTTCCTCCATATGAAAAACTAATAAATGATTTATTCATAAGGGAAGAGCGTTTCCACTCTTCCCCTACATTTTTATGCGTCGCTTTATAAACCATTGTTTTAGGATTATAAAGTGAATTTAATTCTTCCTTGCCAATCAAATTAGCCATTCCTTTACCTCCTGTTGACTCCGATAGTACCACTTCTCCGAGAAATATTTAACAATTCAGATTTCATTACTTCTACAGCACGTCTTACATCATAATCATTGGATAGACTATCAATTTGTAATTTTAAATCTACATTTTCAATTATCATATTGGGTTGATTATTTTGATTTAATAATGATTTACCAGTATTATTTTTTATAGCTTCGTTATATGTAGATAATAAAGAGGGCATTAATTGCTCACGCATTAACATGTCTTGTTTTAATAATTTAGTATGAGTTGCATCTAAGAAGCTTTCTGGGTCTTGCGGAGAACCATGAACCATTGCTAAGCCAGTATAATCGACTAGGCCACCATTGCTATAGCCATACAATTTTTTACGAGTAGCTGGACCAAAAATGCCGTCTACTTTTAAACCATTTGCCGCTTGATAAATTTGTAATGCTGCACGAGTATTTTTTCCAAAAATACCATCAATTGGGCCTAATACAGTTGAATATTTTGGGCCCTGTGCTTGTAATGCTAATTGTAATCTACGAACGTCTTCTCCTCGACTTCCTTCTCGTAAAAAGCCGCTAGTATTACCGCTACCACTACCGCTAGAGCCGCCAGACCTAGAACCGCCACTCGTTCCGCCAGTACCACTAACTTTATCACTTGATGCGCTACCGGTAGAGCCAGTAACAGATTCAGGCTTCTTTTTATACCCTTCAAGAGTATTCATAGCAGCTTGCATTGCGGCATTGGTATCACCAGTTTGACCTAAAACAGCATTATATGTATCGCGTGCTTTAGATAAAGCCGCTTCATCAACATTACTATAAAAAGGTTTCTGAGTGTTATAAAAATCATCAAATTTAGCTTCATTAGTAACGTCGTTACCATTCGCTAAATCCTCTCTATAATCAACCCATTGTTCAATTTTTAGCTTTAACTCACGTAAATCTTCGGCAACTTGAAGTGCAGAATTGCTTTGAAAGTCAGGGGTATTGTTAGTAATAAAATCTTGAATTTCTGAAGGAGTTCGCGCCATGACTTCATAAACTTCAGCCCATAATAACCCATTTTCCTTCTGATATTCTAGCGTCTCAGTCATCAAATCAATTTGCGTATCTAAACGCTCTAATTGAGCATCGGAGGCTTCCTTTATAGCATCAATTTGATCTTGTTGCGAAGTAAAGTATTGTTCTTGGGATTTACTATTAATTTGATCTTGTAGACTTCTAATTTGAGAAGAAGAACCACCAGTTCTGGTTAGAATGGCTAATTGACGCCGCAATTGATTTAATTCATCTTGATTCTCATTACGACTATACATTTCACGCTCTTTATTTAATTGGTCAGATAAGCCATTCAAAAACCTATCAGCCGAATCAGATAAAGCGTCACGCTCGTCTTGTGCATCATCAATTCTCTTCTGCTCGCGCTCTTCGATAGCATTTAAGACCTTTTTCTCGACATCAAGTTGATTATCAATAATTTTTTGCATTATCTCATTTTGTTTATTTTGATTGGACAATACGTTTTCTAACTGTTCATTATAACTGTCGTAAATACTATCTAATTCATCTCTCCAGCTATCAACATTCGACCAGAAATTTTCCATCATTTGGACATAAGCATCGTCAAGTTCTTTATTCTTTAAGTTAGTTAAATCAATTGTAGTACCGTCGTCATTATATTTTAAATTCTCAATATTAAAATCTAGTGATTTCAAATATTCTAATTGTTTTTGCGCGGTTGCGGCATTATCAATAGCCTGCCCATATACATCACGACGGGTTAAGTTTTCTAGTATATCTAATCCTAATCCACTACCCGGTGCGCCAGAGCCAGTATATTGCTGTAAGCCATTCTCATTATATGTAAAGATTTTGCCATAATCAGAAGCTGCTAACTCTGCGCGTTTAGCGTCATACCAACTTCTCTGAAGTAATGATAATTCTTCATTTGCAGTTATTTCTTGTTTTAATAAATCAAGCTCCTGTTTATAACTCTTATATAAAGCATGACCATTAGCTATTCTATCACTTTCAATTTTAGATTGAAGTGTTTCTTGATAAGAAATATCTTCCTCTAATTTCGCAATTTGACGAATTAAATTATACCAGCGTTGAATTTCCGCAGTTGTGGTTTTTTGCTGCCATTTATCATTTCCGCCGCCACCGCCAGAACCACCACCAGAGCCTGCTAGCGAACCTAAGTCCCGCGCGCCAGCATCAAATAATGATTTCCATTCAGCTCTAATACGTTTTAATTCTGCTAATACTGCGGCTGCGCTTGCTTTCGCGGGGCCACCGGCTATATTGCCCTTAGCGTAAGAAGTGGCCTTACGCTCATTTGTAACAGGCTTTCCACGTCCAGTATTGCCATTAGTCAGTAATCGTGCAGTTTGTAAGTGATTAAATACAATAGCGTCATCGGGCAAATTAACAAATTCAGCACCATTTTGTCCAGCTACATAGTAATGACCATTAGTAACATAAAGCTCAGGACCGAGTTCACCCATTAGAGTAGGACGGCCAGTTGCTAAAGCAATATTACCTGTAGCTTCAGAATCTTTAGGCTTAGTTGCTTGTGTTCCAAGACCTAATGTAGTATCAGAAGTCATTGGCGCGTAGCCATATATGTTTTTAATAACGTTATTAATAGTATTTGCTGCATTCGTAACCGAATATGTCAATGTTTTAATAGTATTTGCTGCATTCGTAACCGAATATGTCAATGTTTTTGTAGATTGTCTTAAACTTTCTTCAGCTGTTACAACTCGTGACGAAGCACTACTGATATTTTTACCAGCGGCAGTAATCTTGTCCGCAGAATTTTGTGCTTCTATAGCTGCTTTAGACATTTCTTCAGAATGTTCTTTTACTTGTTCTGTATTATCAGCTATTACTTCAGTATTTTTTTCAGTAGTTTCAGAAGATACATTATTATTAAATTGAGGTAAGTTAGGATTAGGGGGTCCATACAAGTCTCCTGCAATAATCCCTTGTTCATATAGTGGCAATTCACTGAGCCACTTCGCGTAAGCATCACTCATTAAAGAAGTATCTAAAGTTGGAGTAACAGTAATATGTGGAAGAATAATTTCTTTTACCGAACCACTTAAATCTTTAACTAAATTATTCGGGTCGCCCTCTTCGCCATTTTTCCACCCTTGTAAAACAGAAATCAAGGCCCCATTTAATCCTTGTAATAATAGATTGGGGTCACCAGTCGTGCCATCTACCCATCCTTGGACTACTCCAGTTATTGCACCCGTCAAACTTTTTAATAATAAATTAGGGTCTCCATTACCATTAGCAGTCCATCCTGGTATAACTTGTGTTAAATATCCAGTTAATGTGGATAATAATAAATTAGGATCTCCAGTTCCTCCGGTAACCCATCCTTCAATAACCTGCGTTAATGCTCCAGTTAAATTCTGTAATAATTGATTAGGATCGCCATCTTGCCCTTTTTTCCATCCTTGCGTGATACCTACTAATTGTCCTGTGATATTAATAGATTGATTATTATCCAAATTAAGATAATAGGCTCCGTCTTTTTCAGTTATACCAATTAAGTTATTATTATCAACTTTTGCCGGTAAAATAAAACCATTCCCATCATTTGTTTTAAGAGTAACTGTTCCTTTTTGAGAATCATAATCCATACCAACAACTTGTTGATCGTTAATCTTTGCTGGTATTGAAAATCCATTGCCATTTGATAGATTAATAGTATAACTAGTACCGCCTTCATTTGGAACCATACCAGTAACATTTTCACCATCAATTGCCGCAGGTATAGAGAATCCTTCTCCATTAACCAATATTATTTTATAACCCTTTTCGCCGTTTTCACTGATTGTTTCTTCTAAACCAACTACTTCTCCTATACTAGCAGAAATTTCTAATGAACCCGACTGAGTTTTAACTTGATAAAAACCGTTTACTAATTCAATACCATCTTCAGTAGTGACACTTGTAACATTCATACTATTTTCTGTAGTAATAGTACGTGTTAATGGAGTATCAATAGATTCAATTAATTCTTGTAATCCTGCAGGAGTACTATCACTATATTGTACATCTACTACTTGTTTATTGTCAGAAGTCTCAGTAGTATTTTCATTAATTGAATTAGAATAATAAGCGGGTGTCTTATTGCGCTTATCAGAACGTTCTGCGAATATACGCTCCATTCTGTCATGTGCAGTTTGAGCTGCTTTTTCAGCTTTATCTTTAACTCCTTCTTCATCAATGCCAATAGCCAATGTTGTTGTTATTTCTGGATAATCCTGCTCAACAATTTTTTGAAAATTTGCGATTACGTCTTCTATTTTATAATCAGCTGTCCAATCAAAATTATTAAAAAATTCATATACAGATGTAAGGAATTTAATAAAATTTTGTGGGTTATCAAATTGTTCTAGAGCTAAATCTGTTTGAGTTAAAACTTCATATAAAGTATTGCCGCCTATTTGAATTTTAGAGAATATAGGTTCTAAATTATTAATACCTTTAATATAATCTTCAGTAAATTTAAATCCATTTTCATCTAAATTAAAAATTTCATTAAATTCAATACCGTCTTCTCCTAATTTTTCAAGAGCAACGACACCCTCTAAGAACTTAATCTGCGCATCGAGCATATCCATCTGTGATTGCGCCATTTGCTTAACCGCAGCATTGATGCCGGCACTCATATCTTCAACACCGATTTGAGCATTTTCACCCAATGCCGCAAGGCTAACTTTCATTCCTTCGCCATCAATTTCTGTAAAAGCACTAATACCTCGCTGAATGAGGTAATCTGCCATCTCAGACGAATTAGCAAAATGTTGTCCGCCAATAACAAGTTCCTCGCCACTTAATTCCGCGGTGCGAGCCCATTCATTAACAATATTAACATAGTCTTCAAAGTCCATATAGCCACTAGATTTGGCTTCTTTCATTACCTTAAAGGCTTTGCTAACATCATTCCAATAATTAACTGGGCCCTGCATACCGTTAGAGAGATTGCGATTCATAAAGCTAAATTGAGACGGGTCTGATAGTGCTTGCTCACGAGCAATTTCTTTGTAAAGAGCTAAGCGGTCATTTAATATTTGATTATTTTCATTCTCAGGTTTCCTTAATTCTTTCTCTAGTCGTGCAATTTCTGATACAGTTGAAGTAATATTTTCGCAAGCTTCGCCGGCTTCAGTTAAAGAATCTTTCAAAGAGTCAAATACTAAATGCGCGCGAATACTATCTATATTCTTTAATTCAGAATATAAGTATATAGCCGATTCGGTACTTAATTGTAAGCCTTCTGCGGTTTGAGTAAAGTCGAGTTTTTTTACATCAATACCAAGAATGTCTAAATTAGAAATTAAAGTCGCTCTACCCTCATTAGAAAGAGTGCCTTTAATACCATTAGAAATTAAATTCGCAATTGACTCCAACGCCTCTTGAACAGAATCGCTTACAATTTGTACGCTATTAGTAATGCCAGAGAAGTCAACAGCATCTAAAATTAATTGATAAGCGCCTAATGCTTCATTATACGTGCTAGAATTATATAGGTTACGAATATCCGTTCCAAACGCATCGGCGAGTGCCTTAATGGTGTCAATAGAAGCATACGCTATATCTTCCCTAAAAAAAGTGACATTCTTTAAAGCGTCTTGAGCGGCGCCAGAAGTTTTCGCGGTATCTTTTTCGATGGCTTGGAAGATTAGATCATTGATTTCTTCGACCGTTTTACCGGTGTAATCAACATATTCTCTAACAAACTGCTGATAAGAAATTCCCGTTAAAGTGACTGGCTTCCCTTTAATTAAACCAGTATAATCCTCTGGATTAATATATTTAAATCCTTTAGAAAGTACATCAGAAATTAAAGTAGAATAAACGTCATTCAATGCTTTCTGAGCTTCACGCTTTAAAACATCATTGGCTCCAAATTTAGAAGAAGCAAATTGTTTAATATCTAATCCATCATCTATAAATGGAGTATAATCGCCAATAGCAATAGATAATTGAGCATATGCTTGATTACGTAAATGAGCTATTTGTTTTTCAACTAGTCGATAGTTCTCTATAAATTCATCTATTCGCTCTTCTAAATCTGCGACAGTAATATTACCATATTCTTCTTCATTAAAACCTAATTTTGCTAATACAGATGTATTTTTTAAAAGTTCCTCTGGATCATAATTATTTTCCGCAAAAATAGATTCAAATAATGCTGCAATATCATCATCAATATGATATATTTTATTAATATAACTATTAAAATATTCATCTAAAGTATCAGCATCCACTTTATAACTGCCAGAAGAATCCATATGAAAATTATCGAAATTAAGAGGTTTATCTATATTATTTAATGAGGAGGTTAAAAATTCATAGACTTCATCAATACCCATACCCTTAGATAACTTAGAGAGGGTTTTCATATCATTTGTATATTTTTCAATATTAGTTTCATAACTAGCTTTTAAAGAAGCAATATAATTATAAACTAATTGCTTTTGCATATTATATAATGAGTCAATAATTGCTTGCGCAGCTTCAACATAAGCACTATCATAAACATTACTATCTATATTACTTTGAAGAGCATCAATAGTTGATTGAATTTGTTCTTGAGTAGAAAAGCCATTCTGATGTATTAGTTGTTGAAGTTCAACAAATTGTTGTATATTTTTTTCTGAAATAGAACCCAATGTATCAAAAATATTTGCGGCTGCAATACGTATTTGGTCTGCATTATCAGATAATCCTTTATTCTCATAATCAGTAAATAAATTAATAGCTTCTGAAACTAATGATAATCCTAATTGAGAATTAAATGTACCCTTATTAATTTCTTGACCAAAAGCTTCATCATCTATTAATAAATTTCTTATTTGTTGTACTACATTTACTCCTTGAGAATTATAATATTCTTCAAATGCTTGCCAAATTAAATCATTTTCATCAGAGATATTGAAAATATTTTGAAAATCTTTTAAAGAATAATTAGGCAAATTTTCAAAAGCTTGTAAAGCAAGTTCTTGATTATCTTTTAATGATTCCCACCATTTTATTACTACTTCTTCAGCTTGAGCATATTCATTAATATCAATTTCTTCGCCGCCAAATTTCATTAAATATCCAGTAGCTAATTGATTTAATAATGTATTATTTAGTTGCCCTTCTTCACCATATTTTTGAGATAAAGTTAAACTAATTTCTTTACGACGTAAATTTTCATTTACTTTTTGTAATGGTTGAATATCACCTAAACTTTTTATAAAATTTGTCCATTGGCTATCTGAATCTAATAAAAAATCCCATAGATGATCGCCTTGTTCCGCTAATAAATTAATTTTTTCTTGAAAACTATAAATACGTTTTAAATTATCTTCAATCAATAATGATTCTTCAGAAAAATTAAGTATTTCTTGCCATTCTTCTAATAAATTTAAATCTTCTTGAGTAATTAAACCATCATAATTTTCAATTATTTTATCTGTTGGTGATTTTTCTAACTTTAAATCTTTACCAGTAAAATCTCCTGATAAAAAATTTTCTCCTAATATAGCACCTAATATGCCCCAAGCAATTTTTTTACCTACAGAAGCTTCAGCTACATCCGTAGAAATTAATTCTCCTAAAGTTTGTGAATATGATGATAAATATTCTGCACTTTTTTTTGCTGCTTCTTTTTGCTGTTCTCGTTTTTTTTCTCGTTCTCCTTTTATTGCATCTAATGTAGCATCTGTAGTTTTACGTCTCGCTTCAGCTAATAAAATTTCTGCATTTTCCATATTAATAATTGCATTTCCTGCATCATCAAATCCAATTATTAATTGTGGAAAACTATCAGCTAATTCATTTACTGCATCATGATATTCTTCAGTAGCTTCAACACTTTCATATCGTTTTTCATTTAATTCGTTAATTTTATCAACCGAACGCTGTAAAGTATTATATTCAGCTTTAGCTTTCTTAGCTTCATTGTTTAAATTTTCGGCCTCTTTAGTTAATCTCGCTAATCTCTCTTCACTACTTTCAAATGCGATTGAAATGCCATTAGCAAGATTCATAATTCCCATTAATACAGTTGAAGCTACTGTCAATAAAGCGCCCCAAGGATTTGTACTGGTAGCTACAGTAATTGCGGCACTAACAACTTGTATAGCTCCGCCAATACCAGTTAACGCTCCAGCCGCTTGACGCCCACCTTCAGTGGTTTTATCTAAAAGTGCTCCTATAGTAACACTTAAAGAGCCAATGGTATTAAGTGTTTTATCAAGATTACCCTTGGGATTAAAAGAATTTTTTAATTTTTCTAAAGACTTATTAGCGCCATTTACAAACCTTTCACCAAATTGTTGCCCAGCCGCCTCTGCTTCTTTTCCAGTCTCATTTTTAGTTTGATCTAATATATCTTTAATAGTAGTAGCAATGCTACTGGAACCATTTAATAATACAGTCTTTATCAATGTAATAACAGAATAAACCATTGATATAGCATTGGCTGGGATAACGCCAAATAATTTAGGTAATCCATTTAATGTATTAATAACATTAGTTGTACTATCTAATAATGCCTTCCAAACATTTTCAATACCAATTGTTGTGTAGAATTGTTGATAAGCAACTTGTACCTGATTCAACTTAGATTCCAAAGAATCTAAGGCTTTTAAAGCCTGTAACGTACCAACATCTTCACTATTTTCCGCATTAGCTATATTTTGTCGTAGTAAATCTACGTTACCAACTAACGCGAGGAACCGAGATTGCTGGCGGTTTCCCGCGAACTGGGTAGCGACATAGCGCTGAGCCGCACTATCCAAAGTATCCCATTTATCTGCTAACTCTAATATAACATCAGTAAAATCACGGAATTGATGATCTGTAGTCTGTAAAGTAATACCAACTGACCTTAACGCTTCATCAACCTTGTTGAAGCTCATTGCCTCGCCTTCTGCATCAAATAGCGCAGCTGGGTCTTTAGTTAATTCACCATAACGCGAAGCTATAGACTTCATAGCAGAACCAATATTATTAGCAGACTCACGAGTAACAGCTACCATAGTAGCAATCATAGCAGAAGTTTCTTCAAATGTAGCGCCTACAGACTCCATAGAAGAAGCAGTACGTGTCATAGCTTCTGCCAATTCTTGCTGACTAACAGCAGTATTCGCAGCCAAGTTACTATATACATCAACTACACGGGAAGCATCTTCCATTTCTAACTTGAAACCACGCATGGCAGTCATCATATAGTCAGTAGTTGTTGCATAATCCAAACCAGATATTTTCGCTAACTTTAAAGTTTCATTAGTTAATGTTAAAACTTCATTAGTTTCATAACCAGCTTGATAGTAAATCTTAGATACTTCATACGCACCTTGAATAGTAACACCAAAATTTTGCGCCATATCACTATAAGCGTCTACCTGCTTCCATAAGTCGGCGGTAGTCATATCAGTAACAATAGCTATACCATTCATAGTAGTATCTAATTGTTTAATATGATTAATAGCTTCAGAAACAGCGCGTTTAGTTAATTGCATGACTTGATTAAAGCCCATCCAATTGGTAATAGCTGTACGTATATTGCCTAATGTTTTTGTACGTTCTTCAGATTTTATTAATTCAGCATTGTAACGTTTTAATTCTTCTATTAAATTCTGATAAGCATTTGTATTATCATCTAATGACTTTTTTTGTCCCCCAAGAGTCGCCTGTTCTTTTTCACGCGTAGCAATAATTTGTTCGATTACTGTGCGTAATTGTTCCATAGTTAATTGCGCAACATTAATGGCGTTCTCTTGTGTAGCAACCGCTTGATTAACAGTATCATTGCTTTGAGCTAAAGAAGCCGCGTAAGTTTGTTGTTCTGCTTGAGATTGCTCTTGTTCCGCGCGAACCTCTTTAGTTTTATTGATATAGTGTTCTAGCGCAGTAACAATTGTGTTAATAACTGTTGATACATCAGCTTTATTTTTTATAGCATCAAAAGCTTGAACAATAGCATTATCTTTAACATCAACGCCTTCCCCACTCAGCCATTGCGTAAAAGATTGTTTTAATCCTTTTGCGTTTCCAATAATTTTATCGGTATCCAATCCAGCAAAAACAAATTGAATACCATCTAACATAGAAATACGTATTTGTTCAAAATCCTGTTCTTCTAATTTAATTTTATCAAGAGCAGCCGTAATCGCCTGTCTAGCTTGTTTAGCGTAAGCATCAGCATTTTGATTATCAGTAATTTTTGCGAATCCAATTTCATTTAATACTGATTGCTGAGCTTCAATAATATTTAGCTTTTCATCCTTTTTTTGGCCTTTTCCTATAGTAATAGTTTGAAGAGCATTATAAGCTTGCTGCAATTTGTCTTGTTGAGATTTTAATGATGCTAATCTTTCACTTAAAACACTATTAATTTCCTTACTTTCATTTTCTAAAACAGCACTAACGGGATTCCCTTCTTTAATAGTGCTTTTTATTTTTCCAAAATATTTCTCAAACCCTTCATAAAAATTTTGTAAACGTCGATTAGCTTCGGTTAAATTATCGGCCTTAAATACTTCAATGGTATTACCCGCCATTTTGCTATTTAAGCCTTGTGTTAATTTATTTATATCATTAATATTAGTATTTTTTAATACGCTATCTAATTGTTGAATTTTTTCTTTTGTCTGATCTATAGAATTATTAGCATCTCGTAGTTCTTTAGAAATAGCATTTTGTAATTCAGAAAATGTCATTTTACTTATATCAATGTGCATTCTTTCAGCTAATTCTTGAATTTGCTTAAATTCACTTACAGTATCATCAGCAAAAAAATTACCAACCTTATTTTTCCTTAATTCCTTGATATGCTCTTCAACTTGTTGGACTTGCGTCTGTAATGCTTGTATACGTTGTAAATCACTATCTTCAAAAATTAAATCTTTTCCTTTAACACTACTCAAGCGTTCCGCGGCAACACCTAATAAATTAATAGTTTGTTGTAATTTATTAGTAAAAGTTTTTGTACCAGAAGACGTTTTTAAAGATTCGCCCATTGTCTGCTTAAACATTTCAGCCTGTTGAGTAACTTTATTCAACATGCCTTCAATTGCACGATAAGCAGAAGAATCAGGTCTTACGCTTTGCTGCAACACCCTGCGTAAAGATTCAGCTTGTGATATGGCTTGCTGTAAACCCAAACTAACATCTAATTGTATGGTTTCCGCCATAAAATCTCACACTCCTTCAACTCAAATAAAAAAAGAGCCACTTCCCATAACTTAGGAAGTGGCCTTAAACCGCGTCTATATTACTATTTAAACGCATAATCTCTAAAATTAAACCATTCTTATTATTGCCTGTATTCTCTGGCAATCCTATAATATTGAAAACAGAAATGGTTGGATCAGCCTTTTCTCCTAAACGTAAGTTAATGTCACTTACTACTCTCACCTTGGGCATATAAATTATATTGGTATAATTTATTCCTTTATTCTCATCCTTGGAATAGAACTTACCTTCCAAGGTAAATAATCCATTAAACCGTTCTTTTTCAACCGTATATACGAGAGCTTCGTCATCGTATTCATAGTAGTAATCAACTAAATATTGTGCGTAGGGATTTGCTGGCTGAGTACGTTCTTTATTATCATATATCTTAATACAAGGACGCTCATTACCTTCATAATCTGTTTTTCCTGGAACGCGTTCACCATATACTTTCTTTTGAATTGTGCCATTATCAAATTGATAAATAAAACCTTTTTTAACATCAGGTTCAACAGGCCAATGTTCAAGATAGAAAAGATAATTGTTATCATTATTATCTTCTTCATTTAAATCGCTTAATTGTTCTTTTTCAAAAATTAGTCTGCGCGGGCCTTCGGTTTTTTGAACCTTTATCTTATCCGGGCCATCAGTATGTGCTACATCAGCGCTCAACAATATGCCCATACTTGTATTATTCATAACTCCTTCAGTTAATGAGAACTGAACCTCTGACCTATCTTCCCAAATAACTCGCGGCATATTGGACCAACCGCCGCGCGCCATTATTACATTATTTTTCTCAGATAGAACAGCCATATTTACTTTTTCAAAATAAAGTATTGATTCACCCGTTTCTAATTTACGACTGCCAAAAGTCATAGGCGTTTTAGCTTTTAATACAACTTCATATAATTCTTTTATGCCAAAATAAGCATCTTGCATAAAATCACCTATAGAAAAATCAGGGGCTTTAGAAAAGCCCCTGATTTAATTATTTATTTATTAAGTAGAGCCCTTAATAGAGCCATTGTCATCTTCAGAAGTACCAGAACCAGTATCACCAACGCTGTAGCGGACCAGCTTCATCATCTCATCAGAACCAGAGCGTAGTACGGTTAGAGTTAGATCGAAAGTGCTGGGATCGCCTTCGGCTTCAAGGGTGATAGTTACATTACTCTGGACTTTTGCGTTATTAATAACAAACTGGAATGGTTCATCCTTACCAGTAGCCTGAGAACGCATGAAAGTATCACCAACAACACGATATTGTCCTGGGAAAGTATTAGGAGAAATAGTAACTTCAACAGCGGTCTCAGGATCATCTGCACCATCAAGTACCTCTTCCCAGAAAATACGAATTTTGTCACCAGTTGCGGTATCAGTGGTATTACCCACACCCTCAATTAACTTAGGGTTCTTGAAGGTGATAACCTTAGTACCATCAATAGAACCGGAAGTAATCTGAGTACGAGTACCAGTAGTTAGATTGATTAAACGAATTGGATGACCGGCAGTAGCAGTAGGAGTCATTTCAATCTTAGTAATAGGATCAATAGGCTTAGGTACTACACCTGCAGTACCGCTCTTGGTAACACAAGTAACCTCAGCAGTATGGTGTACAACAATAGGAGCGTTCGCGGTCGCTTTCTTATTAATAGCGCCACCTAACATGAAACGTAGAGATTCAAGAGAAATTAGGGCATCAGTTAGAGTTACGTTGATTTCCTTACCATCATTTATGTTACGATTGTACCTATAAACAATCTCTTATATTTCCATATAAGATCAGACTATATCTTCACTCATTTGAGTGTTCCGCACAGGAGAATTAGGATTTCATTCTCACTTAGTCGTTGAACCTTTCCTCACGGACTTGGCTGCTGATTACCTATTTTACGAATTTTTAGCTTTACAGCATGAATTCATTCTTTTATTTTTTTCTACTTTCGTAACTTTCGCGGTTAAATCTATTAAGATTTTACGCTGTAGTATAAAAGACTTTAAGGCTTTCCAGCAATTCACGGAATTTTTTACTTGCGCATTACGCGACAAGGGGACCTACGGTAAGCATTAAGTCCCATTGGATTAGACGCGGATTACCCCAACCGCCGGTTGCGGCAACATTTTCAGCACTGGTTTCAATAGTAGAAACCTTTAGAGTATCTAGGAATAGAACGATATCGCCCTTATAGACACCAGCAGAGAGATCGTCATCTAGCGCTTCAAAGTATACGTTAGCAACCTCTTTAATGCCATACTTGTCAAAAATATTAACATCAGCCATGAGTTTTTACCTCCATTAATTTTTATCTGAATTTGCGATTGATCGCATCCAGTGTTTTAATTGATTTTTCTTCAACTTTGCGCCCGCAAGGGCCGCTTGATTGTTTATATTAAACTGATCACGCCAACCCATGCGTTTTAGTTGATCGTGAAAAGCATAATAAGTAATGTTCCAAATGTTTTCAATACTTAAATTACAATGATTAATTGTTATGCTACCAATTAGATCAGAGAATTTTAAATCAGATTTTTCGTTCGCGGCTTGTTTGGCTTTAGCTTTTCGTACCGCTTCGCGGCTTTTCTTTAACTTTAATTTAATTTCACGAGTTTTTGGATCATCATCTTTATTAATAATAATATCTTCCCCTTCTTGCTCAAGAAAAAACATTCTACGAATTATTTTTTGTAAATCGTAAAACTTTTCCTCAGTCAAAATGTGTTTTTCTTTCAGAGGCCCAACAATAATTTGCGCCGGGTCAATAGAAAAACTTATTTGTTCGTGAGTAAAGAAAAGAAAAGCTTCTTTGAATTTTTGATTAAATTCTAAATCAGCATTCGCAATAAATAGTATATATTCAAAATCAGTTAATTGTTCTAACATTTTTTTAAATTCATCATCTACGTCTTTAAATTCCGACGGTTTAGTAGAAACAATTAAACTTAAATATTGTTCAAAAACACTATATCCTAAATCTACAATTTCACCAACTGTTGATGGATAAATAGCACATATATCGTCCAATAATACCGGCGTCCCTTTTTGAAACTTTAAAATATAATCATCAGTTAAATTCATTAATTCTATACCTCATAGAATAACCGCCAATCCAAGGTGATAAGGTAAGAGCATCAACGCGAACGAACTCTAAATTACCAATACCCGCAAGCGGTTGCTGATTAAACATTTTATCCATTTCTTCCATAATAAGGTATGGCCGCAAAGATTCTTCGTGTAAAATCCATTCATTATATGGACACGCTATATCAAAACGAATTGTTGATAGTTTAAACTCAGGATTAAACACATTTACTGAAAAAGAATCAAATATTGCAGTAATATAAGACATTTTTTCAGTGCTATCATCATAAATTTTAGGAACAATTAATATTTGTTTATGAAGCAATTCTAATCCATCAACGTCTGAATATTTATTTGTATCTAATGGATCAACAGAATGATACTTTAATAAACGACAAATTTTTTGATTTTGAACAATACGATTAGCAATAGTAAAAGTGTTTTTGCCCATTACAGCAAAGCGGCGTTGAGTATTATCTAAATCTATATTCATCTACGTCACCTCCATAATGGTATAACTTCTATTTCTTTCACATAATCAACATTATTGTATGTTGCATGTAAAATGATTTTACCCAATTCATTATCTTCATTAGCCTTAATTATACAAGAATAAGTAGCTTTATCAATTTTTTCAATCTTAGCTAATTTTGTACTATCCAATGTAAAGCCAACAAAAGATTCCAATGATAAATCAGATGTGCCCTTTAAGATATATTCATTCTTACATCCTAAACGTATCGCGGCTTTACCTTCAATATAAGCAGAAAATTCTTTTGCTCCGCCTACTTGTATTTGTATTGTTTCTTGAATTTCTGGATGATTTGTCAACTGCACTATAATGTCAACTGTTCCGTTCGCGACAGCGGTTAATTGACCATTTACAATTCGCGCAATTGACTTATCAGTAGTAATTAAAGTAACAGGTTCATTAGAAGGGGTGCCGTTCGCCGTTAAAGTAAACTTAGGTTGAATTACTTCATTTATATCAAACGTTTGAATCAAAGATGGAATAGATAAATCATACTGTGTAATTCTATCAGTTTCAGCCAAATTATTTGCGACATCATCATAAATAGAATTAATCTTGTCTTCAGTTAATGAAATATAAATAACGCCGGGCACGCTTGTATGGTCATATTCAACAACCGTCCAAGCCTCTTCTTCTACTATAAAATTTGTAGAACGATTAATAGGATACCGCGGCATTAAAATTTCAGCATACTTATTAGGTTGTGGTGTAATTCAAGGAAAAATTATTCATTAATTTTATAAAAAGTATATCCAGCATATACGCAAGGAGAGCCTTGAGTTTTAAATGCTCTACCTAAATAGGTTCCAGAAAAGTGGTCTTGTTTTTGCGCATCATTATAATTTAAATAGATTTTATCCAACTCTTTACAATAAATAGCATTCGGAAATAAAGAAATATCAACACACCATTCCCAATGATACCCACCCGCAGTTTTTAATTTACCATTCGCAGCTGCGACAATATGACTGTGATGAATATTCATTTCTCGACTCGCTTCGGCGGCATTTTTAAAAATTTGCGCGGTTTCAATACATTTAATATTCTTTATGATTTTAGAATTTTGTTTAACGCTACCGTATTCTTGTACAAATTTATCTCTCGCGTAACGAATTTGTTCTTGGGTGGGTAATGCATTAGAGCCGCCAGCTAATATATTATAACCATGATTCGGATTTTGAGTATCATAATAAGAAATCCAATAAATTTCCTTATTATCTAAATCTTCTTTATTTTCTGCCGTATCAATAATTGACCATTCCCAATCATTTTCAGCATATTTATGTAAAGCTTTGTGAAAATAAATTTCTTTATCTTTTGAATAATGAGCCGCTTTTCTTTCACTCAATCTCTGTATTGTTTGCCCAATATATCTTTTTTGATTAATTTTATTATATGCACAATAAATTATTCCATAATTCATATTAATTTCTCCTTTGGACTATATCTTCTTCCTTAAAAGGAAGGCTACCACTTCGGGAATTAATCCCTACTCCCTTTCGGGATAGTCTCTGAACCTTCTCTCACGAGCTTGGCTGCTGATTATCCATTATTATGGTACTTAGCCTTTCAACATATACCATCTTTTTACTCTTTTTATTTTCATTACTATCGCACCTAAATCTTAACAAGACTTTATGCTGTAGTGTAAAAAGCATTAGGAGTTCCCAGCAATTCAATAGCATTCATTTAACTCTTACAAGCTAAATGCCCAATTCTTTAGGCTATGCCATGTGCGGAAATTACCTTTAATCTTACTATCAAGAGAACTCACAAAGTAACTCCAAGAT
>Ga0247610_10001127_pt1 | contig 34181 bp, 20 predicted proteins | sample 174DNAGHGhighgp2_FD_193483 | JGI IMG/M metagenome (GOLD analysis project Ga0247610, IMG submission 193483) | Sheep rumen microbial communities from Palmerston North, Manawatu-Wanganui, New Zealand - 1742 DNA GHGhigh gp2 | ecosystem: Host-associated > Mammals > Digestive system > Stomach > Rumen...
TTGAGGGCATTGATATGACTGCAAAGCTGGCTGACGTTGACAGGCTCATGGTTCAGTGCAACAAGGAAGGCGGCAATCCCTTCAACTTCACAGCCATCGTGCTCGTCAAGAAAGAAACCACGGGTGTTCATGAACTGTCAGCCTATCCCTCATCAAACACTTCTGAGGTGATATACAACCTCGCTGGTCAAAAAGTTCAGAATCCAGGAAAAGGACTCTATATCGTTAACGGAAAGAAAGTTCTTAGATAAAGTTAATAGTTAGATTTTACAAAGGTATAAGATTGCTTTTGTTTCATTTAGTGAAGGCGCAACCATTACGGCTGCGCCTTTTTTGATATGGTCAGTCGAAGTCCCAATCGGTTTCGTAATGATCGAAGGTCAAGCCGTCGGTGCTACCGTATTTGGCAAGGATAGCCATGATGTCCGCCTGCTGACTGGGCGAGAGCTTGTTGTCGCCATGATGGTAGCGGTAATAAGGTCCGCAGCCGTTACTGAAATAATTGCTGACCTTTTGGCGAGCCTCTGCACGCAGATAGTGTGGCACATTATTATATATATGCGTGAAACCCCACGCCTTCCGTATCATTTTGGCTTCGTTGTAACGCTTACACAGACCGTTCTTCCAGGCATTCGGATAGATGGCTGGTCCGCCAAGCCGATTCTCAGATTTCATCAGATAAGCCTGATAGTGCAGGCACATATCGCGCAACGGACAGCTTTCGTTGAAACAAAGTGCATATCCATAAGGAATATTTTTAGATTCTAACTGTTTTTCCATAAGACCTAACATTAATAAATTGTAATTACTTGATTTTGAAGCAAGTGGGTGTGTTAGTCACTCCTAACACACCTAACATAGACCTAACACAGAGGTAACACAGACCTAACATCGCCCGTTTATGCAACCTGCAAAGGAATGACTTTGTAGAAGGGCACATTGCTGTGATCTGCCGACTCATAGCCGAGGGAAGTCATGGTCTGTCCCACACGCACCTTATTACCATGATTGATGTCAACAGAAGGATACTGATGCTGGATGTGAGTCAGTAGCATCTTCGAGTTCATCAGCTTTGCCACCTCACCTTCCTTGGGCTTGCGGAAGCAAGCTTCCACCATCTCTGCAATGTCCTTTTGTACGAGATAGTTCTGATTCAGTTGCTGAATACGTGCCACCTCGTCGTTCGAGAACCAATAAGGCGTCTTAGCCACCGTCAATTCATACATTGCCTGCGCGTAGAGTTGTTCGTAGTCGATGTCACCTGAGTTGTCGATATACTGTCCCTCAGGAATCTGCAGGCAGATATAGCGACGCGAGCCAGTCGGATCCGTCAGCGGATGCGGATTGTTCGTCGTTGCTACAAACGAGGCAAAACGAGGACGGTCTTCCTGTGCACAACCATAGATGGGGCGTCCGTTCACCTTATTCTTCGAGAGGGTCTGCTTCAGGGCGGAGTGCTGACTGGGACGGATGGCATCCAGCTCGTCGAGGTTCACCAGCAGGTTGTTCGTCAGGGCCATCTCCTTATCGAACTTGTTCGACAAGTTCAGGTGGTCCAGATAGTACTGGCGCAAGTCAGTTGGCAACAGCCGATGGAAGAAGGTGGTCTTTCCACACCCCTGAGCACCAATCAGTGTTGGTACGCACTCGTTGCCGTGAAGGGTGTCCATCTGGAGCCAGTGGGCTACAGCAGAAAGGAACCACGTTGCCAGATAACCCTGTTGCTCGGAAGTAATGCCAGGCAGACGGCTGAAGAGCTGGGCAATGTGGTTCTGACCATTCCATTTTGGCAACTGTTTCAGGTAGTCGCCGATAGGATTGTGTACAGGTACATCTTCAGAATGTACAAACTCCATGATTTCCGTCTTCGGACTGCCTTTTTCACACACCTGTTCCTTCTTGGCCCGTCGGATGATGCTGTTAAGCGCCTCTTGGGTTAGTGGGCGCCAGTCGGAAGAAGAGTCCGGCGTTCTGTTGCCAGCCTCATCGGGTAACACGTCTTTGTCAGACTTCATGGTAAACTCTACCTTCCCGTTCAAAACATTGCGACGGAAACAGTAATTTTCGTTGAGAAACAGCTCGACTGCGAGCGTTGTCTCGAGGGCTGCATTCATAGCACACCCATTGTTTGATGAATTTTGTGTCATGAATAAATTATTAAATTGGTTAATCGTTTTCCTTAAAACCTTATCCTTCGTCGTAAAAGTGCTTTCCACGTCTTAGAACATTGCAAAGGTACAAAAAAACATCGTGTTCACCAAATGTTTCCTGTAAAATTCCACGAAAATTTGCCGTTGTTAAATCAAAATAGATGAAGACCGATTAGCTCTCATGTTAGGTCTGATGTTACCTCTATGTTAGGTCTCATGTTACCTCTATGTTAGGTTTCATGTTACCTCTTGGAAGGCCTGTTAATCTCTCAAAACTCCTTTATTTAGGCACTTTTCCCTGAAAACCATGTTAGGTCTAACGATAAGCGTCTCTTATTCTCCAATAACCAGCCCTTATTGTTCAATAACCAACCCTTATTGCGCAATACTCGTTCCTTATAGTCTTGTGTTGTTCCCACCTTGGGAATAAAATATTCCCAGCCTAGGAATAAAACGTTCCCAGCCTTGTTTCACTTACTCACAATAAGAAAATCTGAAAAACATATAACCACTCGGACTCCGAGTTGTTGCCAAACAGATAATAAATGCTGCGATTTTTTGGTCGTATTCCAATTTTTGTTTATCTTTGCCTGCCGAAATGTAGATATTACTGACCAGCATGAAACAAACCACCTTATTTATTATATTACTCGCGGCTTTAGTGCTGGCAGCCTGTTCGCAAAAGGAAAAGACGTATAAGATAGCCGTGTCGCAGTGTTCTGTCGGAAACTGGCGATTTAAGCTGAACGATGAGCTACTGGCCGCACAATACTTGTACGACCAAAATGTGAAGGTGGAAATCATCAACTGCTATGACCGCTCGGACGTGCAGGTGCGCCAGATTGACAGCTTGTCGCAAAGTGATATCGACCTGCTGGTGGTGGCCCCCAATGAGTATGCGGAAGTGGCCCCCGCACTGCGACGTGCCAAGGAACGCGGCGTTCCCGTCATCCTGTTTGACCGTAAGGCCGATACCGACGACTATACCGCATTCATCGGCGGCGACAACGTGGCAGTGGGAAGAATGGCAGCAGAATATGCCATGCAGCTTGTGGAGCAATCCACTGGAAAGCACATTCTGGAGGTGACCGCACTGCAAAGCACATCACCGTCGCTCGACCGCCATCGCGGCTTTGAGGAAGTGATGCGCAGTCATCCCCAGATGGACTATCAGTGTATCTTCGGCAACTGGGACGACCATCATACCCACGACATTGTCAAGGAACTGCTGGAGCAAGGCAGACGCCCCGACGTCATCTTCTGTCACAGCGACTTCATGGCACGAGGTGCCTACTGGGCCATCAGGGATGCCGGACTGGAAGGTCAGGTGAAGGTGATTGGTGTTGACGGACTGCCAGGAGCCGACGAGGGCATAGAGCATGTGCAGGAAGGACATTTCGCAGCCACTTGTGTCTATCCCACCCACGGCGAACAGATAGTAAAGCTGGCTTTGGACATCCTGACGGGAAAGCCCTTTGAGCGCATCAACTACCTGAACAGCATGATGATAACACCCGAGAATGTCGATATGGTGTCGCTCTACGGCAACGAGCTGCAGCAGCAGAAAGCCGACATCGTGGCCATACAGGGCAAGCTGGAGGAATACTTCGGACTGTATAACGTCCAGACAAAAATCATCTGGGGAGGTGCCGTAACCATCGCACTGCTTGTAGTGGCTGTACTGCTCACATGGCGCGGTGTGGTACAGATTCGCAAGGCACACCGCCGACAGAAAGCCATGAACCGCGAACAGACACAGTTCTACACCAATGCCAGCCACCAGCTGAAAACGCCATTGACACTGATTGCAGGTCCCGTGAAACAGCTGCTGGACCGAAAGGTGCTGAAAGGCGACGACCGTGAACTGCTGGAAATCGTAGGGCGTAACGTGGCACAACTGGAGGCTCTCGTATCCAACGTACTCAACTTCCGCCGTGAGGTGCAGCATACTGTCAGCGATGAAACCGCAGAAAGTGCCATCAACACCCTTGTGCCCAAGGACATTGTGCAGGAAGGTCATCTGGAAATGCTGAACCAGGAAGACACCGACGAACTGCCCAACATTCTCATTGTAGAGGACAACGAGGACATGCGGCGCTATCTGCGCACCCTGCTTGCCAACCGGTTCTACGTCCTCGAGGCCAGTGACGGACAGAACGGACTCAGACTGGCACGGGAGAGCGTGCCCGACCTCATCATTAGCGACGTCATGATGCCCGTCATGGACGGACTGCAGCTATGCAAGCATCTCAAGGAAGACTTTATCACCAGTCACATTCCCGTTATCCTGCTTACGGCACGCAGTGAGGAACACCAGCAAATGGAAGGATACGAGAGTGGAGCAGACGCCTACCTGACAAAGCCCTTCAGTGCAACCCTCCTGATAAGCCGCATCGACAACCTGTTGGCCACACGCCGCCAGTTGCGCCAGCTTTTCGACACGAACAAGCAGGAAAACGTGTCCGTTGATGTCAAGCTGACCACGCAGGACAGCCTCTTTATCGACCAGCTGAAGGAAACCATCAGCAGCAACATGGCCAATCCTAACCTGAAAATGGATGATTTGGGCGAACAACTCGGCATCAGCCGCGTACAGCTATACCGGAAAGTGAAGACACTCACCGGACTCTCACCCGTCGAACTGCTGCGGCAGATGAGACTGCAAAAAGGAAAAATACTGCTCAACACCACCACAAAGACCGTGGCAGAGATAGCCTACGAGGTAGGGTTCAACTCAGCAAGCTATTTTGCCAATTGTTTCAAGAAGCAATTCGGCAAATTGCCGATGGAATTGCGGGAATAGCCCTGGAAAGCCTATTGCCACTACGATAACAAATATCATAAAAAGCATCACAAAATAGTTACATGTAACATTTTTACTGATGGTTTGAACGTTTTTTTATAGCGTTCAGACCATAATCGTTCGTACTTTTGCGCCAGAGATTTGCACAATTTAGTACTAACTTAAAAAAAATGTAAATGAAACAGACGAAAACATTCATTCTTGCTCTGGCAAGCGTCTCAAAAAGACGATTGATGAGTTTTCTGGCGCTCACATTATGTACGGTAATGTATGCGCAGCAGGAAATTACAGGTACGGTGACAGATGCTATGGGACCTGTCATCGGTGCTACCGTGATGGAGAAGGGAACGTCGAACGGAACAGTAACCGACTTCGATGGAAACTTCAAGCTTAAGGTGCAGGCCGGTAAAACGCTGGTATTCTCCTACATCGGCTACAAAAGCCAGGAATTACCCGCAAAGGACGGCATGCAAGTGTCAATGGAAGAAAATGCCAAGGAATTGGCCGAGGTAGTGGTAACGGGTTATACCACCCAGCGTAAGGCAGACCTCACAGGTGCCGTGGCTGTGGTACAGACCAAGGACCTGAAGACGTCGAGCGACACCGACCCCATGCGAGCCTTGCAGGGTAAGGTGCCTGGCATGACCATTACGTCAGATGGTTCGCCAGTGGGTGCAGGTACGGTGCGCATCCGTGGTATCGGTTCGTTCAACTCGTCACAGGACCCCCTGTTCATCATTGACGGTGTGCCTACTACAACCAACCTGAACACGCTGAACATGAACGACATTGAGTCGATGCAGGTACTGAAGGACGCTGCCTCGGCCAGTATCTACGGTTCGCGTGCTGCCAATGGTGTCATCGTCATCACTACCCGCTCGGGTAAGAAGGGTGACAAGATCAAGGTAGATTTCTCTGCCAACCTGACTGCCCAGTTCTATAACAAGCAGTCGATGATGAAGCTGTCTAACTCGGCTGAGTATGCCACTGCTATGGCCCAGGCTGCCATGAATGACGGTCTGAACCCAGAGCAGTATGCCAACAACTACGGTCTGACCCTGCATGCTGATAAGGGCACGCCTATTTCAGCCTATAATCCTGCTACAGGAAAGATGGAGGATTTCATCGTGAATGGCCGTTATGATGGTTATCTGAACGAAAAGCACTCCATGCGCTACAGTGACACAGACTGGTTGGATGCCATCTCACGTACTGGCTTCTCACAGAGCTATGACCTCTCTCTCTCGGGTGCTACCGACAAGTTCTCAGCACTCTTCTCGGCAGGATACAAGAACAACAATGGTATCCTGAAGTTCACCGACTTCGAGAGCTTCTCTGGACGTATCAATACTACTTATAAAATCAATGAGATAGTGACCGTGGGCGAGAATGCCACCATCACTTACTCAAACCAGGTGAACTCCTTTCCGTTGGAGAATGCCCTGAAGATGTCGCCTACGCTGCCCATCTATGAAGAGGACAACACCACGTTCTCCGGTCCTGTGGGTGGCATGAGTGACCGCCAGAACCCGTTGCGCGAGCTCTATGACAACCGTGACAACCGCCTGAAGATGTGGCGTGTCTTTGGTAATGCTTTCGTCAACATTACCCCGCTGAAGGGTCTGACACTGCGTTCTAACTTCGGTCTCGACTACTGGTCGGAGTTCATCCATAGCGTGACCTACACGTGGCATTCTGATGTGGTGAACAACTCTACGCCGTCTGCCAACCTCGGCAATAAGAACTCTATCAAGTGGACGTGGTCTAACACCGCCAACTATAACTTCAACATCCTGGGTGAGCACACGTTCAACATTCTGGCTGGTCTGGAGTTGCACAAGGATGTGGAAGAGCGCTCATCGGCCTACGCACAGATGTATGCCCTGGAGAACTATAACTATATGTGGCCCGACGCTGCAACAGGTACGCAGCGTGCCGGAGGTATCAGGGAGGGTTACAACCTGGTGTCAATCTTCGGTAAGGTTGACTACAACTGGAAGGACTTGGTACTGGCTTCGTTTACCATTCGCCGTGACGGTTCGAGCCGCTTCGGACAGAACAACCGCTATGGTACGTTCCCTGCCTTCACCTTGGGTTATCGTCTCTCACAGAACCTGAAGCAGGAATGGCTGGACGACCTGAAGATCCGTGCTTCATGGGGTCAGACTGGTAACCAGGCCATCTCCAACTATGCCCGCTTTGGTCTGTATGCTGCCACCTACGGAGGCGGTCGCAACGAGTCAACGGCATACGACCTCTATCTGAAGGGCTCAGGAACGTTCCCCTCAGGTTTCCGTGCCACACAGGCCCAGAACGACAATCTGAAATGGGAGACCACTGAGCAGTGGAACGGCGGTCTGGACTTCACCATGTTCCGCAACTCACTCTATGGTAGCATGGATATCTATGTAAAGAAGGTGAAGGACATGCTCATCAATCCTGCCTATCTGGGTTCGATGGGTGAGGGTGGTGCCTCTTGGCTCAATGGTCCCTCACTGCAGAACTGGGGTATGGAGTTCCAACTGGGCTATCGCCACACCACCAGCTACGGACTGCGCTACAACGTGAACGGCAACCTGGACTTCTACCGCTCGAAGGTGACCTATCTGCCAGAGACCACCACCGGTTCTTATGTTCATACGGCCAAGGAGAACCTGGTAGAGTCAGGCAGACCCTATGGTTCGATTGTCGGCTATGTCGTTGACGGACTCTTCCAGAATCGCGAGGAAGTGCTGGCCAGTGGTCAGGAGAACGCCCGCGTGGGTGGTCTGAAGTATGCCGACCTGGACGGCAATGGTATCATCAACGAGCAAGACCAGACTTGGATTTTCAATCCCGTACCCAACTTCTCATGGGGTCTGAACGTCGAACTCGGCTATAAAGACTTCGACTTCACCATGTTCTGGCAGGGTGTTGCCGGTCAGGACGTCTATAACGACCAGAAGTTCCAGACCGACTTCTATTCTATCACCGATGCCGGTTCGAACAAGGGTAACCGCATGCTTGACGCATGGACGACAGCTAACACAGGCAGCAGCATTCCCGCACTGACTACCAACAATGTGGGCAACGAGAACCGCACTTCGACCTACTTCGTCGAAAATGGCTCTTACGCTAAGCTGCGCCAGGTGCAGATAGGCTACAACCTTCCTAACAAGTTGCTGGCGAAGGTCAAGATGACCTCTGCCCGTGTCTATGTGTCGGGTCATAACCTGCTGACCATCAAGACAAGCTCGCTGACCTGCCCAGACCCCGAGAATCCCCGTTGGATGTATCCTAACTCAACATCAATCTCGTTCGGTATCCAGACCTCGTTCTGATAAAATAAAAAATTAAGAAATTAAAAAATTAAAATAAATGAAAGCAATATATAAAGCATTCTGCGCTGGTTTGGCATGTTGCGGTATGGCAGTGACGCTGACCAGCTGCGAGAAGTCATTCGACAACTTCATTGATGTCGAGCCGCAGGGCGTCATCAGCGAGGACCTCGCCATGAACCAGCCCGACGAAATGGTCACAGCGGCATATGCCAAGCTGGGTGACGACTGGTACACCTATCCTTTCAATCTGTGGCCCTATGCTGACGTGTCCAGCGACGATGCCATGAAGGGAGGCAGCGGTACCACCGACACCAACTACCACCCGGTAGAGGTATGGTCAACGCTGACCGCCTCGACTCCCGACCACATGGACGAGCTGTGGTATCACTTCTACTGTAGCATTTCACGCTGCAACCGTGCACTGGTCTCTCTCGAACAGTATGGTGACAGTAAGCTGGGTGCTGAAGTGAAGAAGATCCGTGAGGGCGAGGTTCGCTTCCTACGTGCCCACTTCTACTTCAAACTCATCCAGATGTGGTATCAGGTTCCCTGGGTTGACGAGGAAGTGTATAAGAATCACACCGAGGAGCAGACTCCCAACAATGAGTTCACCCATGAAGAACTGATGGGAAAGGTGATAGAGGACTTAGAGTTTGCTTACAATGTACTGCCTGAGGAAGGTCCCGGCCAAACAGGACGTGCCCACAAGGTGGCTGCCGCTGCCTATCTGGCAAAGTGCTACCTGACCATGGCATGGGGCGATGGCTACGAGGCTCAGACCGGCGTAAGCCACATCAATCAGGAATACATGAAGAAGGTGCTGGATTATACAGCCGTCGTGGAGCGTTCCGGCTATGGTTACATGGAAGACTTCGGCGACATTTTCCTGCCCGAATACAAGAACTCCAAGGAAAGCATCTTCGCCGTCCAGCACTCTGACTATCAGGATGACAACACGCTTTACGGTCGTGCCAACTGGTCGAACATGTTGAACGGATGCTGGGGCATGTGGTCGTGCGGATGGGACTTCCATAAGCCCACCCAGAACCTGGTGAACGCTTTCAAGACGAAAGACGGACTGCCCATGTTCGACGACTATAATAAGGAGACGGCCTATCCCGTCAATGGAGTTGCGACGGCACAGAAGTGGGATCCGCGCCTCTTCCACACCGTGGGTATGCCTACCTTCCCCTACAAATACGAGGCTGAGTACACCATGACCAAGGACAACAGCCGTACCCCCAACACCTATGGCTACTACACTTCGCTGAAGGAAGTGCCGCAGCGTTCGAAGGGTGAGACCTACGACAACCCCTGGCAGGCATTCGCCATGAACGACTATGTGCTGCGCTATACGGACGTCATGCTGATGCGTGCTGAGGCGATGATAGAGACCGGTGACCTGAACGGTGCCATGCGTATTATCAACGACATCCGCCAGCGTGCCAAGAACTCTGTGGGAAAGCACATCGGCTATGCTGCCGACCAGTGTGAGATCAAGCTCTATCCCAACAGCTACTTCCAGAACAGGGAGACGGCTCGCAGGTGCCTGCAGTGGGAGCGCCGTCTGGAGATGGCTATGGAGTCAGACCGCTACTTCTCGCTGCGCCGCTGGGGTATCGCCTCGAAGACGCTGAACGAATTCTTCGAGAAAGAGAAGGATGTAGTTTATGAGGGTCAGACATACGCCCAGTATTACAAGGATGCTCACTACTCTACGGGAAAGAACGAATATTTCCCCTTGCCTTACATACAGCTCTACTACGTGCCCGGACTTTATACACAGAACAAGGGATATAATTAAGAATTAGAAATTAGGACTCGAGCTTTGCTCGCTTGTCTAAACAAGAATGAGTAATGAGAAATTATTAATTATGATTAGCAAGAATATCAAGACAAAGCTGATAATGTTATCATTTATCATTTGTCATTTATCATTTACCGCAGCACTTGTAAGCTGCCAGAATAAGGACATTGACCGCGAAGGCGCCAAGTTGCAAGCCCCTGATGTCACTCAGATCAGTGGTCAGCTCTCTGGTGATGACTATATCCTGACGTGGCCTGCACAGACGGCCAAGATGATGGTAACCACCTACCGCAATGGTACCCTTGCCGGTTCCGTGGTAGTAGATGGCAACAGCTACACCCACAAGGATGTTCCCACGAACGTACCCTTCGAATATGTCTTCAAGCTCACCGACGGTACTAACACCTCGTCGGGTGTTGTCACCAAGTATCTTCGCGAAGGTGCCACCAGCATCAGCGGTGTCTCTATGGCACAGCTCGACAAGGCCGGCGGCTACGATGCACGGGTAGAATGGAGTAGGGCTGCCGATGCCACCAGCATACAGTTCACCGCCACTAACGGCAAGCGTACCATCAACGAACAGTTGGCGGGTACAGCAACCTCCTATTTGATTAAGGATGTGGAAACCGGCGACACATGGGAAGTCACCCTCGTTGCCAAGAACGAAAAGGGTACATCACTCTCTACCCGCTCGTCGCTCCGCATCGGTAAGACCGCCATCGGTTTCCTTAGCGTCTATGCTACTCCCGACGAACTGGTAGAGAAGGGCGATGACGACGAGGCTTCTGCATGGCTCTGGCTGCACGAGGAGTATCCCACTGCCCAGTTCGTACCCTTCACCAGCATCACCTCTGTGGAGACGGTAGATCCCTACCGCGTGCTCTTCTGGTTGCGCGACCTGGAGGAAGTCAGCGAGGATCAGGTCTGGAACATGCCTGCCGAAGTACAGGCTGCCACACCATTTATCCGCCAGTGGTACAAGGATGGTGGCTCACTGCTGCTGTGGAGTCATGCCACACCGTATATCGGTCATCTGGGACGTATCTCGCTGGACGAGATGAAGGGCAACGACCACGCCTTCGGTATGGGCCGCGGCGGTTGGAATCCTGATGTCTGGAGAATGGCTGTCGAGCTGAACCCCGACCATAAGTTCAAGAAGGACCATTCTGAGCACCCCATCTACAAGGGTCTTGAGGTGGAAACCACTGCCGACACGAAGCTCATTGCCTTCAAGGGTCCCGGCTTCACTGAAGACCACAACTGCCTGTACTTTAACCTGCCCTCGCTGTGGACTGGCATTGGCAATCAGGAGGAGGCTTGCTACACGCAGCTCACCCAGACCTACGGCATCTATCCGCTCGGTACGTGGGACAGCCAGATATGGTGGGTCAGCCAGTTCAACGTATGGGAAGCTCAGCAGGGCAATACCGACTTCAAGGGTACCATTCTTTGCATCGGTAATGGCGGCTGTGAGTTCTCGATGAAGAACGAAGACGGCTCGCCCGACAAGAGTGCTCATCCGAAGAACAATATCTATCAAGACAATGTGCTCCGCCTGGCAAAGAACTCGCTGGAGTACCTGAAGACGAGATAATTCATAATTACGTCATGAAAAGAAACAAGATATTCCAAAGCATGGTGGCTGTCCTCGCGACAGCTGCCATGATAGGCTGCAGCAACGACATCAACTTTGCACAGCAGTATAATCCGCTGATTGACGGTCAGCAGAAAGAAAACCCCGCCAAGCCTGATGAACCCACCGGTGGAGAATACCGTGAGCAGTACCGTCCACAGGTACACTTCACGCCAGCCAAGAACTGGATAAACGACCCCAACGGTCTGGTGTATGCCGACGGTACATGGCACCTGTTCTATCAATACAATCCGCAGGGTAACGTATGGGGTAACATGTCGTGGGGACATGCCACATCGACTGACCTCATGCACTGGCAGGAGCAGTCCGTAGCCTTGACGCGCGATGCCCTAGGTGCCGTGTTTAGTGGTTCGTGTGTCATTGACAAGAATAACACCGCCGGATTCGGTGCCAATGCCATGGTAGCTCTTTATACTTCAGCAGGCGAGACGGGCGATGTGGCCGGCAAGCAGCAGCAGTCTTTGGCCTACTCTACTGATGGTGGCAAGAACTTCGAGCGTTTCTCTGGAAACCCCGTCATCAAGAACGACGACGACAACCTGCGCGACCCGAAGGTGTTCTGGCATGAAGAGAGCCAGCAGTGGGTGATGGCGCTGGCCAAGGGCTGGAAGATGGGCGTAGAGTTCTATGGTTCCAAAGACCTGAAGTCATGGAGCCACCTCAGCACCTTCTTCGTATCCCTGACCGGACGTTCCTCACTACAGTGGGAATGCCCCGATCTGATGAGGATTGGTGACAAATGGGTGTTGCTGGTGAGCGTGAACCCTGGCGGTCCCATCCTCGGCTCGGGCATGATGTACTTCACCGGTCAGTTTGACGGCAAGGAGTTCAAGGCCGACAGCCGCGAGTATCCGCTCTGGCTCGACTATGGTATGGACTGCTATGCCGGTGTAACCTGGAGCAATGCGGGCGACCGCCATATCATGATAGGATGGATGAACAACTGGTCGTATGCCGGTGATGTTCCCTGCTCGCCCTGGCGTTCTGCGTTCACCCTGCCCCGTGAGCTGAAGCTCGTGGAGTACGACGGACAGCCTTTGCTGGCTCAGACCGTTGTCAGCGAGATAGACAAGGTGGCTGGTCAGTGGCAGACAGCAGGCAGCAGCTTCGATATGAAGGATGCCTATCAGCTGCGCATCAAGCTGAACCTGGACAAGAACAGTACTATCACCCTGTCGAATGCCAACGGCGAGAAGTACGTGATGGAGGTTAATGCCACCAGGCGCACCATTGCCGCCCATCGTACTTCCCAGACGGGTAAGACATCGTTTAACGGCTCGTTCTCAGTGCCATCTACGACGGCTCCCCTAAACACTGACGGCAGCAGCGTGACGCTCCTCCTCTATGTCGATCAGTCGTCTGTCGAGCTGTTGACGGAAAATGGCTCTATGTCAATGACCAACCTGGTGTTCCCCACTTCCATCTACAACCAGTTGACGGTGGAGGGTGCTGACAGCGAGTGTCAGGTTCGCGAACTGAAACGGGTCTGGTAAGAAAGAAGTGGTGAGAAGTATCCTCTTACCTCTCACCTCTTGTTATAAGTCCACCCTGATAGTTGTGACGACTACGGTGTGTTTTTTCGTTACAAAAAGTGCGAAAAATGTTGCAATGAACGTTTTTTCTTATTATATGTATCATAATTTATAGGATGGAATGGGGAAAAATGATAATTTTGCAGCAAAATCACATTTAAGTGAAAAGTGAAAAGCGAAAAATAATTATAACTAAAAACAACAAGACGTGAAGAAAATGTTATACGGATAATAGCGTTATTACTATCAGCGACGTAAAAGTTAGTCATCAATAAATGGAAAAGTTAGTTTATAGTTAGTAGTTTTCTATGATTCCGCCCAAGCACTTGCGATGAGTACTTGGGCGGATTTTCATTACTCGTAATCGTCAATCACGGAATTGATAAAGTCCATCATGGGCTTGGCTGCACGGAACATGCGCTCTATCTCGTCGAGCCATTGGTTGCCTTGATAGAAATCGTCGCCTACCTGATGCCAACAACAATAGTCCTTCATGCGGAGATATTGGATGTGTTCCCAGTCGCGAGGAAAACCTGAGGGACACGTTTTCAACTTTTCCAACCCGAAGCCTTGAGGCTGGTCCCAACTGGATAAATCGGTAGGAGCCTTGAAACTGCTGGCCGTAGGACTACCGAAGTACTTCTGGAAGTCCTTGTTTTCCACACATCGCAGCCACTCGCTGGTGTTGCCCATCATCTCGTTGCGACATGAGGTCAGGATGTTCGTGGGCAACCAGTAATTGCCACAAGCCACCATGCAGTGTCCTGGTTCCAGATGCAGGTAATAGCCTCCATGCAGGGCCTTCTTTCCGTGGGCTGCGATATACCCTCCAAAGTGGTTTTTGTAAGGCGACTTATCGTTCGAGAAGCGGGTGTCGCGATTAAAGCGATAGGTGCAATCCTTCACGCTGAGATGTGCTATCGATGGGTCAAACTCCGCAATGCGACCAATCGCCAATTTGATGCCTTCCTCAAAGTCTGCCCTCACTGCATCATACTCTGCCTTATGCTCCCAATACCACTCACGGCTATTATTTGCCATCAGCCGTTTCAGATAATCCAAAATTCGTTTTGCATCCATAATTCGTATTGTTTTGTTTGCAAAGATAATGTTTTTTATGTAACTTTTGTTGCAATGAACGTTTTTTGTTAGTTTATGTATCATATTTTATAGGACGAAAGGGAGAAAAACGGTAATTTTGCAGCAAATTCATAACATAACTAAAAACAATTCAAGATGAAGAAAACGGTTTTGATGTTCATGGCTTTGCTGATGACCCTGGGGCTGAAAGCTCAGGTAAAGCCCATCGTGCTGGGCGACAAGCATGCCATGCTGAAGGTGAAACAGGGCGAGAAGTATCTGCTGTTGCCGGTACAGGAGTCGGAAGAGATTGCGGCTATTGCCGTGCTTAATGGTGACAACGAAATGGTGAAACGGCTGAATGTGAAGCTGGCCATTGACCGGGTGGACTATTATATGCCACTGGAACTGAAGGGTGCCAGACTTCTGGACATCGAGTTTCACGGTGACCGCCGGCAGAAGGGTGCTGTGAGTGAGTTCGTTTGCTGGCGCGAGATGAAGTATTCAGGTTCGTTCGACACCACCAACCGCGAGCACTTCCGTCCCGTCTATCACCATACACCGCTATATGGTTGGATGAATGATCCTAATGGTATGTTCTATAAAGACGGAGTATGGCATCTATATTATCAATACAATCCCTATGGAAGTCAGTGGGAGAACATGACGTGGGGACACTCTACCTCGCGCGACCTTATTCATTGGGAGGCACAGCCCTTGGCTATCGAGCCCGATTGGCTGGGTAGCATCTTCAGCGGTTCGTGTGTGACCAATGGTGATGAGGTGGTAGCCATGTACACATCGGCAGGACATCACCAGACGCAGTCGATTGCTTTCTCGAAGGATGGTGGACGCACCTTTACGAAATATGCAGGCAATCCTGTGCTGACTACCAGCGATGTGGCCGACTTCCGCGATCCACGCCCGTTCTGGAATGAGGACATCAAGGCTTGGAACCTTATCTTGGCTGCTGGTCAAGAGATGCGTATCTATTCGTCGAAAGACCTGAAGGACTGGAAATATGAGAGTTCGTTTGGCAAGGAGTATGGTAACCACGGTGGTGTGTGGGAATGCCCAGATCTGTTCAAAATTGATGGAAATTGGGTGCTGATTTGCAACATCAACCCTGGAGGCCCCTTCGGAGGCTCGGCTACACAGTATTTCATAGGCCAGTTCGATGGACATAAGTTCACATGCGAATCCATGCCGAAGGTAACTAAATGGCTGGATTATGGCAAGGATCACTATGCTACCGTCTCTTTCTACAATGCGCCTGAGAACCGTCATGTAGTACTGGCGTGGATGTCCAATTGGCAGTATGCCAACCAGGTACCTACCAAGCAGTTCCGCAGTGCCAACTCCATACCTCGCGACCTTGGATTGTTCCGTTGTGGCGAAGAAACCTACGTCAGCGTGGTGCCCTCGAAGGAGATGCTCGCCCTGCGTGGTGCAAAGGTGAAGAAGCCGACGGAGACTTGCGAGATATTGGTGGACACCAAGAACAATACCGAGATAGTGCTTTCCAATACGAAGGGCGAGCAGGTGGTGATGAAATATGATGCTGCCAAGCAGACGTTCAGCATGGACCGTGTAAATAGTGGCGATGTAAGTTTCAGCGAGGCCTTCCCCGTAGTGACCGAGGCACCAACCTTTGGCACCATCAAGCAGCTTCGCATCTTTATTGACCGTTGCAGCATTGAGGCCTTCGATGCTGAGGGCAAAATGGCGATGACCAACCTCGTGTTCCCCTCGGAACCGTATAACAATATTAAGGTAAAGGGCGGAAAAGCCACCATCTTTGAAATTAAATACTAAAACAATATGGGTAATCAAAACAAATCGATTTATCTGATCCCCGTGATGCTCTGCTTCTTCTGCATGGGCTTCGTGGATCTGGTGGGCATCGCCTCCAACTATGTGAAAGAAGACTTGGGTCTTACCGACTCTGTTGCTAACATCTTCCCCTCATTGGTATTCTTCTGGTTCCTTATCTTCAGTGTGCCTACGGGTATGCTGATGAACAAGATAGGACGTAAAAACACGGTATTGCTGTCGCTCATTGTGACGGTTGTGTCGCTGTTCATCCCCCTGCTGGGCAGTTCGTTTACCGTAATGCTCATCGCCTTCTCGCTTCTGGGCATCGGTAATGCCTTCATGCAGACCAGTATCAACCCATTGGCTATGCTGATTATCGGCGACAAGAACCTGGCATCAACCCTGACTTTCGGTCAGTTTGTGAAAGCTATCGCCTCGTTCCTCGCTCCTTACTTGGCCATGTGGGGTGCCACCGCAGTTATGCCTACGTTCGGATACGATTGGCGCGTGCTGTTCCTCGTTTATTTCATTGTCGGCATCCTGGCTACGGCACTGCTGTGGGTTACTCCTATTCAGGAAGATATACATGATGGTAAGTCGTCGTCGTTCATGGATTGCATCCGTCTGCTGGGCAAGCCCATCGTCCTGTTGTCGTTCTTCGGCATCATGTGTCATGTGGGTATCGACGTGGGAACCAACACCACCGCACCCAAGCTGTTGATGGAACGTGTGGGCATGACGCTCAACGAAGCTGCCTTTGCCACATCTCTTTATTTCATTTTCCGTACCATCGGAGCCTTGACGGGGTCGTTCTTCCTCCGTATCATGAAGACCCGCTGGTTCTTCATCATCAGCGTTTGTCTGATGGCTGCATCCATGATTCTGATGTTCAGTGGCGAATCGAAGATGGTGCTCTACACGGCTATCGCCTTGGTAGGCTATGGTAACTCCAACATCTTCTCGATGGCTTTCTCTGAGGCATTGCTCTCTGTGCCCGACAAGCAGAATGAGGTCAGCGGTCTGATGATTATGGGTCTCTTCGGTGGCACCATCTTCCCACTCATCATGGGCTTCTGCAGCGATGCCGTAGGTCAGGCTGGTGCCGTAGCGGTCATGGCTGTAGGTGTCATCTACCTCTTTACCTATATTCCCCGAATTAAAAGGTAATCACAAAGTTCAAAGTTAAAAATTCAAAGTTCAAAGAATATGAAACGTTATGTAGTAGGCCTCGGTGAGGCATTATGGGATGTACTTCCCGAAGGAAAGAAACTGGGTGGCGCCCCTGCCAACTTTGCTTATCATGCAGGACAATTCGGTCTGGAGACTCTGGCTGTCAGTGCCTTAGGCGAGGACGCATTGGCAGAAGAGACCATCGATGCACTGAAAGAGCACGGTTTAAACTATCTGATGCCCCGTGTGAAGTATCCTACAGGTACGGTGCAGGTAACACTTTCAGGCGACGGTATTCCTGCCTATGAGATTAAGGAGAACGTAGCATGGGACAACATTCCCTATACTACCGAGATTGCCGAGGTGGCCAAAAGTGCGCGTGCGGTGTGCTTTGGTTCTTTGGCTCAGCGCAATGTGGTGTCATGGGCAACCATTCGTCAATTCCTCGATGATACCCCAGACGACTGCATCAAGATTTTCGATATCAACCTGCGCCAGCAGTTCTATACGAAGGACGTTATCGAGGAGTCGTTCAAGCGTTGCAACATCCTGAAGATTAACGATGAGGAATTGGTTGTCATCAAGCGTATGTATGGTTACGACGACCTTGACATGCGAGGCATCTGCGAGAAGATACTTGCAGAATATAAACTGAAAATGTTAGTGCTCACTTGTGGTACCAACGGCTCGTATGTCTTTGCACCAGGTCTGACTTCATTCCAAGATACTCCTAAGGTGACCGTTGCTGATACCGTAGGTGCCGGCGATTCCTTCACGGGCTCCTTCTGTGCTGCCATCCTCAATGGCAAACCTATGGAAGAGGCTCATCGCATAGCCGTAGAGGTATCAGCCTACGTCTGCACCCAAAACGGAGCCATGCCCAAATATCCTGCTGAGCTCGTTGCCAAGGTGAAGTAAAGTGTTGAATATCCATGGTATCACCCCTGTGTCAAAATGATGCAGGGGTATATTTTTGTCCTGTTGGCTATATACTTTTGATGGAACATATTGAACATTTGTGATGTTCGATATTTCCTAAAGAATACTCTTTTTCTACAAAAAGATAACAAAAGAGCATATTTTAGGACAATCAGAATATTGAATTTCGAATATTTTTTGCGAACTTTGCACCCGAAAAGTAAAAATTGAACATCATGGAGATACAAAATCTCAAACCAAGGAGCGGTTTTGACACCATACGATTGGGTGATAGTGACGAACTTGTGGTCATGGAGAACTTCGGTTCATTACCAAAGGGCGAATTATCTCTTGACAGGCATGGGCTTATCGTCATCTGTACTGAAGGCATAGCACAATTTGACTACGACGGACAGCAGATTCGGCTCCACAAGGATGATCTTTTCTTATATATGGCGCATAGCGTGGTCACCAATTTCATGTCATCTTCGGATTTTAACTGTCGTCAGATTTGGTTTTCCCGCGGCGAATTATGGAACATCAATAAGTACGGCGAGGTAAGTTTGTCAGACCTGCCTTATCTCAAACGACACCCAATAATGCATCTGACAGAAGATGACGTGAAGTTGCTTGATGATTATTTCCAGTTGTTATGCCGCCGGATGAGAGATCCAAGTCCCGTGTTGTATTCCAATATCGTAAGATCACTCGTCAGTACGATGATGTTGGAAATACTCAGCATGATGCGAAGGCAGGAGCCTGAGAACACGGTAACAACCGGCGTCCATCGTCAGCGGTTGGCAAACGAGTTTATGCGCTTAGTGGAACAAAGCGACGGCCGTATCCGCAAGGTGGACGACTTTGCTAACCAACTGAATATTACGCCGAAATATCTCTCGACGCTGTTGAAGGAGACGATGAACCGTCGTCCTAGCGAGATGATACACTTCTATACGCTGAAGGCTATAGAGCACCGTCTGCGCTATACTGACATGACGATGCAGGAGATAGCCAACGATTTGAATTTTGCCAATGCGTCGTTCTTCGGCAAGTATTTCAAAGAGCACGCAGGCATGACGCCGTTGGACTTTAGAAAGAAATATCATCAGTGAAGTCAATAGAGAAGTTAAAGTAAAAAACCCAATAAATATGAAAAAAGGACATTTGGTAATGGCTGCAACGGTGCTGATGGCATTGTGCAGTTGCGGAGAGAAGAAGCAAGCCACCGTAGAACAGACGGTGAGAGTGAAGGTGCAGGAGATTCAGACTGAGACCGTAAACGGCGAACAGGGTTTCTCAGGTACCATTGAGGAGGCAAACGGTATTTCGCTGTCGTTTGCCACTGCGGGTACTATCAAGCGTATCTATGTGAGTGAAGGTCAGACGGTGGGTCAAGGACAGTTGATAGCAGAGCTGGACCCCACGACGCTGCAGAACGCCTATACCATCAGCAAGACTTCGCTGGAGCAGGCGCAGGACACTTACAACCGCATGAAGGAACTGCACGATGCCGGTTCGCTGCCCGAGATGCAGTGGATATCCATTGAGAACCAGTTGAAGAGTGCCAAAGCGCAGGAAGCCATGGCCAGAAAGTCGCTGGGCGATACCAAGCTGTATGCACCGTCTGCGGGCTATATTTCTACGAAGTTTGCCGAGGTAGGCGAGAATGCTTCCCCAGGAATGCCCATTGCAAAGCTGGTGAACATCAGCAGTGTGAAGGTGAAGATAGCTGTGCCTGAGGATGACATCCAGCGCATTGCCAAGAGTTCGTCGATGAAGATTGTGGTGCCTGCATTGGGCAATCGCGAGTTCTCCGGTCATGTGACAGAGCGTGGCGTGAGTGCCGACCCTCGTTCGCGTACCTATGAAGTAAAGGCTACGGTGCTGAACCACGACGGCAAACTGCTTCCCGGTATGATTTGTCAGGTGTTCACCAACTATATGCAGGGAATGACGGGTGTGTTCATTCCCGCCAACCTGGTACAGCTTGACAGCGATAACAAGACTTTCGTCTGGGTAGTCAATGGCGATAAGGCCCTGAAGCGTGAAATCATCATCAGCAAAGAAACCGCTCAGGGTGCACAAGTAAGTGGTGGACTTTCTGCTGGCGACCAGCTCATTGTGGCTGGGCAGCAGAAGGTCAGCAACGGCATGAAGGTGGAGATTGTGAAGTAATTACGCATTCGCTAATTGACAATTGATAATTGATAATTGACAATTATGGAAGAAAAGAAAGACAAGAAAATGTCGCTGCAGGAGTGGTCCATGCACTATCGACAGATTATCATACTGCTCGTGAGCTGTATGGTGGCTTTCGGTATATATGGTCTTGTTAATATCAACAAGAACGAGTTTCCAAACTTCACCATCCGACAGGGTATCGTCGTAGCTGTTTATCCTGGTGTGACATCGTATGAGATGGAGGAACAGGTAACCAAACCGTTGGAGAAATACATCTTTACTTATAAGGAGGTGAAAAAGGAGAAGACCGTATCGTATTCGAGGGACGGTCTGAGTATCATCCAAGTTGAACTGAACGACGACCTAAACAACAAGGATGAGTTCTGGAGCAAGTTCAAACATGGCGTGCAGGGCTTCAAGTCAAGCTTGCCCGATGGCGTACTGGCTATTCAGGTGAATGACGACTTTGGTGACACCTCAGCCCTGTTGCTGGCGATGGAGTCGGGTGAGAAGACCTACCGTGAGCTCCACAATTATATGAACTCGTTGATTGACTCACTGCGACTGATACCCAGCGTGGGTAAGATGACGGTCTTCGGTGAACAGCGTGACCAGATATCGATCTACCTGAACTCCGATAAATTGTCGCACTACGGCATTGGCTACCAACTCATTGCCATGCAGTTGAGGGAAAAGGGTTTCGTGACTACTGCGGGACGCGTGAAGGACAAGGGCTACAAGAGCCCTATCTACGTTGACCACGCCCTGAACAAGATTTACGACGTGGAGAACACGCTGATTTATACCGACGGCAAGGGCAACAATGTGCGACTGAAGGATGTGGCCGAGGTAAAGCGTGAATATCCGCGCATGACGAAATACATCACTAACAACGGTACGAAGTGTATCTTGCTCTCTGTGGAGATCAAGAAGGGACAGGATGTGTCGAGAATGGGTGAGGCCATCAACGAGAAATTGGCCAACTTCGAAGAACACATTCCTGAAGACGTGCAGCTGAACGCCATTACTGACCAGGCCAAGGTGGTGGACGACTCAATCGATAACTTCCTCCACGAGCTGTTGATAGCTATCTGTACGGTGATCCTCGTGGTGGTGCTCATCATGCCATTCCGTGTAGCTGCCGTAGCAGCAGGCACCATGCCTATCACTATCTTCGTGTCGCTTGGACTGTTCTATGCGTTCAATATCGAACTAAATACAGTGACGCTCGCTGCACTGATTGTGACGCTGGGAATGATAGTCGATGACTCCATAGTTATCATCGACTCCTATCTGGAGATGATGGCAGAAGGAAAATCGCGCTGGCAGGCATCGATTGATGCTACGGTGCACTTCCTGAAGTCAATCTTCACCGCTACGTTGTGTATCTCGGTGACCTTCTTCCCCTTCCTCCTCATGATGACGGGACAGATGCACGACTTCCTGCTCTCCTTCCCTTGGGCCATCTCCATTGTGCTCTTTGCCTCGATGATTATCGCCCAGACGCTGCTGCCCATCCTGCAGTACTTCTTCATTAGGAAACCGATGGAGGTGAAGACGCGTGCCGACGGCAAGAAGCCTTTCAACCTGCTCGATCTCATGGACAAGTACTACAAGGTCCTCATTGACTGGTGCTTCAATCATCCCTGGATAACCATTGCCGGTGGTGTGGCGAGCGTGGTAATTGGCGTCTTGATGCTCAAGAGCGTACCTAAGCAACTGATGCCATTCGCCGACCGTAATCAGTTTGCCGTCGAGATTTACATGCCTACGGGTACGGGTATCGAACGTACGGCTGCTGTGGCCGATTCGCTGGAGCACATGATAGCCAAGAAAGAGGGCGTCGTGAGCATTGCCTCTTTCAAGGGTTGTGCTTCGCCGCGCTTCCATACGGCCTATGCTCCGCAGATTGCTGACGAAAGCTATGCACAGTTCATCGTCAATACAAAGGGAAATAAAGTGACGAAAAAGCTTTGCGACGAACTTACCAAGGAATATACCACTTACTTCCCTGAGGCCTATGTGAAAATCAAACAATTAAGCTATTCGTCGGTGTCCGTGCCTATCGAGGTGCGTCTGAAGAGCGACAACCTGGACCAGCTGGCCCAGTACTCCGACAGTATCGCGAGAATTTTGCGCCAGATGCCCGAACTGCTGCTGGTTCGCAGCAACATGCTCGAACCGCTCTCTACCACCCGTATCAAGATTGACGACGAGAAAGCCTCACGTCTGGGCATCACCAACCAAGCCGTCGAAATGCAGATGGCTTATCGCTATGGCGACGGTCTGCCCGTCAGCACCGCATGGGAAGGTGACTACGGCGTTAATGTCGTGATGAAGACCGACAACGCCGACCAGGCTACGAAGGACGACGTAATGGACGAACTCATCCCCATTGGTATTCTGGCTGCCATCCCCACCTCCGTAGAAGGAATGCTGAGCATCCATGATGTGGGTGAGACACTGCCCAGTGTGCCGATGCGCCAGTTTGCCTCCATTGTGCCCACCTGGCAGTACGGACAGATTGCCCACCGCAATGGTCTGCGCACCGTAACAGTGATGTCTGAAGTGGCACGTGGAATGAACATTGGTGAAGTCACCAAAGTAGTACAGGAGCGTCTGGCCGACTTCCAGTTGCCTGATGGTATGCAGATGGAGTATGGCGGACAGATAGAGGACGATGGCGAGCGCATGCCGCAGATTATCAGTGCACTGGTAATGTCGATTGCCATCATCTTCTTCGTGCTGCTGTGGCACTTCAAGAGTGTCAGCGAGGCGCTGCTCATCATGGTGTGCCTGTCGCTCTGTGTCTTTGGTACGTCACTGGGCCTTATGGTTGGTGGCAAGGCGTTCTCAACGACATCCATCCTCGGCTTTGTATCGCTGATGGGTATCTTGGTGCGTAATGGCGTCATCCTTTTCGACTATGCGGCAGAAGTGCGCGAACTGGAGCACCTGTCACTGAAGGATTCTATCCACGTGGCTTCCATTCGCCGTATGCGTCCTATCTTCCTGACGTCGGCAGCAGCCTCCATGGGTGTGGTATCCATGATTCTCGGTGGCAGCGGACTGTGGTCTCCGATGGGATGCGTCATCTGCTACGGTGCACTCATCACCATGTTCTTCATCCTTACCATCATGCCGATAGCCTATTGGAAGGTGATGGGACACCAAGAGGAAAAGACTCCGAAAGAATAAAAACAAAACGAAAGAAACGACAATGAAAAAGATATTTGCAATAATTTTCTGTTCGGTTTGTTGCGGCATCACCGCCACAGCCCAGACAACCTACACGCTTGAGCAATTGAAGCAGCTGGCCGTAGACAATAATTATACGCTGAACTCATCGAAGAACGCTATCCAGCAGGCTAAGCAGACGGAGAAGTCGGCACTGACCAATTTCTTCCCCCAGATTTCTGCTTCGGGTGTTGCATTCCAGAACAACAAGCCGCTGATTGACATCGATGTCGAACTGCCCGAAGCCATACAGACAGTTCTGGGCGGTATGGGTATAAGCGACATTCCCTCTAACATCAGTCTGTTGAAGAAGGGCGTCATCGGCTCTGTTTCCGCCATCCAGCCTGTCTTTATGGGTGGTAAGATTATTAATTCCAACAAATTGGCCCGTGTAGGCGTAGAAGCTAGCGAGCTGCGGTTGGAACTCTCCGAAGACCAGGTAGAGATGACCACCGAGCAGTATTACTGGCAAATGGTATCGCTGAAGGAAAAAAAGAAGACGCTTACCGCCATGCACAGCATGCTGACAGAGTTGGAGAAGGACGTGAATAATATGGTTCGCGTGGGTGCGCGTAATCGCAACGACTTGCTGCAGGTTCAGTTGCGCAAGGCTGAGGTGGAGACTTCGATTCTCGAGATAGACAACGGTCTCACTACCACCAGTCAGTTGCTGGCACAGCATGTGGGCAAGACAGGCGAGACGATTGACGTGATTGTTCCTGTCGAATTAGCAGAGGGTAAGACCGTCGATATGCCGTTGTCGCTGCGTCAGGATCATGCTACCGCTCTGAATGCGACACCGCAGTATCAGCTGTTGGCTAAGAATGTAGAGGTCCAGAAACTGCAGCACCGCATGCAGATTGGTGCAAATCTGCCTCAGGTGGCCGTTGGTGCACTGTATAACTACAACGACTTCATGGGCAAGAATAGCAATGCCATGATGTTTGCTACCGTTCGCGTGCCCATCAGCGACTGGTGGGGTGGTTCGCACAAGATAAAGAAGCAGCGCCTCGCTCTCGACGATGCCAAGGAACAGATGCAGGACAACGGCCAGAAGCTTATCATCCGCATGAACAATGCATGGTCGTCCGTCGAGACCAGCTATAAGAAGCTACAGATTGCCCGCGATGCCATTACACAGGCTGAGGAGAACCTGCGACTGCACAAGGACTACTATCGTGTGGGTACTACCAAGATGAGCGACCTGCTGTTTGCCCAAGAACAGTATCAGCAGGCTCGCGACCGCTTTACCGATGCGTACGCCACCTTCCAAACCAAGATTCTGGAGTACCGTCAGGCCACTGGACAGGAATGAGTGATAAATGATAAGTGAAAAGATGAAAAAAATACTATTATTCTCCGTTGCTATCATAGCCGCTGTAGGCGTTCGCGCACAGCGCTCGCCCGTAGGAATAGTCAGCATTCAGGACACGACGAAGAGCGTGCAGGTGGGTGTCATTTCGTCGGTAGCTTCCGATGGTGGCAAGGGTCTGCAGTTGTCGACATTCACCAACAATTCGGGTGCCACCTTCAATGGTGTGCAACTCAGTGCTATCACAAACCTGACCCAGAATATGTACAAAGGCGTGCAGCTGGGTGGTATGCTGAATGTAGCTTCCGGCGAAATGGGTGGCTGGCAAATTGCGGCCTTCAACTATGCCGATTCGCTGAAGGGCGCGCAGATTGGTATTTTCAATACCGCTCGTCATATCGAGGGCGGATGGCAGTTTGGTATCATCAATTATACTAAAGACACGATTCCTGGCGCCACGCGCATCGGTCTGGTGAACATCAGCCCGAAGACTACCATCGACTGGATGCTGTTCGGCGGCAATCAGAGCAAGGCGAATTTCGCCATACGCTATCGAAACAAGAGTACCTATAATATCATAGGTCTCGGCACGCATTTTATGGGTTTGAGTAGCCGCTTTTCCGGTGCCGTCTACTATCGCCTTGGTCAGTATTTCCAGCTGTCACCCAAGTGGAGTATCAGCGGAGACATAGGTTTTGCCCATATCGAAACCTTTGAGAAAAGTGAAAGCGACAAGCCCCAGCGCCTCTATGCCCTGCAAGCGCGCATCAATGCCGACTACCAGTTCAACAAGACACTGGGCGCCTTTGCTTCTGTGGGTTGGGGCGACACGCGCTATTATCACCATTCTACGAGCTACCGCAGTCGTCCTATCTTCGAAGCCGGTTTGACCATTCGTCGTCACAGGAGCAATCGCGACGACCTCTGGCAGTACACCAATTTAAGGAAGAAGGTAGCTGAAAACCATCAGGAGACGGGCGATAGCACAATGGCTCTTGAACCCAAGAAGTGCTTCTGGGGTGCGGCCCTCGAAGTAACAGGCATCAATGTCGGCGTGCATCTGATGGACCGTTATCTGGTGAAGGAACCCTTTGTAAAGACTACGCTGAATAGCATCGGCGAAAACTTCCGCAGGGGTATGGTGTGGGATAACGACCTGTTCACCATGAACATGTTCGCTCATCCCTATCATGGCAACCTCTACTTCAATGCGGCGCGTGCCAACGGCTTGAGTTATTGGGAATCGGCACCCTTCGCCCTGTTGGGTTCGGCTGAATGGGAGTTCTTCGGCGAGACCGATCCCCCTGCCATTAACGACCTCTTCGCTACCACCTGTGGCGGTATGGCCATTGGTGAAACACTGCACCGCCTGAGTCTTACGCCACTCGACGACCGCACGCGCGGTTGGAACCGCTTCTGGCGTGAGGCACTGGCTACCTTGTTAAACCCCGTTCAGGGAATCCATCGTATCATCAGCGGCGATGCTTGGCGCGTCAAGCATGATCACTACCATTATCATGACTTCAAAGCGTTACCCATCCAGGCATCGTTCTCGACCGGTCTGCGCTATGTGGCTGACGATGGTGCCCTGTTCCGTGGCGACTACTGCCCGTATGTAAACATCGGCTTTGTCTATGGCGCAGGTGTCGACGGCGAAAAGCACACCAAGCCTTTCGACTTCTTCGACTTCGATGCTACGTTCTCCTTCGGTGGCAGCCAACCCATCATCAACAACATCAACATCATGGGTCGTCTGTGGAGTACGCCTATCATCGACCATACGGCAAAGAACGAACACGCCAAGAGCATGTATGGTGAGTTCGGTTTCTATCAGCACTTCAACTATTATGACTCCAAACCCATCAAGGACGGCTCTGACCTGACACCCTACCGTATCAGCGAGCCCGCATCGTTTGGTCCTGGTTTTATGTTTGTGATGGAACAGCCCAAGGCAGCGCTTACTCGTGCTGAGCAGCGCGTCTTCCTGAGTGGTATTCTGCTGGGTGGTACCAAGAGCGACTACTTCAACGTCATCGAGCGCGACTACAATATGGGTAGCGGTTTCAGCATCAAGACCAAGACGGTGCTCGACTTTGGCAACACGGCACGCTTCACGCTGAACGCCAAGTATTTCCGCATCTTTACCTTCAAGGGATACAAGGATAAGCTGGCACCACTGCAGGCACGCATTGACAGTGGCGAATTCACGGAAGAATATCTGCGCTCTATTGCCGACGACAAGGATAAGTTTGAGGAAGTGACTGGCTTCGACCTGCGCTATCTGAATGCTCAGGGCGACAAGGGCAATGCTGGACTCCTGATTATCAATCCCGTGCTGGAGTTCCATCTGACGAAGCAATGGGGCATCATTGCTCAGGGGTCTTACTTCATTCGTCACACCAACTACAAGTATCACGACAATGTGCATGCCAGCACGTTCGAGGCCAAGATTGGTCTGACCTGCCGACTGTAAGAAGTTAAAAAAAAACAATTATGGAAAGAATATCGAAGTTACTGATGCTGCTGACTGTCATATTGTTTGCAGCATGTACGGACAACAATGACAATCCTGGTGATAATCCCCAGCCTACACCCGTCGATGCAGGGCCATCTTATACGGATAAGACGGTGGATGTGAACCGCGACGGTAAGACTTACGGACAAGTGTCGCTACGCTTCTACAGCGATCTGCCCAGTGTGGCCTATATCTCCGTGGCCGACTTCCACAAAATCATGACGGCTGGTGATGTAATGAAGGTCACTCGTCAGGGCAACCTCTACCAACTGGCTTCCCGTAACGGCACGGCTACCGTGGATGTCAAGGCCGACTATCTCCATTCCACGACCTATGCTGGCTTCGTGGACCTGATGTGGATGCTCGACCCGACGCTGGCTCCCAACGCGATGTACGACGGCAGCAAGTATATCAAGTTCGTCAAGATGGAAAACGTATCGACGTTCAAGTCTGCCAGCGGCGTCCGTCTGGACTTCAGCAAGTATGGCATCGACCTGCACGACGACGGCAGCAACATCTATTTCCCCTTTGCCACGCTGGCCGACATCTATTCCGACTGCAACTTCCACAATGCCGCCTATCACGACGACTTGGTGGTGGTGAGCACCAAGTTGGATATCTTTTCCATCAACACCCTCGCTCCTGAATTTGCCTCCAAGCCCTATCAGCGTGAGACGGTGCCGGCAGATATGGCTAAGTTCCGCTATCAGGAACTCTGCTTCGTCTTCGACAACCTCTACGGCTACCCTGGTCGTACCATCTTGGAACAGAATGGAATGGCAGAGAAAGGCTTTGATGCCACCCTGGACGTAGTGCAGAACGGTAAAGTGGTGAAGAAGTTGCTGCAATCCACCAATAACATGGATTTTGCTTGGGGAAGAATGGCCACGCAATACTTGATTAACGATGGTGGTCACACAAGTTTTAGAGCAACGGCAGGCGTACCTGAGAACATCGAAACCGTTTATGAAAACCGCTTGTTTGATGCTGCAACCAACTATCCCGAGGCTTATGCCATGTATCAGGAATGGGTGAAGAATGATATAGAACGCTCCACTACGAATACGCAGTTGTCGGCATTGCGCGAGCAGGCCTACGGCGACGACGTGCTCTATAAGGTCAACAGCGCCAAGACTACAGCCGTCGTCATCATCAACTCGTTCATCGATATGGACGAGGCCGCATGGGTCAAATACTATGCCAGTCAGAAGACCGATGCCGACTGGCAGGAACTGATGAAGAGTTATAAGAAGGATGCCTTCATCGGCTTCCTCTATGGACTCGCGCAGGCGAAGGCCGATGGCGTGAAGAACCTCGTGCTCGACATCTCGTTGAATGGTGGCGGCTCGTGCGACATCGTGGGAGCCGACGTGGCCATACTGCGTAAGAACCGCATGGTGCAGTTCTGGTCGCAGGATGCCTTGGAGGGTAATAACAAGATTGCTACCTACTATGTGGACAGCAACTTCGATGGCGTGTTCGACGAGAAGGACGATACCAACCCCAAGTTCGACTGCAGCGACATGAACATCGGTGTGCTCTGCAGCAAGGTGGCCTTCTCGTGTGGCCACCAGTTCCCAACCCTCATGAAGGATTACGGCTTCCCCATCATGGGTGAGCAGTCGGGTGGGGGAACCTGCTGCATACAGGTCATGCAGACGGCCGATGGACAGAATTTCATGATTTCCACCTACCGCGACCGTTCCACCGATAAGAACTTCGCGAATACCGATACGGGCATCACTCCTACCGAGGGTTATGCCTTCGGCTACGACCACTTCTACGATTTGGATTTCCTGACCACCATCATTCAAGGTCAGTCACATGAATGATATGAGGCTAAAGGCTATCTGTTGTCGTCGGTAGCACCTTCATCAGAGATACCCGTATTCTTTGTGCTGTTGTCGTCATTCGCTCCGATGGTGATGGTGGCGTTGTTCACACCATAGTCTGTAGTAAAGGCGCGTGCTACCTGCAGTACAAAGACGAAGATCCGCAGCCCAAGACCAGTAACAGGATGCGTGCCGCAGTAGGGTCGGAGAATTTGCCTGAGACCGTCAACGTAAGGTTTAAAAAGTGACAGGCAATATCGCCGAAAGCCCGTACACCGTGGATATAAAATAATGAAATTGTAACCCTCTTTTAATACGCTTGTTCATGGACCCCTTTGACCGCACGGCCAGAGGGGTCATTCATATTCTTAAAGGCGGCATCCCATTCCAGGGCGATGGCGGTACTGCAGGCTACGCTGGCCTCCTGGTTGACGCTACGGGCAGCGGAGTCAGAGGGGAAATGCTCAGCGAAGATGCTGCGGTAGTAGTACTCTTCCTTGTTGAGTGGCGGATTGATGGGGAAACGCTCGGCAGCGTGAGCCATCTGCTCGTCGGTGACAGCCTCAGCGGTAATCTGCTTGAGGGTGTCAATCCAACTGTAGCCTACGCCATCGCTGAACTGCTCCTTCTGGCGCCAAGCCACTTCGGCGGGCAGCATGTCGGCAAAGGCTTCGCGGACAATCTTCTTCTCCATCGTAGTGCCTGGGCACATCTTGGCCTCAGGATTGGTGCGCATGGCCACATCCAAGAACTCCTTATCGAGGAAGGGTACACGACCCTCGACACCCCATGCCGAGAGGCTCTTGTTGGCACGCAGACAGTCGTAGAGGTGCAGCTTGGAGAGCTTGCGAACGGTCTCCTCGTGGAAGTCCTTGGCCGTCGGTGCCTTGTGGAAGTAGAGGTAGCCACCGAATATCTCGTCGGCACCCTCGCCGGAGAGCACCATCTTGATACCCATCGACTTGATGACGCGCGCCAACAGATACATCGGTGTAGAGGCACGGACGGTGGTGACGTCGTATGTTTCGATGAAGTAGATGACATCGCGGATGGCATCGAGACCCTCCTGGATGGTATAGTTGGTTTCGTGATGCACGGTACCGATATGGTCGGCCACGAGTTTGGCCTTGGCCAAGTCGGGCGCACCCTTCAGTCCTACGGCAAACGAGTGCAGACGGGGCCAGTAGGCCTTGGTCTTCGAGTCGTCCTCGATACGCATCTCAGAGTATTTCTCGGCAATGGCGGAGATCACGCTGGAGTCCAAACCACCGCTTAACAAGACACCGTAAGGTACGTCGGACATCAGCTGGCGCTTCACAGCATCCTCCAGCGCATCGTGGATGGCCTCGACACTGGCGGGATTGTCCTTCACGGCATCATACTTGAACCAGTCGCGCTGGTAGTAGCGCTTCATGCCTGGTTCCTTGCTCCAATAGTAATATCCCGGCAGGAAGGGTTCGTAACGCTCACACTGACCTTCGAGGGCTTTCAGTTCGGAGGCCACATAGATGGTACCGTCGCTGTCGTAGCCGATATAGAGGGGGATGACACCGATGGGGTCGCGGGCAATGAGGAACTCGTTCTTCTCCTCGTCGTAGAGCACGAAGGCAAAGATGCCGCTGAGGTCTTCGAGGAAGTTAATACCTTTTTCACGATACAATGCCAGAATCACCTCGCAGTCCGAGCCCGTCTGGAACTCATACTGTCCGGCATAGCGACGGCGAATCTCCTGATGGTTGTAAATCTCACCGTTCACCGCCAGTACCTGCTTCTTATCAGGACTATAAAGGGGTTGTCCGCCTGATTCTGGGTCCACGATGCTCAATCGCTCGTGGGCAAGGATGGCAGAACCACCACAATAGATACCACTCCAGTCGGGTCCGCGGTGACGGATTTTCTGACTCATCTTCAGAGCTTTATCACGCAACTCATGCGTCTGCTCATGTACGTTGGCTGCGCCGACATTCGACGCGACTCGGCCATTCAAGCAAGCTTGATGTCTCTCGCTGCTCCGAATGTTTAATATAGCTGCTATTCCACACATAATTCTAATTTACTATTGGACAATTTACGATTTACAATTTATCGTTGGACGATTTACTATTTATTTCTCGAGGCACGCCTGAACGAAACTCATGAACAACGGATGCGGATGCAGTACCGTTGAGGAGTATTCGGGATGGAACTGCGCACCGATGTACCAGCGCTTTTCCGGCATCTCGACAATCTCGACGAGGTCGGCAGCGGGGTTGATACCTACACACTTCATGCCAGCGGACTCGTATTCTTCCTTGTATTTATTGTTGAACTCATAGCGATGGCGATGGCGCTCACTGATTGTAAGTGAAGAGTGAAAAGTGAAAAGTGAAAAATTTGCTGCCGCCGTATAAGCTTCTGCTACTCTGCTCCCCTCTCGTAGCTCACAATCATAGGCGCCCAGTCGCATGGTGCCACCCATCTGCGTGATGCTTTTCTGTTCCTCCATGATGTCGATGACATTATGCGGCGTGTCAGGATTCATTTCAGCGCTGTTGGCATCCTTGTAGCCCAAGACATTGCGGGCAAATTCGATGACCATCATCTGCATACCGAGACAGATGCCGAAGGTAGGAATATCGTGCGTACGGGTATATTCCGCAGCGATAATCTTGCCTTCGATGCCACGCTGACCAAAGCCTGGACAAACAATGATGCCTGCCATACCGTCGAGCTTTGAGGCGACATTCTCGGTGGTTATTTCTTCGCTGTTCACAAAATGAATACGGACTTTCACATCGTTGTAGATGCCGGCCAAGTTAAGACTCTCGCGGATGCTCTTGTAGGCATCCTGCAGGTCGTATTTGCCCACCAAAGCCACATGCACCTCGCGCTTGGCATTGCGCTGCTTGTCGAGGAAGTTGTGCCACGACTGCATGGCAGGTGTCTCGCCGACGGGGATGCCAATCTTGCGAAGGATGGCTGCGTCGAGTCCTTGTTTCTGCATGCTGACGGGTACTTCGTAGATGCTGGGCATGTCCTCGCTCTGCACCACACACTCCAAGTCGACATTACAGAATGAGGCCACCTTCAGGCGTATCGAGTCGCTGAGGTGGCGTTCAGTACGAAGTACGAGGATATCGGGCTGGATACCCATTCCTTGCAGTTCTTTCACGGAGTGCTGGGTGGGTTTGGTCTTTAACTCATCGGCAGCCTTCAGATAAGGTACGTAGGTGAGATGTACGCAAACCGCATCGCGACCCAGTTGCCAGCGCAGCTGTCGGATGGCCTCCATGAACGGCGCACTCTCGATGTCGCCGATCGTACCGCCTACCTCCGTAATCACGAAATCTAAATCTTCTTCGGCGGCAGCAAATTTTTCACTTTTCACTGTTCCCTTTTCACTTAAGCGGAGCATGCGCCGCTTGATCTCGTCGGTGATGTGAGGCACCACCTGAATGGTCTTGCCCAAGTAGTCGCCATGCCGCTCGCGGTCGATGACGGTCTTGTAGATGCGACCGGTGGTGATGCTGTTGTTACGGGTAGTATGAATGCCCGTGAAACGTTCATAGTGACCTAGGTCGAGGTCGGTCTCCATACCGTCCACCGTCACGTAGCACTCGCCGTGCTCATAGGGATTGAGGGTCCCTGGGTCGATGTTGATGTAGGGATCGAACTTCTGGATAGTTACTTTGTAGCCGCGTGCTTGCAGCAATTTACCGATACTGGCGGAGATGATTCCCTTGCCTAGCGAGGAAACCACTCCGCCTGTAACGAAGATGTACTTTGTGTTCATATCTATATTAGGGTTGTAATGTAAATCCCAGAACCAGATAGGCCTTCTGAGAACAAGGGTTTGCAACCACTTGTCCAAAGATAGGGATGGAGAACGAGTCGGTAATCTTGATGTCCTTCGTCGCTTTCAGGGCGAGGTTGGTGACAGCGAAACCTGTCGTTCCATACGATGTGGTACAGTAGGGGACGGCGCCAGCCGTAGCAGTCCAATCAACCGTAGCAAGTTTAAATGGGACGTTTACTTCTACACAACTGCTATAGGCTCGCTTGCCGTCCTTGTTTGTACCATCATTGCCTGCGAAATTGGTGAACCAACGGAGTGCAGCAAAGCCGAAATCGTAGCCGATGTAGCCTTCAAACACATGGTTGGTACCGTGGGCCTCATACTTGAAGTAGCGACCGTCGGGGTCTCCACCGTCCATCTTGCTGAACCAGTAGTCGGTAATACCGATGCTCAGTCCGCCGATGGTATAGTCCAGCGTCAGGTCGAACTCCTTGACATCGTCTGCATTGACGAGTCCATAGCTGCCCCATGCCGTCAGCGACAAGCCCTTATAGCCTACGCCTAATGTCGGCTGGATGGCTGTGCTTCCCAAATCCTGACCACGCCAGATGTAACTACTAACAAGGTCACCACGAACCGTTGTCTCAATCTCATCCTGTGCAAGGGTGGTCATACTCATGACCAAACCCATTGCGAATAATACAATCTTTTTCATACCTTCAATCTTTTTACTTTTTACGTATCACTTTTTACTTATCACTTTTCACTTTATCACTTAGTTATAGCACGCTTCTCCATGTTCATAGATGTCGAGACCTTCCTCCTCAATACGCTTGTCGACGCGCAGTCCATGCAGCTTCTTGATGCCGTAGAACAGGACGAAACCACACGCTGCAGCCCAGAGGTCGATGACCAGGATGCCGAAGCACTCAGCACCGAAGAATCCCCAACCGTGACCGTAGAACGCACCGTTAGAGGTTGACAGCAGACCTGTCATCAGCGTACCTAAGATACCACATACACCATGTACTGAGCTGGCACCTACAGGGTCGTCAATGTGCAGCACGTGATCGATGAATT
>Ga0247610_10001129_pt1 | contig 34170 bp, 55 predicted proteins | sample 174DNAGHGhighgp2_FD_193483 | JGI IMG/M metagenome (GOLD analysis project Ga0247610, IMG submission 193483) | Sheep rumen microbial communities from Palmerston North, Manawatu-Wanganui, New Zealand - 1742 DNA GHGhigh gp2 | ecosystem: Host-associated > Mammals > Digestive system > Stomach > Rumen...
AATTATGAATGGTGGGCATTCATTGGTAGATGGCAAAATTATTCTGCTGGTAAAATAAAACGCATTAAAGATAAACTTGAAAAATTAAACAAAGGAGTAAGCAATGAGTAAAGAATTAGAAGCATTAGAAAGATTAAAAGCAATTACAAAATTTAATGGTGGTAGAGATTATGCATTAGGAGATAAAAAAGAATTTAAAATTATTGAACAAGCCTTACAACGCCTAGAAGCAATCGACCAAGCTAAACCTAGTGAAGCGTTTGAGTGCTTGAATAAAATAGTAGAAAGTTTTAACGAAACTACAACAGGTATGAATGGATTAGGTGAGGTTGTGGTTGCTAATGATTTAGTATATAGTTTTAAAAAAGAATTAGACACTATCAAACAAGCCTTACTAAAATCACAAGAGCAAGAAAAGGTGCTTGAGATTATTAAAAAGAAAAGAGTAAATGTTTATACAGAAATCATATTATCTTATACTTATGAAGAATACTTAGAATTAGATATAATCAAAGAAACGAGTGACAAATGGAAACTTACACAAAAAGAATTTGATTTGTTAAAGAGGTATTGTGATGAATGATTATTTATTTGAATTAAAAGATATTGATACTATTAAAAGACTAGGTACTTATGATTTTGAATATTCGAAATTATATGATGGTTATGTTAAATATTATGATACAGGAATTAGTATGATAAGATTCATTGTTTTTGCAGATGATAGAAGAAAAGGTAAACTTTATGTTGATAGTTCTATAATATATGACACATTTAAAAAAGAAAGAATTTCCAAATTATTAAAAACTTTAAACATTGAACATTTATTTAAAGAGGTGCTAAATGAACAAAATTGATTTAACAACTTGCAAAAGTTTGTCTGAAATTTTATATCGTATAGGGTATTACTTTTATAAGTGCAGAGGTATTTATTTTAGTTTTGATGTTAAAAAGAATAAAGTATATGCAATAAGAGAAGATAATAAAAAGAAAGTAATAATTAAAATTAAAAATAATCGTATATGTAAAGTTAATGATTATTTATTAGAATTGTTTTTCTTTCCTGTCACAGAAATAATTGTAGATGGTTGGGAAAAATATTTATGGGAGTACTAAATGAACAAGATAACGTAATTGAGTTTAAAGAGTATCTAAAAGAACATAGAATGTATTTAACTGATGAAGAATATAAAATTATTCAAGAAATGAGGAATAAGGGAAAAAATGGAAACAGCAGTAGCGATAACATTGATTTGTAGCTTTATGGTGGTTAGCATCATTGAGATTATTTTTAGGAGGAAATAAAGGAAATGAACTTTAATGAAGCAGTAAAGAGATTAAGGCAAGAAACTTGCCCTAATACCTATAACCCAGACTTTGATAAAGAAGAATGTTTAGGAACTATAGAAGAATTTAAAAACAACATGGAGGAGTCTTTAGAAATTTGGATTGATCTACTTTCAAAAGATGGTGTTAATTCAAAAGCACAGGTTAAGCTCCAAATGCAAGCAGTGCTATACGGACTAAAGAACAAGTAAAGGAGTAATAATAAATATTCTATGTATAATAAAGAAATACTAACTAGATTTAATAATTATATAATATCTATATCTAGTACTATTAATAGTAATAATATAGAAGATAATATTAGATATGTATTAAAGAATATAAATACTAGATGTTATGATATAGTACTTATAAGAAAGCGTAGAGCTGAAATCAATCAAGACATTCAAGATATTTATACATCGTTTGTTGGTGGCGACTCCTACGATAAACCAGAACAAGGCAAGAACACAGGCATGAGGTTGGATTCAACTGACCTAAAACACATTAAGATTAGGCAATTAAAGGAAGAACTAGAAACACTAACCAATCAAACATTCCTAATTGAAAAATCTTTAGAGGATAACAAAAAGCTAATCAGTGATGTATTGGACTCTATCCTAGATACGGAAGCCTCAAAGATAATGAAATTATTTTACTTGGATTGTCTACCCAATAGAACGATAGCAATCGAGTGCCAATATTCAATAGATGGAATCAAACACCTTAAGCGTAGAGCTATTACTAAAATAGCCAAAACAATGGATGAATTTAAAAATCAACTAAAATAATTAAAGTGTACACCTTGTACACCACTTAATGAGCTTATAATGTAATTGTAGAATAATCCAGAGTTCTACAATAGACATACTGTTTATTCTTGAAATAGAATAAAGCTCCTTATTTAAAACTGAAGAAAGACATGCTATCAAACTTTTTCTAATAAAAAAACGATTAATCAATTTGGTTAATCCCCTCCAAATGTACAACGATTCTAGCGTGTCTTTTTTCTTTTATTTTTAATTTTCTTTTTTGGGAATAAGTAATAAAACTAGAAAGGTAGGTGTTAAGATATATGGAAGTATTAGATAAAGAACTTGAAGAAACAAGTAAAACTAAAAAGCTAACCGCGAAGCAAGAATTGTTTTGTAAAGAATATGTAAAATGTCTAAATAAAGCAAAAGCCTATTCCATAGCCTACCAAAGAGAAAACGAAACACCAGAGCAAATAAGGCAAAATAGTGCATTAGGCGTAAGGCTGTATGCAAATGAAAGCATTAACGCACGTATAAAGCAACTCGTTGAAGAAGCTAATAAAAAATGTGATGTTTCTTTAGAGTTCATAATCCAACAACAACTTGCTGCATTGGAACGAATGAACAAAGGAAAGAAAGAAAAGAAACTTACTTTAGATGGACAAGTTGTAGACACTGGCGAGATTGAATATGATAACAAAGCGATTAATGGTGCTATCAAAAATCTAGCCGACTTTACAGGATTATCAAAGCAAGTTATTGAAGCCAAGATAACAGGCAAACAAGAGGTATCAATTAACAAAGTCGATGCACTTGCTGAAACCTTGTTTAATGGGGATGATTAAGACTTATGGAATTATCCAAAAAACAAAAAGCATTCCTAACATACAAAGCCAAGCTCGAATGTGCAGAGGGTCAAACCTACGGAGGTAAGACAACCATAGGAGCGATTAAGTTCATTTTAAGAGTCAAGGCTTCAAACAAGCATCAACATTTTATTGCAGGTCAAGATTTAGGTGTAGTTGAAAAGAATATAATCAACTCCGAAAACGGAATCCTAGCAATGTTTGGTGAGTCCAATGTTGAGTATTTTGGAAACGGAAATGTTGAATATAATTTGCCTCATTTAAGAGTACATTCAATGCGAGGCGATAAGATTGTATTCGTGTTTGGTTATAACGATGCTACAAGGTGGAAAAAGGCTCTAGGTGGTCAATATGGTTGTGGCATGATTGATGAGGTCAATACTGCTAATATGGACTTTGTAAGAGAAGCTGCGATGCGTGTTGATTATCTTTTAATGACACTAAACCCAGATGATCCAAACTTGGAAATCTACAAAGAGTACATAAACCATTGTAGACCTTTAAAAGAATGGGAACAGGATGTACCAAAAGAAATGATGCAACAGTTGCAATCTCAAAAACCTAAAGATGGTTGGGTGCATTGGTTTTTTAGAATGGATGATAATCCAAGTCTTACGCCAGAGAAGAAAGCAAACATACTTGCTAATGTACCAGAGGGAACAAAACAATGGAAGAGTAAGATACTAGGCTTGAGAGGTCGAAGCGAGGGCTTGGTATATGAAGAGTTTACCGATGATAAGGTAATCCCAATAGATAAATTCAAGTGGCTACCAAATGAAATGGTGGCACAAATAATTTGTGGTTTAGATAGTGGTTTAAATGCTGATGCTACGGCATTAGTAACAGGTCTAATCACAACGGCAGGGCGATTATTAATAATCCCCTCTTTTTATTACTTGCCTAAAGTTGGAAGCAATGCAAATAGTCAACAAGCAATAAACATTGCAAGATGGCTTGATTTTTGGCTTCCTAAATTTGGGGTAAACATAACAAACGCAGTTAAGATTGTAGGCGATAGTGCAGCAATCACTCAAGCGTTAATTTATGAAATCAATTTAAGGACACCTTATAGGGCGTTCAAGGTTGAAAAGAAAGACATACTCAAGGACACACAAAGAGTCAAGAGTATCATAGGAAAAGATGATTACTTCTATATCATCAATGCAGGTTATAGAAACCCATTGAATCCAAGTGAAGTATTAGGTCAAGATGATATGTTCATTGTTGAGCTTAATAACAAGGTTTGGGATATGCGAAAGAACTTACCAGAGGATGGCAATGACCACTGCATCGATGCTTTCAAATATGGAAGTTATTATATTTATTATGCTTATGGAGGAGGTTATTAAAAGATGGCTGACACAATACTAGAATATGATAAATTGAATGAGCACTTACCCCAATCATTAAGGGCATTCGTTGGTGCAGCCGATAGAATGGCTACTCAAGACTTTAATCAGTTCTATGTGATGTATAAAGGTGTTGAACAATTAGCAGTATTTAACAATCGTATTGCTGCTGAATTTGCATCTGGTTTTACTATATTGAACTATAAGTACTTAAGGAGTGGCGTAGCGCCAAGACTTTTAAAGACATTCACTAATAAGACTGTTGGAATGGTATATTACCAAACTGACATTGAGGAAAAAGTCTTAAATGAAAAGTTTGAAAAAGAATACTTTAGTAAGAAGCTAAAACAAGCCGTTTACCAATCAGCGATGACAGGTAGAAGCGCAATGGTATTGTATGGCGATAAAGAAGATGCGAACAAAAAGGCTAGCATTGTTAACTACAACTTGTTTAGACATCGTTTAAGATTCGATGAACATGGCGATGTTGTTGAAGCGTGGTTATATATCGTTAAGCTTGATGGCAAGGTTGCAGGCACTGATTACATAGTATGTGAGCATAGGTATTACAATACTAATAAAGAGCCTATGCAAAAGTTTATAGTCTTTAGTGCTATGTACAATAACCAAAATAAAAAAGATGCTGATACAAGGGAATTAACAGATTTAGAAATATCAGCAGAGATACAACAAAAATTTCAAGACATCAAATTTGGTAAAGAGGTCAAGCTAAATATGAACTCAATCGGTGTTTTCAATATTGATTATACCGAGAGCAATAGCAAGTTCATTGATAGTGATATACCAGAAGCAATGTTTGTTGATGCAGTTGATAATGCTTTAACTATTGATACATCAATCACTGATAAAGAGGTTGAAAAGGAAATAGGCAGAGGTCAAGTTCTAATTCCAGAGCTTGGCGCAGGTGCTATCGGTATGGGTACAGGTTATCAAACACAACAAGCCGTTGGTGGTAATATGATGAGAACATTAGAGGTTAATTATAAGAATCCAACATTCCAAAAATACCCAAGTATGAGAATGGAAGATTCAAAGCCTCAAAATGTTCAATTCGATATCCGTTCTGAACAATGGAACAATCAAATTGATAATGATACTGCAAGATTATGCGCTAATGTTGGTATTTCAATTTTAGATTATGATCCAAGACTTCTAATGAGTGGACAAAGAACTGATGATGAAATAAATGCAATGACTGATATAACTGCAAACACTGTACAAGCCTTTAGAAATCTAAATCAAGAAAAGATAAACCAATTATTAGAGGCAGTTGTAGACTTATTAGACTTACCAATGCCTGTTGCTATTCGTTGGTCTATGGCTTCTATTTTAAATCCAACAAAGAATATTGATTTGATTATCAAACAATTACAAAGTGGTTTAATTTCGAGAAAGGAAGCTATTAGAAGAGCTAATCCAGATTTGACTGATAATGAGGTTGAACAAATCTACAAAGCAGTTCAAAGTGAAGTTCAAGCACAGGATATCAATAGCACATTTAATAGCTTTTAAAATACATGCAAGAAGATAAATTGACACTAGCAGTTGAAGAAGCCAATACAAAGTTATTAGAGATAATCAATGAGTCAATAATGGTTGGGTATAGTAAGGCTTATGCTAAAACCCTTGTAGTTAAGCTTATAGATGATACCGAGAAACAATTAAATGAACTCGGAGCAAGTGAACAACTTATACTTGATACAAAATTAAGCCTACAAAAGGCTTTTATGAAACAATGGCTATTAGTTATCAACATTCTATTAGAAAAGGCTAAAACGGATGAATTAGGCTTGATAGGAAAGCAAATAGCTAATATGCATACCAACACACCACTTGATTTAAAGGGTGGGCGTGGAATTACCATTGATGTACTTGATGATAAGGTCGGTATAGCAAAGGCAAATATATCAAATATTCGTGATTATATCACTGATTCAAGATTAGGTGGTACAAGTAGATTTGTGAATTATAAAACAATGTTGCAAGATACCCTAATTGAAATCAAAGATAAACTTGCCGATGGTACTCTAACATTAACGGATTCATTAGGAAGAACTAAATCAATCCGAAATATGGCAGAGATTGAAACTAGATACCAAATGATAAATCAAGACCTAGATAGGCAAGGTGTGAAGCTCAATGATTTTGTGATTGCCTCAAGCCACGAAGATGCGAGTCAGCGTTGTAGTTTTTGGCAAGGCAAAATATACCTAATGGATTTGGATATTAATTCAAGACCTATGGGACAATATAAAGGTGGTACACCTACACAAACAATACTAGGCTACATCGATGGTAAGCCTTATTATAGTCTTTTACAGGCTTGTAATAATGGATTTTTATCATTTAATTGTCAACATAGATTAATTAAGTATTACAAAGGCGCTAATCCTGTTAAATACGATTTAATTAGTGTTAAAAAGGCTAGAAACCTAACTATAACACAACGCCAAATGGAAAATACTATAAGACATTGGAAGCGTAGGGAAAGGGTAGCTGATAAAAACATAATGATTAATCGTAAGGATTGCCCTTATATTGAAAATGGCTATTGGTTTTCAAATGGTCAATCAACAGGTGTTAAAGCATCCGACCATAGCCAAGAGTTGAAATCAATCGCAAGTGTTCAGCGTGATTCAATGTCAAGTCGTGATTATTCGGTATCAATGACTAATTATTGGCAAGATAAATATTCACAATTTAGCACTAGCAATGATTTACCAACTTATGAATGGCGTACAAGAATTACTGATTATGAGAGGTAATCAAATATGATGGTATTCTTTACAATAGCATTAATTATAGGCTCTATTTTAGCGATTTTAATGTCAATAGATGGAATTACTAATGAAGAGCTAGAAAAAGAAAAATTGACCGAGTTAAGAATTGAAAACGAGGTTAAGAAAAGACTCGAACAGGAGTTAAACAAAAAAGATTAATTAGGGATAGCAATATCCCTTTTTATATTGCCTTTAGAAAGGTAGGCGTAAAAGAACTAATGACTTTTAAATCTAACGAGATGCAACACTCGAAAAAAGCGTAGGAGGACAAAAGAATGAAAAGAGAAGATTTAAAAAAGCAATTAATCGAAGCAGGCACACCAGAGGACAAATTGAATGGAGTAATCGATTATGTAATGGCGCAAAACGGAGCTGACATCAATGTGCACAAGTCAGAGCTAGAAGCCTTAAAGAGTAAGTATGCCGATGATATCAAGGCTAAAGATGACCTAATTAAAGGCTATGAGGAAAAGGTCAAAGGTTATGGCGATTATGAGGAACTAAAGAAATTCAAAGCTGATTCAATCGCAAATGCCGAGAAATCAAGAAAGATTGACTTTTTTAAGAAGAATGGTTGTAAGCATCCAGAGTTAATGATTGATAAGGTGGATTTTTCAAAGGGTACATATGATGAAACTAAACAAACTTATACAGGTTTAGATGACTCAATTACTGACCTTAAGAAGAATTATGCTGATTTATTTGATAATAATTCAATTCAAAAAATCAATCCGAATGCTCAACCAAATAATGTAAATGGGGATATTACATCACGCTATCTTACTGAACATCCAGAGATGGCTAAATTTATGCCACCATTAGCAAATCAAAAATAAAAAAATTAGAAAGAAAGAGGAAAAAGAAAAATGGCATTAGTATTACAAACACAATATGGTCAAATCGTAGTAGCAAAGCTATTACAAAAGTTAGTCACTAGAAATTTATTTAATTCAAATTATCAAAGAAACGCTGCATCTGGCGCAATTATGATTCCAACAACACCAGAGGATTCAGTATCAAGCTACAATAAGGGTGCTATCACAAGTAACTCTGTTTCTTATGATGATAACGCTTGGATCAGTTGTACAATCGACCAAGACAAATTTATCAATAAGTATCTTGATGGTTATAATGTAGCATCATTACCTTACAATGTATTAAATGATAACCTAGAGCGTGCAGGTTATGCTTTAGCAAAGGCAATGGATACTCATGGTATCACAACATTAGTTAGAGGTGCACAAGGTTTAGATAAGAATGGTAATGCATTCACATCAACAGACCCTAGATATGATTCTAACTCATCTTATGGTATTATCGAGTCAGTTGGTGCTAACGATGTTTATGAAGTTATCGCTAATTTAGGTGGAAAGATGACTGATAGAGGTGTACCAGAAGATGGTAGATACCTTGTTGTAAATGGTACTTTCAAGGCTAAAATTTTAGCTTCTAATAAGGCTATTAGACAGGGCGATTTAGCACAGGATAAGATTGATAGAGGTGTAATTGCTGAAATTGCAGGCTTCGAGGTTTATTCAACAGGTCAAGTATCTGGTAATATTGGCTCTGGTCAATCAGCAAAGGCTTTATATGCAGTTGCAGGTCATCCAGACTTCGCTACAGTTGTTGAATCATTCGTAGTTGAGCCACAAGTTATCGATGCTAACGGCTCTGGTATGGCTGTTGGTGGTGTATTCGTACAGGGTAGATATGTATATACTCACGAATGCGCTAATCCAAAGGCATTTGGTTTAATTACTGCCTAGTAGTATATATAGTGCAATTTAAGAGGGGATTAAAAGTCCCCTCTTTTTATTTTGATTTTTAGGAGGTCAAAATGAGCTTTAATTATAAGAATTATTTTTCAGTAGAGGATTTAAGAAAACGAGGCTACAATTTGAAAGCCAATGATGTATTAGATGATACTCACTTTGATAACATCGATGATGCTATTGATGATTTTATGGATGATACATTTAGAAATATTTATAACTTATTCGTTCAATATAAGGGTAGAAAAATCGCTGATGCTTTCTTTACTGATATGGCTAGAGATGATTTAACAGGCATAGCTAAAGATATTAAGGAACACCTTAATCGTTGTTTAGTTGAACAAGCCATTTTCATTTATGATAATGGGGATGCTAATGCTCAATCAGGTTATCAAGAAAGAAGCGATAGAACATCATACGCTCCAAAGGCTATGGCTGAAATAATGGATGTAATCACTCGATTATAAGTGAGGTGCTATTATGGGAAGAAATAACCTAGAGAACAAATCTAAAGATGTTAATTGGGGTGTAAATTTAACCCAACATAAGAATTTTAAATTTGAAATATTAAGCGAGCAAGCATGTAGAAACTTTGAATTAGCTCAAGGTTTAGAGATGCACAAATTAACGCTCGCAATTAGAATAAATGCAAATAAATTTGAAGCTGCTATCAATGATAAATTGGATATTAAAGGAAGAACATTTATAGTTGTATCTAAATCCGACCAATATGACAATCCATTACAAGGTCGCTACAAAGGAAGTCTAAAAGATTTTACTGCATCTACTATATTAGGACTTGAATAATGAATAGAGATTTAGTTGTTAAACTAGGCGATAAATTAAGAATCTATTGCCCTGTTGATACAGGAGCATTAAAGGCTTCTATATCTGGTGTACAAGGCAACGAGAAAGAATGGATTATAACTATTGGTAATGATGATGCTTCAATAAATGGAACACCTACTATTGAATATGCTCGTATTACTAATTATGCAGCCTATTTAACTATTAGAGGCAATAAATACCCTAATTCTAATTATGGATGGGTAAATAAAGCCGTTAATGAATGGATAAATGAAAATAAATTACTTTTAGGACTAGAAGAAGAACAAGATGATTGGGAGGTCAACATCGAATGATTTACAATACAATTACAAATGAAATTAATAACTATCTTGGTGGCGATTATGATATTAGATACTCAAATAATCACGATGTAAAGTGGGATGAGGTATTAAAAGAAGTTCAACCTTTAATGAAATACGGAATCTTAAGAGTTGATAGTGGTATTACAACTCAAGTAGGCGACCAACAAGTAAGAGTTGAACAAATAAGATTAACAATCGCTATACCAGAAGAAAGACAAATATTTGATACTGCCGTAAGCCAATTAAAAGGTATGATTTACGGATTAAACAAATATACTTGTAGCGATAGTGAGGATAACATTACTGCAGTTCTATACTTTGGCGAATACCAAGATGCTAACGGCGTAGTTGTCAATGGTGTTAAGTGGTGGATTGCTAATGTTGTATTTACTGCTAATTTCTATGATGGAGTAATCGATTCTAACGATTGTGAAATCTTAATCGATGGCTCTGAATTAAACGGAATTATGCACGCTCATTATAGCTTAAGTAAAACAGTTGATGGCAATGTATATAATGGATCTAATGGTATTCAAAAAAATAGTGTTAATGGAATCCAACAAACAATTACAGTTGATTGCATCTATTTAAAGAATGATACATTGATTCATGATGGAACAAATAATAATGGAATAATTGATGTTGAAACATCATTAACTAAAACATATACAATTTCATATAATAACGGAATTAAAACAAGAACATTATCAAATATGATGTTGTCTAGTCTTGATGAGGATGTACTCGTTGGCGATATCTTAAAGGCAACATTTGTATTTACGAAAGGCGAGTGATATTATGGCAGAGCCTATCGTTGTTAAAGTGACCGATGAAAGAGGAACTACAACAACTCAAGTTGGCAATGTATCCAATACTCAAGCATCAAATACTGCTTTAAATCCACAAGCTAAAAATAATAAACAAAAATCTAATGCTGCAGTTGTAGCCAAGATGATAGCATTAAGGTCAGTTAATTATGCTACATCGAATGTTGGTAAATGGACAGGAAATAGTAATAATCAAGCGATAGTGAATAACATCAAACAAGGTATCGGTTATGCCGTTGCCTTTAGTATTAATCCTGTACTTGGTGCTATTTCAGTTGGACTTGATGCTGCGACTTATGCTCTTGATTATGCTTATGAAAGAAAATGGGAACAAATAAGAGTACAACAAGCTCAAGTTAAATATGGCGGTAAAGGAGGCTATCGAAGATGATAGATTCAATCAAAATATTAATCGGTGGCACAATCTATGATGTATCAAATGAGGTGTTGATTAATTCAGTAGAAATTGGAGCAAGAGCCGATTACTCATTCGAGGTTGGTAGCTTCCAAATGTTCACAAATCAACTATCTTATAACATACCTCCTTATAGCCTATGTGAAATCATTGATGATGGTCAAGTTTCTTACTTTATTATTTCAAGTGAAATTAGCGCATATTTAACTAATGGAAAGTGGACTCATAATTGTAGCTTACTTGCATTAGAAAGCATTTTAGAGGGCTATATTTTAGGTGCTAAATCATTTAGTCTTAATTGCTTTGCCAATGATTATATAGTTGCACAAACTATAAGAGATTTATTGAATCAAGAAATCGGTAGAACATATATCACTATTGATATTGGCTCAATTTCAACTGCAAAAAATGAGTATACTTTTCCAGATGGTACTACTTACTATTTAGCATTTAAAGAGATAGCGAATAAGAATAATGTTAGATTAAAGGTATCAATCGAGGGCTTATGGAATCGAGTAGGAGGCACAATATTTAAAGTTAGCTATGTTGATGATAGTAATCGAAATATTGACCTAGTAGATTATAAGATTAAGTCATTTAAAATGAATCAAGATACCAACAACTATTGTAATAAGATTATTTGTGCGAGTGGCGATGTAGTAGATAGAAATAGCACAACTAAATTTAAAGGATTAACTGTTCGTTCAAGCAACGGAGTTGTAATAAGTGCTGATACTGCAGAGGTAATACTACCTTGTAAGGTTGAGGGAATAACTAAATTTGAAATATATTCAAGAATATTAATCAAGAATATGTTAGTTGGTAGTCCATCATTTACTGCTGATTATGTATCTAATCCAGATTGGTCTAGTGGTGCAGGTAGCGATGAATACGGAAGTTATATAATGACAGTTCAACACACTGTTTATGAATGGCGCATGCAAGTAGGCGATGCTTCTACTAAAGCAATATGGCAACAACTATATGACCTATGGCTAAAAGATTTAAGATTTGATAATGTTCCTATGTATGTTAAATACTATTCAACAGGTCAATTGAGTGGTCATGGCTATGCAGTATTATTTACTACTGATAATCAATATGGTACATCGTTTATTTGGACAGATGCAACAAACAAGCTAAAGGAAAAGAACGAATTTGATGCGCTTAATGCAGCCGACCAACCTAAATATGCAGTCTATGAAAGTGGTAGTAATAGAATATGGAACTTTAATGCCTCATATAAAAGGGATTTTTGGAGTCAAATAGCTGGTATAACTGTTGAGCCTTTTACAACAACTTTCAATGATGTTGATGAGGTCAAGGATAGTTGTACTATTGAATATTCTTGGCGTTTCTATTCCCCTGTACTTCAATTTGCTTTCAATGTTGAATGTGTCCCAATTACAAATCCATTATTAGTGGATAGTAAGAACACAACACCATTAAACGAGAGTGCTTGGAAGCCTATAACTCGTTCTTATCAAATGGGCGATTCAAACGGATTCAAGGTTGATTTTAAAGCCTTAACAAATGACATGGACAGACAAAATGATACACTAGGCGATATTGAGGGAATCCTAGAACTAGATTCAAGAGCTTATATCGAGGGCGATGAGGAATTAGAGCTATATATCCCAAGACCTAATGATTATTTATCATTCAGTTATAACAATACTGAATATTCGTTCTATATCACATCATTAGTTGCTAGGTATACATCAACAAAGAAAACATATCAATTAAACCTATCAAGGACTAAATATAAGATTGCTGATGCTATCGGTGTTGATTATCAATTTAATCCTACTTGGTTGCCGTTTGAAAACATAGTTGAAAGACCTTTACAATTTGAAATCGACTACAATAACTTTGCAAGTGTATTAGATAATACATATTACATAAGAGTAGATTTTGATACTAGGTCATTCTATTTACTACCTGCAGTTATGAAAGCTAAAGGATATTGGATATTATATTGTGAGTGTCAAGATAACATAGTTATTGGTATGAGGAGTAATGAAAATAATGCTGATACAAGAAGTATCGCAAATATACCTTATAGCGATGCTAACGGATATATTAATACTATGAATATTAATTTAATCTATACACCTGTTAGAACAATAACTAGTGATAGTTGGAAATTGCCAGAGTATTTTAACATACCTACTGCAATAACAATAGGAGTTAAAAACAATTTAATCCTTAAAAAAGATTCAAGAGAAAAATTAACATTTACCATTAGAGTAAATGACAACAATATAAGTTAGAGTTAGGAGGAATAATAACAAATGATTGTAATATTAGATTTAGATAAACAAACACTAGCTTACAAAAATAACGAGCCTTTTATTCAAGGTGAGGATTCAAGAAATGTACTACAAGTTGCCGTTCCTTATAGTGAGGTTGCTGATTCATTCGACATTCAAATTGCATACCAATTACAAAATGGTAGATCAACTATAAAAATGGCAAATAGTGGAGTCGATGAAGAAACCCTTACAATCGATGGTGTAGTACATGCGTTAATCAATTTCAATATACCAAGAATAGCAACATCGCTATCTGGTAATCTATTAATGACTTTAATCGTGAATACAAGCGATAATAAGTTATACAAGTTCAATGCTTTAAATGTAGTGCTTTCGAGAGTTGAATTTGAGGAATGGGAAGAAGCCTTTGCAGATTCAATATTGTTAGAAGAATTAAAGGCTATGGAATCATCTATTAGTTCATTACAAACTGCCGTTGCTAATAGAGTTATTAATGGTGTCAATCCAACTGCTATTGATATTTCATCAACTGCCGTAGGTAGCGCAAATATGCGATTATATAAACTTAGTGGCGATGCGACATTTGCCTCATATTCCGAAAGAATAAATTTAAATGCTACAAAAGAAATGTTTGTTGGTTCAGCTCAACTAGCCGATTTTTATGGTGGCAGTAAAGCTACATTAGCAGGCGATTATTATAGTATTAGAATCAAATCACTTGATAATGACAAAGGCATTGAATTTTTTAATGAGCAAGATGAGGGATATGGTCTTTTAGTTAAAATTGATGAATCAGGTGTTAAATCAAATGTGCCTTACTATTACAATAACGATTTAGTTGCTACTCAACCTTTTGTAAATTCTAGGGTATATGGCAATAGCGTATCATTAAGTGGTGCAAACGGAACATTAACCGATGAACAATTAACTATTCTTACAACTTATAAAGACCCTGTTATTTATTATACTGACACATTAGGTGTTGTTTATACTTTACAATTAAAGCAAAAGTATCAAAATCAATATGTCTTTACTTTAGATGTTAGTACAATAGTACCAAATTATGTTAGTGTAATTAGATATACTATCAAAGTCTTTACTAATACAAAATTTTGGGTTTTTGAAAGTGCAAATAATGATGTAGCTGCTAAAGCCTATGTTGATACTGCTGATAATAACCTACAATCACAAATTGATGGAATTAATGCAGGTCAAAATCTAGCCGATATAGTTGCTGATTTAACTGCTTTAGGAAGCCTAGATACATCAAAATTACAAGCCAATGATAAGGTACAAGTATTAGTTGATAGTAATCACGATAATGCTTCAACTGTTTACAATTGGAGTGGTACTGCTTGGGTTTATATTGGCAAATATGGTCAAGATGGCTATACAAAGAGTGAAGCTGATACATTACTTGCAACAAAGCAAAATGTTATTGATAGTTCACATAAACTAGATGCTGATTTAGTTGATGATACAAATAGTGTTGACCATAAGTTTGTAAGCCAAGATGAGATTAATTTCTTTACAATGAAGCAAGACCCACTTGTTGAAACTGATTCAACTGCCGTTAGTGGTGGTGGCGTAGTTGTTAAAGATACATATATTGAAACTACATTCTTTGCTACTGATAGCGAGGTACAAAATATGTTAGAGGAGGTATTCGCATAATGCCAGATAGAACACAAGAAATCAAGAATTTAAGAGCCGTAGCAGTGGCTAGTAAGAATTACATAGACAAGCGAATAGATGACCTAGAATGGCAAATGGGAACATATAACTATGATGTAGATACTGATAGTAATGTTGCTAGAAATAAGACATTACCTAGTGATACCTACAAGAGCCAAATTGATTACATAGGTGGCAAGAGTGTTAAGTATAATCAGTTGGTGCAAAATGGTAATTTTGAAAGTAATAGTGGTTGGAATTTATATGGTGGAACATTAAGTGTATCAAATAATATAGGGACATTTACTATTACTGATAGTGGACAAGCTAATAGAATTGAACAAACTAATTTGAATATTACTCAAAATCATAAAATTTTAATGATTTATGTTGTAAAGCCAAATAAAAACACTACATTTTATATTCAATCTTTTGGCTCAACAAATCAAGATGTAGAAACATTTATTGCAACTGCAAATACTAATAACAATAGAAGTATTATATTTACATCTAGTTATAATAATACAGGTATAAGATTATATTGTAATCGTTATTCTGATTTACAAAATGGAGATAGTGTTCAATATTCTAATATTATGCTTATCGACCTAACCGACATCTTCGGTGCAGGCAACGAGCCAAGTGATGTCGCAAGTGCAATACCTTTACTTAAAGCAAACGGCTACAAACTAGATGGCACTGACACTTATAGCACAGGCTCATTGAAACACGCTATTACTACAAGTGTTGTGTATAGTGGAACTGATGTTCAAGATATTACCCTACCAATACCAAGCGAGGTGTTAGCACTTGAATTATATAAGAGTGCAGGTAGTGTATATGATGTTATTGACTTTAATAACAAAGCAGGAACTCGTAAGGTTGGAACTTATACATTTACAGGTAATGAACAAATAGATAACGAAGGAAACCTATTATTTGCAATATATTTACCTGCCATTCAACCTAAAGTCGCTAGTTATGGTGGAGTTACAATGGCTGGATTAACTGATAGGTATTCTTATGCAGAAATAGCAGGAAATGATTATTCAGTAGGTATTAATTTTAGAACAAATGTTGGTAGCATAGTTTTTGTTCGTTTAACTTCAAGTTCAACTGTAAACGATGCCAAAACATTTATAACAGGTAAAACTGTTCAATATGAACTTGCTGATTATGTTCCTTATGACCTATCACAATATTTTGATACTAATTGGAACAAAGCAACCCTAGACAACCAATACGCTACTTGCAAAATGGTAGTAGCCGAGCCTATTGATATGCCTAACTCAATTACTAATCTTATCAAGGAGGTAAAAGCATAATATGGAAATTAGAGATACTAAACTAAAGAAAATTGCCGAGTTTTTAAAAGGCACTAATGATGCTAAAGACATCTATGGCAGTGTTATAAACGACTTGTTTAGACAAAAGTATTCTCAAGATAAGGTTGAAGCAATCAACAACAACTATCTTGATGACATGACTAACGAGGAACATATCAAAGAGAGAGATGATATGAAAGATTATCGTAAAGAGTGCAAAAGGGTTGCAAAGGAGGTACTAGAAATTGATTAAGAATAAAGTTAAAAAGGGTATGATTCTAATCTATACCGATGAATACGGAAATCAAAAAGCAATCAGCCCAGATGAATTATTAGTTATCACTGGTACAGTTATCACAAATGAACTAACTAAAGAAAAGAAAGTTGGAACAGGAACACCTAAAAAATTGGGTGTTCTTTTATCCGAGCAACAAAATGAAATTGATAATCTTAATAAGGAAATGAACGAGTTAAGAACTAACAATAGAAAGCACATTAAGACTATCGTATCAATGCTTGAGATATTAATCAATCAAGCTGAATTACAAAATTTGGATATTAATGAAATTAAGAAAATGCAGGAGGAATTAAACAATGAAGAATAAGATTGTTAAGTTATTTATTTTAGGAAGTGTTATCACTTCTTTTTTATTTGTTCTATTTTTTGGTTTTAATGTAAATGCAGAAGAAACACCTACAACTGATGAAACACCTACTCAAGAGGTAGTAGAGGAAGAGGTAGAGGTTGTTGAAGAAACACCTACAAAGCAAGAGGAAGAAATCAACGGATTCATTGAATACTTTAAATCTTGGAAAGTTGAAGATATTAAAGCTTGGGTTATCCTAATTGCTTCTAAACTTGGTGTTGATGCCGTTTCTCTTTTAGTGCTAGTTATCTACATCATTAGATTAAGATTAAAGAATATTAAAGAAGATGAAAAGTACCAAGCATTAAAAACTAAACTTGATGTTGAACACCAAAAGCAAGTTGAAGATTTAATGAATGAATTTAACGAGAAATTGGCTGAAATTCAAGCAAGTGTTATTGATACTATCAAAGCTCAAGATGAGGCTAAAAAAGAGGAAATTAAGGGCAATATTGCTACTTTAAAAAATCAATTAGATAATATCAAGGCTGATATTGAAAAGTAATTAAGGAGGTACATTCCTTATGTTTTTTAAAGATATTGATAAATGGAGTCAAGGCAAATTAAGAATTATGTCATTAATATTCAATAGCTTATTCTTATTATGTACTCTAGTTATACCTGTTATCATTGTTGGTTGCAGGTATCAAATATTCTCAAGTGCTAGAGTTCGTTTGACAGGTTGGGGTTGGATTCTAGCAATTACAATAGCCGTTGTAGGCTTTAGAACTATCAACAAGGTAGTAAATAAGTTGCCAGATTCAACTTACAAAGAACAAGTAGTAAAATATTCTATTCTAGGAATTAAGGCTTTAATTATTCCTATTCTATTATTAATTGCTATGCGACTTTTAAAGAATGATTTTGATTTAGCTTACAACACAATGTGGTGGTGCTTATTCTCTTATTCTTTTGGTATAGCAATCGATTACGCATGCTTAAAGTATTTTGATAAAGAAATCGAGCTTCGCAAGAAAGCTAAAGAGAAAATCGAAATTGACAAGCGTGTTGAGTTATTGAAGAAGTAAATAAAATTAAAGGTGGTAAAGTATGGATCAAAAAATGAAAAATAGAAAATCTATACTTTATACAACAATCGAAATTGTTTTAATCCTTGTAATGACAATAGTAGGCAATATGTGGGATTGGGTTAATATGGAATTTAACCCATCCTCAATGCTTACAGGCGCATTTTGGCAAGATACATTTATTAAGGCTACATTGTATAGTTGTGCCTTAATGGTTGCGATTGTGTCTAAAATGAGCAAACAAGAATTAAAAGACCAAAGATATGATGACTTGTATAAAGAATATAGAAATAGATTACCTCATAAAGATTTACACGTAGATGAATTTAGTACTTTCATCGATAGACAAAAGAATCCAGATATTAAGAAAGAATATATTAGAACTAAATTAAATGCTAAATTAGCAAGAATACAAAAGTTTGAGCGTGATAGTTGGGTTGCTGATTATTTCCACGCCAAAGATTCAGAAGAATTTGAAAATTATAATTTCAGCTCAAGATGGAGCAAGAAATATTTTATTAAAAGAACAAGAATTGAGGTTATGCTTCAAGGCGATTTTATTGATAAGCATTATGAAGAAATGCACGTAAAGTATCCTAGAATCAGCACAACATCATTCGGATATTATTTAGATATAAAGAGAAATAAAGACTCTAAATATAAAGTTAATAATGAAGCAGTTAAGGATGTTTCTAAACAAGGTACAATAAAAGTATTTCAAACAATCCTTGTATCAATCATCTTGACTCTATTCGTATTGCAGCCAAGTACCAACGCTTTATTAGAACAAGCTAATGGTTGGATTGTTTTATTAATCAAGTACATCATAAGGGTATTTATGGTGTGCTTTTCTTTTGCAACAGGTATATGGACTGCCAAAAGAATATTTATGGATAATTACTTATTACCATTAACAAATAGAATCGAGATTCTAGATGAGTTCAAAAGATGGTTAGATCTAAATCCTGTTAAGGTTAAGGGCGTTGAAGCAATCAAAGAGGAAGTAGAGGCTGAATTAAAATTAAAATACGAAAAAGAGTTATCCGAAAAATTAAATACTGCGAAAAAAGAAATCCAAGAACAAGCTATAAAGCTCGTAGAGGAATTTCAGAAAGAACAAAATAAAGACCAAAAAGGGGTAGCGTGATGCTATCCCTCTTTTTTATTGTGTGAAGTACTTTGTGAAGTATTTTGATAGGGATGAAATAAACCGAAAAGGGATGAAATAAACCTAAATTAATTTTAAAAACCTTAAAAATGGTGTAAAAAGGGATGAATGGGTACGAAATGGGATTAAATAGTTCGAGTCCCCTCATCTCCACCATTGAAATATTTATTGGCTTAATTGAGCCATTTTTTAATTTATTAGCCTTATCGTGAAGTATTTTTTGAAGTATATTTGTTAAAAATTGCATAAAATTGTATTTTTTATACAAAAGAAAAAGAGGTACGGCAATACCTCCTTTTATATGGCTTTCCTTAAGTACTTGCCTAACTTTCGCATCTAGGCTACTCGTTGTGTCTTGTGTTGTGCATATTTATTATACTACATTTTTTCTAATACATCTAGTACTTGGTTTTCGTCATCATTAAATAAGTGCCAATATACATTCATTGTGGTTGATGTGTTTGAATGTCCTAGTCTTTTAGAAACTACCTTAATCGGTACACCTTGCTTAATTAGATTCGTGGCGTGGCTATGCCTAAAGCCATAAACTACAATATGAGGTACACCAGATAGGGCAATATGTTTATCAAGCTGCCTTTTGATGTTTGTTTCCGAAAATGGTTTGTTTCTTCCGAAAATAAAGGATTCCGACTCGTTCTTATAATCCTTAACATAATCAAGTAATAAATCTATGATGTATTTAGGCATTAAAACCTTTCTAACGCTTGTTTTAGTCTTGGGTGGCTGAATTATATTGCCTTGCCCTAACTTGCTTGTTAAAGACTTATTTACAACAAGATAATTTCCTTGAATGTCTTTGACTTGCAAAGCTCTAAATTCGTTAGGTCGCATACCACTATTAGCAAGAGCCAAGAAGTAGAGCCAATAAGAATATTCGGTCTTGCTACAATCCTTTTGAAATGAATCCAATAATTGTTTTATTTGGTCTAGGGTTAATGCTTGCCTTTCTTTTGGTACTTGATTCATTCGGACATGTTCTAGTTCATCTAGCAGCTTATTGCTGTTTATATAGCCTTTGTTTAATCCAAATTGGATTATTAATTTCATTGTGCCTATTACCCTATTTGTAAACCTTTCACTATAACCCTTTTTAATCAATTCTTTTTTCCAAGAGTATAAATCATTGGGTGTAATGCTCAAAGCCTTTTGTGTGCCAAATTTAGCCTTAATATGAGTGCTATAGACTTTCTTGTATGTTTCTATTGTTGTGATTTTAGAGTTCGTTTCCTTATATTCTATATATAGATTAAATAAAGCCTCGTATGTGAGGCTCTTTTTTATTTCTATTAAGTTGTGATTTTCTAATTGATCTAGTGCTTTAATCTCTGCAGTTTGGGCTATTAGCTTGCTTTCAAAACCTCTTCCTGTTCTTGAGATGGTTTTACCATTTATCACTCGTTTAAAAGAAAAGTACCAAGTGCCACGCTTTTTATCCTTATAGGCTGGCATAAGTCTAACCTGCTATATGTTGTGTGATATGGTCAATGTACCAATATTCTGGATATTTTAAATTATACATAAAATCCCCATCACAATAATATACATTAGTGCCATATAAGAAGTGGTTATCATCAAGCCAAGTAATTTTATAAGTTTGTCCGTTTTTAACAATCCACTCGGTACTTGTAATCTTAATCTCGGATGCCTCATGACCTTTCATATAATATGTTCCTGTACCTTTGCAAGAGGTCAATGCTAGGGTAAACACAAGAGTCAATCCAATGGCTGCAAGTACCATTATTCTTTTTAATGCTTTCATTTAATCACTATCCTATCTAATCAACTATACAAGTGAAATAATCATAGCTCACATTGAAATATGATAGGCACTTGCTAATTGTTTCCTCTTTAATTATAACTGAATTATCACAATTCAGCAAAGCGACACATTCATCCTTATTGATTCCGAGTTCATTTACCACATCATCAACTGTATTTAATTTTTTACATAAGCACAATTCTAATAACCTATTTTTCATTTCTTTGTATCCTCTTTTTTCATTTTTAGAAAATCTATATATTTATTAAGTTCGTTAAAGTCATCCGTTGTGAATCCTTGAGTTGCATCTATTAGTTCTTGTTGGCACTCGGTTATTGTACCATCTGCATCGAATACTTTTACTTTTATTGCTTTAGGATTGTCAACTATGCCGTTAAGATAATCAGTTGATACATTATAATATTGTGCCAATAGTTTTAATGTTTCAGCATTGCAACTATGCTCCCCTCGTTCTATTTGAGCCAAGTTCGAATAATTTATTCCTAAATCATTATATACATCTCTCAAGGTCTTTTGTTTTTGCTTTCGCAATTCTCTTAATCGTTCCCCTAATGTCATATATCCTCCTTTCTCTAGGTTAATTACATTATAAGTTATTTGTAGAAAAATATCAAAAAATTGTAGAAATTCAACAAAAATGTGTTGACAAACTACAATAAGGGCGTATAATGAAAGTAGGTTGTGTGTAGAAAAACAACACAAATTTGGAGGTTAAAAATATGAAAGAAACAATAGAAACTAGAATCAAGGTGTTAGAACACCGATTAAGTTCAATTAAGATGAACAAAAGAATTAACCAAAGAGTGGTTAAGGAAATTGAAGAGAACATAGAGTTCTTAAAAGACCTATTAAAACAATTCTAGGAGGTAGCAGTATGTATTATCAATTAGCTTTAAAGGTTAAGGATTCTGGACTTAAGGTAGTTAATATGTGGTATGACAACTTAAAGGAAGCAACCGAAGCATTTTCGGAGCTTTCTTATGGTGTTAATAAGAATGTTGCTGAATTATGTGTTTTAGATGAAAACAACAACATAGTATGTACTAGCAAGGAGGCATAATATGGGAAGATTAGAAGATGATTTTAAAATCTCAACTCAAAATACTTGTTTGGTGCATCAACCAAAGATTAGAAAGATTATATTTCGTTCAATATTCGGACACGAAAAAGAGGTAAGCGCAGCCGAGCTAGATAGAATCTATAACGATTGGCGCAAATCTGGTGTCAATATTGTTGATAAGGATAAACCAAAATTCTTTTATAAGTACCACGTAAGAGGGATAACTTATGATGAGTTTTTTGAATTAATACTTTAAGGAGGTGGAAAAGATGAAAGTGTCATTCAATGAATTTTTAGAGCCTAGTTATGAATTGACTAGAGAAGAAACACAAGAGCTTGAAGAAACAGGTTATTGTTATGATGAGAATGAAGAGGTCGGTGTTATGAAAGTCGGTTATGAATATGTAGTAGTAAGACCATTCACTGATTATGATGGTTTGAAATTAAATTATGGAGGCAATCAATAATGGATAAAATAACTTATTATGAATTTAAATTTTATAGAGCTTGGTGTAGGATGCACAACTTAAAACCTAGCAACCCTGTATCATTAAAGGCTTATTTAAAATATATTAGAGAGGAGTGTTAATTTGAATAGAGTTAAGGGTTATAGAACTATGTTAGGTATAACTCAAGAAGAAATGGCATCTATTATCGGAGTATCAATCAATACATATAGAAAGATGGAAGATAATCCAGATACATTTAAAATTGAACATGCTAACAAGTTCTTACAAGAGGTCAATAAAGTAGATTCATCAGTAAAGATGGATGATATTTTTAAAAATCTTGTGTAGAAAATCACTACAAGGAGCAATCTATGGAAAATACAAAATATATGTCTAATCAAGAGATTATGAAGCTCGTACCTTGTGGCAAAAATAAAGCTACTAAAATTCGTAAGAAAGCAATCCTTAAATATAACGGATTCAATCCTAACTTTCCTAGACTTGTAAAGCGTGATGCAGTTCTTAAAGTGTTGGAGGAAGAGTTATGAATAAAGACTTAACCACTAGACAATGGGAATTGTACCGATATTTAAAGAACAATTACTCGGATGATAACTATATCAGCAAAAAGGAAATTGTTGAAAACGTACAAGGCTATGAAGCAAAAGAGGGCGAAACTAGATTTTGCCGAGATATCGAATTTGATGTTCGCATCATTAATGATAATGAGGGTATACACAAAATCATTGTATCGTGTTCTAAAGGCTATAAGATAGGCACTCCAGAACAAGTACACGATTATTTAGTATCAAGAGAAATCGAAGCCAAAAATAGTTTAAAGCTAACTTACAAATTAAGGCGCAAAGCTGAAAAGAATAATCAATTTAGAATAAAGTTTGGCAAGTATGAAAAGGATGTAATTGAAGCATATTTGCAAGAATCAACTAATAACAATTTGGAGGATAAAAAGAATGATTAACAAGGTTGAAATCAAAAATTTTAGAAACATTAAGAGTCTATCACTAGACTTAACAAAAACATCAATTATTACAGGTAAGAATAATTTAGGTAAATCAAATACATTGAATGCTATTAATTGGCTTATCACTGATACATTGCTAACCGACAAATACGGAAGTGGCGAGAATGACAATGATTCAATCATTCCTGTTAATTCAGCAAAGGGCGATATCACAGAGGTATCAATCACTTTAGAAAGTGGTGCAGTATTCACTCGTACAATCAAAAAGGACTATGACAAGAATGATAAGTACACAGGCACAACACCAAAATTCAAAATCAATAGTGAGGTTATCGATACTAAAAAAGCATTCTATGAGGCTTTATATATGGCATTAGGTTTTATTCCTAGATTTACAAAGCTAAAGGTTAATGAGGTAAGGTTATTCACTGATCCATTGTATGCCTTATTAAAACTTGATTACAAGGAATTAAGAAAGGTACTTGTTGAGATGGGTTGTAGCGTATCAAATCAAGAGCTATATGCTTCTGGATTCAGTGATTTAGCAAAGTATGAATCAAAGTACAACGGCAAATGGTGGGCAATGAGAAAAGAGTTAAGAGCCAATAACAAGAACTTTAAAAAGGAACTTGATGATTTAGATGCTCAAATATCATTATTCAGTGCAGTACCAAAGAATGATGATGACCTTGACTCATTACAGGTGCAAAAGACTGAATTTATTAAGCAGCGTGAAATTCTAGCCAAAGGCGATGCAACTGCTTTAGATAGATTAAATCTTGAAATTAAAGAAAAGCAACTAGACCTTGATACAAAGGTACAAAATTATAAATCTAATATTCAAATTGAAATAAATAATATCGAAAATCAAATCTTAAACCTATATAAGACTAATGAGTTCGAAAAATCAAATGCTACTTTAAGTATTAGAGATGAAATCAACAAGACTCAATCAAGGCTAAATGAAGTTAATGAAAAGAAAGCAAATTTAAGACTTACAAATGCCACATTAGAATTTACTTTAAAACAAATCAATTTTGAAATAGATAGATTGACATTACAAAAGAGCGAATTATCTGAACAGGTCGGCAAAATATTTAATGATGAAGAGGTTATAAAATGCCCTAATTGCGGAGAAGAAATCCACTTACACCAAGATGAAATCGATAGCAAGATTCAAGAACTTTCAAGCAAGATGAATGATTTAGATATTGCTATTGAGGATAATCGCAAAAAGTTCAATGAGAACAAAACAGCCTATGATTCAACTACTAAAAACCTTGAAAAGATAGAAGAAGAAATCAAAGCTGTAAGACATGATTTAGAGGTTTTAAATGTCAAGAAAGCTGCTATTGAAAGTGAGTACATCATTGATAATAGACAGTTAGAACTTGAGAATGAGAAACACCAATTAGAAGATAAATTAAATCATTCTTATGCGCAGTTCCAAGCTGAAATAGATGCAATAGATTTATTAAGTGATGAAAAGCGCAAAATCGTTGCCAATGCTGAACAGGTTAACCAACAAAAGATTGAGTACATCAATCATCAAATCTATAACCTAGATGAACAAATTAAAGCCGTTTACATTTATGAAGAAAAGATGAATCAAAAGCAAGAACTTGTTAAGACTCGTGAAACAACTACAAAGGCTTGGAATGATAACGACAACTTACTTGGTAGAGTAAATGAATTAATCAAAGCGATGATATCTCGTATAAATGCAAAAGCCCTAGCTTTAACAGGATTTAAGTTTGTAATGTTAGAGGAAAACCTAACAAATGATGATATTTCAGAGGTGTGCTATGTAGTTGATGAAAATGGAGTACCATTTAAGGATATCAACACTGCTCGAAAAGTTGAAATGGGTATTCAGTTCATCGAGTCAGTAAAGCGTGCTTATGGTGTTAAAAATGATTTACCAATTATGGCTGATAGATTAGAGGGTATCGATGATATCAATAAAATTGATAAATTCACTAATTCACAACTAATTTGCACTAGAGTATCTATGGATGAATGCTTAAAACTTGTTTAATCAATGTTTTTAAGCCCTACATTCAATTTTTAACAAAAACATATATAAATTATCGGAGGAAATATAAAAATGGAAAATAACAATAATAATTTAGTTAAGACTAATAATTCAACAGTGGTTAAGAAACCATCATTCAGTAATTTTATGCAAAACGTAGGCAACAAGTTAGTTGCTAACACAATTCAAGATGAGAAGCGTAAAACTCAATTTATCGCAAACATCGTATCTGCAGTAAGTAATAATCCAACGCTTCAAGAGTGTAATCAAATTTCAGTTGTAAGTGCAGCTTTACAAGCCGAAGCATTACATTTCCCTGTCAATAGTCAATTAGGCTATTGCTATCTAGTACCATTCGATAAAAAGGAATATAATCCTGCAACTCGTAAGCGTGAAACTGTTGATAAGGTTGCACAATTCCAAATCGGTTATAAGGGTTATATTCAACTTGCTATCCGTTCTGGTCAATATCTAAATATCGATGTTGCAGAGGTTAAAGAGGGCGAGCTTAAAAAGTGGAGTCCTTTAAAGTGTGAGATTGAGTTCATTCAAGATTTTAAGGAAAGAGCCAAGAGAAAGACAATCGGATATGTTGGCGAGTTCGTTTTAGTAAATGGATTCACAAAGTCATTCTATATGAGCTATGAACAAATGATGGATCACGCCAATACTTATTCAGCAGCCTTTAATGCTGATGATTATCAAAAGTTATTAAAGGGTCAAATTGATAAAAAAGATGAATGGAAATATAGCTCATTCTGGTACAAGAATTTTGATGAAATGGCTAAAAAGACAGTATTAAGACAATTACTTTCTAAATGGGGTATTATGTCAGTTGAATTACAACAAGCATTCGACAATGATATGGCTTCATTCGATAGAGGTAATAAGGAATATGTCGACTCTAAAGAGTTCAAAGAACAATCAGTTGAGGATGTATTAACAACTCAAGTTGAAGAAACTGCATCTCAAGAGTTCAAAGTAGATGAAGATACAGGCGAGGTTGGTAATGATGGAATCTTCAATGAATTTATCAACTCAAAGTAATTTCAAAAATATTCGTACAGGGTCAAGTGGCAACTGCTACCTAGTTAATCTAGGTGGTGGTTGGATTATCCTTGATGCAGGTTTATCGATATTAGCTTTAGAATCAGTTATCAATCTTAATGATGTTCAATTTGCTTGTATATCACACGAACACAATGACCATAAGCAATGTATGGGTGATTTATTAAAGAAGCGTGTGCAGGTGTTCTATGGTGGCAACAATCCAGATAAGATTAAAAAATCAACTTACAAGGGACATACAATATTTCAAGTACCAATCGAGCATGGCGATACTACAAACAATGCTTTTATAATCAAGTACCAAAATGAATGTATCTTATATGCAACTGACTTTAATATTTGCAAGTATGATTTAAGCTCATTCAAATTCACTAGATTAATTGTTGAGTGCAACTACATTGAAAGACTTATTAAGAGTGTTGATGATGTAAAGGTTAAAAGGCAAATAAATACTCATATGGGGTTAGATGGTTTAAAACTATTCCTATCAAAGTTGGATTTAAGTGAATGCAAAGAAATAGATCTAATTCATATGTCGCAAGGCTATGGCTCAACTCTATTAATGGGTAGTAGCATTTACTCTAAATTCAAAATTAAAACAGGTGTATGTCAGCAATGGGGAGGTGTTATCTACTATGGCAGAGGGTAAGAAGAGTTTTCAACTTTATACTGACTTGATTGACTTTGTAAACGGCTCTAATGTTCACAATGTAGAGGTTGAGCCAATGACCGATGAAGAAGCAGGTAGATTGTTCAAGTGGATTCTTGAGTATGTCAATGATTTACACCCACCTATCCCCAAAGATATTAAGTATGTGGTTGCTATTGTTAAAAGACAACTTGATGATGATTTAGAAAGTTGGAAAAAACAATGCGAGGTCAATCGCAAAAATGGCGCTTTAGGTGGTAGACCAAAGAAACCGAAAGAAACCCAAGAAAACCAAATCGGTTTTACAAAAACCCAAGAAAACCCACAAAAACCCGATAAAGATAAAGATAAGGATAAAGATATTAATAATAATGGAATTATAAATAATTCCTTGTCGAGCAAGCTCAACGATATGTGTGTTGAAATCATTGATTATTTGAATTTTAAAACAGGAAAATCATTCAAGGCTTCTAGCAAAGCTAACAAGAATTTGATTAAAGCAAGGCTTGATGATGGCTATACCATAGATGAATTTAAGAAACTAATTGATAACAAGTGCTATCAATGGTTAGGCACTGAACAAGAACAATACTTAAGACCAGAAACTTTATTTAGACCATCACATTTTGAATCATATCTAAATGAGGTAATTAAATCTGGTGTTAAGAATAACCCTATCGATGAGCCTAACGGAGGCTTTAGGTGTTTATAAGATTTTAAATTTACTAGCCAAATTTAAAAAATAGGCTGGCGAGCCACCAATACGCTTATATGGTCAATTAGAACTAGGTGCAGGGATAGGCTAGTTATCCCTCAAAGCATTTAATAGTACTAGGCAACTTTTAAATAGATTACCCCCAGCTCATGGGTAGTGAAACCGAGCGCAAATATAAAAAGAATAATATAAAAATTATTTTGTGATATATTTTCGAATTTTCTCAAGTACACACAGTTTAAAATACAAATTCTATCATTAGTAGTATCAATCCTAGTTAGGTACTCTATTAAGAAAGGAAAATAAAATGATTGAAATACCATTATGGTTATTAATAACTTTAAGTTGTTTGGCTTTCCCTGTTGTATTCACATTTTGCTTCTTTATAGTTGTAATCATAGCAAATGTAATCTCTGCAACAGTTGAGCATTTTCAAGTAAGGAAAGAAACAATCAAGTATTTGGAGGAACAAAATCAAAATGAAAAATTATAAAGAATCAATTAATGTAGATCCTATCGCTTGGGCTTTACAAAACAATAAAACATCAAGAAGAGAGGAAGAGGCTAGAGCTGAACGCCAAAAGATAGAGGGTATACCTAATTGGATCATTGGCAATCTAAAAAGATTTGGCAACTGCTACATTTTAAGAATGAAATACAATTTGGAACTATTAAGCCGTTTGTGTGGCTTTAAGGTTAGTTATTCAAGGTGTCTTGATACTCAAGGCTATGTGCTATTCAAGGAGGGCTAAAATGGGCGATTTAAGAGTTGAATTAACACACCAATTAAGAATGCCATACTCTAATGATTATCTTAACAAAGGTACAAAGCTATTAGTTGAGGATGTTAGAGGTGCTTACTATATTTGTAGAACTGATGATGATTCAGTGATATGTGTTCACAAAGAGGATTGTAGGGAGGTAAAGGAATAATGGCAAAAGTTGAATTTATGGGAATAACATTTGATAGCGAATGGGAAAAAGATTATTTTTGCTATTTATTGAATGTTGTAAAGATTGATAAGTTTAGATATCATCCAGAGCCAATATTTGATTTGGTAGCTCGTAAACAATACACACCAGATTTTATTTACATTAAGGATAACATTATAAGTGTTGTTGAGGTTAAAGGAAATTACAATCCTTTTGCTAACCATTTTCAAGATGATATGATTCACAAAGAAATGAAAGCCAAAGATAGACAATGGCTTGCAAGATACTTTTACAAAAACGGAATAGTGGTTAAAGACACCGATATTCTAAAATATGAAAAGGTTAAAAAGCTAAAACAAGGTTGGGTAGATTATGATTTTAAGAATCCAAACACAATAGCAAATAAGCGTAAAGAAAAAATCAATGAACAGGCGCAAGAATTAAAGGAATTAAAGGACTTTAAAAAGAATGCCTTAAGGTATTTCACATACCATTTAAAAATCGTAAATAACGAGAAATTAACCAAAACTCAAAGAGAATGGTATTTGAAGTATGTTGAAGAAATTAAAAAGGAGTTGGAATAATGGAAACAAAAACAAAATTTATAGTTCAATTAGAAATTGAGGTCGCTTATAACGTACCAGAAGAAACACTAGGGCAAACACCTTATACAGTACTTGAAACCTCAATAGATAATGATTCAAGCATTGTAAGCCTTAAGACAAAGCAAGGCAAGATTACAGGTTTTAACAATGTGAAATTTGAAAGAAAATAAGGAGTAAGAAGTATGGAAGATAAGGAACTAGAGTTAGAAGAACTAGAACAAGAGGAAGAATCTAAAAACGAGGTTGAAGAAGCTCAAGAGCCGAGCTCAAATAATAGCAATGGCTTAAAGGCTTCTACACCTTTTCAAAGAACTATACAAAACTATTTAGATAATTATGCGAGCCAAGATGAAGCATTTAAAGAAAGATACAACAATCCAGATAAGAACATCGTTGAATGTTGTAATTACATCATGAATCAAGTTAAAAAGTCTGGTTGCAATGGTTTTGATGATGAAGAAATCTATAAAATGGCTCGTGACTATTATGTTGATGAAATCTCAAAAGATGATGTAAAAGCAATCTCTGGAACTGTAGTTGTCAATCATACTGTTGAGCTTACCGAAGAGGAAAAGGTTAAGGCTAGAGTTGAAGCTATGAAACGCTTTGAAGAAGAGTGCTTACAAGAAGAACGCAAGAAGCGTGAAGAGGAACAAAAGGCTATTGCAAAAGCCGAAGAAAAGGCTCGTAAGCAAGAAGAAGCTCGTATCCGTAAGGAAGAAGAAAAGAAAGCCATCGAGGAAAAGAAGAAAGCCGAAGAACTTGCAAAAGCCAAGCAATCTGGTGGTGGCGAGCAAATGAGTATATTTGATTTATAGTGAGGTGTAGTTATGGTTGATAATGTTTTAAATCTAATCGAAGAACTGCAACAACTACTTGACTATAAAATCGTTGGAACAAAACAAATTTCTAGAGTTGAAAGTCTAATAAGAGATGCTATCGAAGTTATTTCGGTAATTCCAACAGGTGGCATCTCAAATTTTGAAACATTTAAAGATATATGGCTTAAATGTGGATATACAAAATATACTGATGATGAATTAGCAAACTATGTTAAGGCAATAGCTTTAATGAATGAATGTACAATCCGAGTTGTAGTTGAAAGAAAAAGAAATACTGATTTATTCGATATGGATAACGATACAACTTATACACTAGGAAATTTGAGCGATGCCTTTATAACAAAAGACCAAGCCGAATTATTAGAAAAAGTAGGCATAGATGTTATCGAATGTTTAGAGGGTACGGCTGATGATTAGTGATACTGAAATATTAAAAATATTAAAAGAATCTATCTATAACAAAGAAGAACATAAAAGAGTTATGTCAGAGCCTAAAGGCGAAAAGTTTTTAATGATTAATATTTCAATTAAAGGCGATGAAAATATAGAGAAAATCAAAGAGTGGTTAAAGAGGTAATACTATGGCTCATAAATGTGATTATTTTTTGAGATTTGAAATTGAAAATGAAAATGAACTTGTACTAATAAATCAAGCATGCTACAAGCAAGATTTTGAGATACAAGATTATAAATACAAGTTGGATATCTACAAGTACAATCTAACGACAAAGAAAGCCTATGTAAGATATGGCAATGTGCATTATGTGAATCTTGGTGGTTGGCTTGTAGATTTTCCTAATGAAAAATGTAAAACAAGATATGGCTACTATTACGGATATAATTCTCAAATACCTTTATGTGATTATGAGGAAACATCAAGAATTAATGGTCTTGAATATGGCAGACTTGAAATGAGCTATGACTTAATCAAAGATTTATTCCTTAAAAGTAAGCCAGAATTAAAATATTTACTTAACAAGATTGATTTTTATAATCCTAGAATGACAATTTGGAAATTACTAGACTTAATCGATATGTGGTACTTGCATCCAAGCGAAGTTGAAACATTGGCTTATTTAGGCTTTTATAACTTAGCCACTAATAAATCACTATACCGATTAGGAAAAACCAAGAAAAAGGAAATAATCAATGCTCTAAAGTATTTTAATGATGATAGAGGAATGATAAGTTTAATAAATGTTCAAAATTTTATTAAATCAGGTATGAAATACGAAGAATGGTACTCTTATATGTGTTGGAATAATTGGCGTACTCAAGGTAGATACATTGATGATATCGAAACCTTTAGATATTGCCAAAGAAAGAATATAGACAAATATAGATACCACGATATGCTTGCTATGGCTAGTAATCAAGGACACGATATTGAAGATGAATATTGGAAATATCCGAATGATCCAAACGCTATGCACGATAGATTACTTGAAACAAAGAAAGAGCTAGAACGCATAGAACGAGAAAAGGAACTAGAAAGAGAAAAACAATATTGGGTGCAATTAAAGAAAATTGCAGTCAAGAACAAACTAGATTCTGGTGTTGATTTAGGAAATGGTTATACATTGTTTATGCCTTATGAATACGAGCAATACAAAAAGAGTGCCGATGAACTACACCAATGTATATTAGCAAGTAAGTATTATTCAAAGGTAGCTCAAGGAAAATCCTTGTTAATTATGATATGGCATAATGGAAAACCAAGTTCCACTTGTGAGATAGATTTTGATAAAAAAATCTTACAACACTATGGTAATGAATTGAATCGTGAGGATTGCAAGCCTACTGAATTTGAGCAAGAAGCTATAAAGAAATTCCTAGCAACATTCAAGCCTAAAAAGGTCGCATTCAAGGAGGTACAAATTTAATGGATGAGGAAAGAATAATAGATAGATTAAAAGATGATAATTTAAGAGATACAGTATCACAATGTTTTGATATTATTCAAGAACAATCAGTAGTTGCTACTGAAAGAATGATGTTATCTGACATTATAGACATCTATAAGGGCGTTTATAATGATTATGATGAATACTACAAAGCCGTTGTTGAATATAACCAAGTATGTCGAGAACATAACACACCTAAATTTGAGGACGGCAAATTCAGCTATACAATGACCTTTATGATAGAGAAAAATATATTCTTAAAAAGACAATTTGATTTTATTAGAGCGTTAGCTTTAAAGGAGGTACAAGATGCCTAAATCAATTTTTAGAAAACTAAAGGATTATATCCAAGTAGAAGATACAGGATGTACAATGATTTTCGGTAATTTAAGAAGTACAGATTGTGCCTATTCTTATGATGGTAAAGTCTATATGCCAAACGGAACATACGACAATAGCAAAGAGTTTTTACTAGACTATTATGTTGTAGGTATATTCCCTAAATACAAAGTAGAAGATAACCAAATAAAGCCGTTTTTATATGTGGCTTTAAGAAAGGATATTGAGGATATATGTTTATAAGAACAAAAGATGGAATAATTGATACAGATAATACCAATAAATGTATTTATGTAATTAGAGATAATAGCATTAAAAAAAGTGAATTTCGTTATGTGTCATATCTTTGGGATAATTGGAGAGAATATTTTTTAATTGATTATCAAAATTGTGCGTTATTTTCTTATAATTCAGCACAAATTTTTATTAGTGATTTAATGAAAGAAAACCTAAAATATCAAAATTTAGTTATTGAATTAAGTCCATACTACAAAGATTATAACCAATCTGACAACCTAGCCGAGTTGTGTGATGGATTCTACATTGATAAATGTAAAGAAGAATTTTTATATGATGAAATATTTGATGAATGTTGGCATGATTTTAACCCATATTTCAAAGCTTGTGCAAAGAATGGCATTGATGTCTATGGCTTTATTAAGACTGACAAAGGTTTTATATACGTTGCTAAACTAAATGAAGATGGCAACCTAGAATTGATAGTATAGTATTAGTTTTAGGGGTAGAAAATGTAATATTTTAAAAAATTGCGTATGTTAAAAAAATTATATCGAAAATGGCATTAAAAATACAAAAAACGCAATATTAATTTGCATATTTGAAAAAAATATTCAAAAAGTGAGGATAAAAAATGAAAAAGAAGCTAAAAGATTTAACTATTAATCAAGTAAATGCTATATGCCAAAAGAGTAAATGTGAAGAATGCCCGTTTAATTATGCAGAAGAAGATAGATGTATGACTTTCTTTGAAATAAACGAATCAGATGAGGAAGTTGAGGTAGAAGAATGATTGTAAAAATTAAAAGTTATTTTTTAAAAGATAATGTCAATCATGATGTCTTAACTAATTATGGTTTTATAACTTTAAATGATGGAGATAGTTATTGGAAATATGATTTATTAAAAAATGGTTTTGAAATTACCTTTTATAAAGATACAAGAAGATTTTCTTATTTCAATTTTGCTAAATCAGCAAGAGCAAAAAAAGTTAAAAAGTATATTCTTGATTTAATAAATAATGATTTAGTTGAAATCAAAATCAATTATGAATGGTGGGCATTCATTGGTAGATGGCAAAATTATTCTGCTGGTAAAATAAAACGCATTAAAGATAAACTTGAAAAATTAAACAAAGGAGTAAGCAATGAGTAAAGAATTAGAAGCATTA
>Ga0247610_10001132_pt1 | contig 34047 bp, 17 predicted proteins | sample 174DNAGHGhighgp2_FD_193483 | JGI IMG/M metagenome (GOLD analysis project Ga0247610, IMG submission 193483) | Sheep rumen microbial communities from Palmerston North, Manawatu-Wanganui, New Zealand - 1742 DNA GHGhigh gp2 | ecosystem: Host-associated > Mammals > Digestive system > Stomach > Rumen...
ACTCTTTGTAAGTAACTATAACCGCTATACGGGCGGATATTTCGGCTATGAGGCGGGGTCGTTTATGAAACTGCTCCCTGCCACGGAAGTAACCGAGATGAACGAATGGTCGGTGGGTGCGCCGTTGAATCGTCCTAATAAAGCGTTGGGCGGTATCGTTTATACGATTTGGAACGATGGTAAGACACTGAAAACGAGTGATGCGTTTAAGTTCCTGGGCGACCTGACGAACGATTACAACGACGCAAAAGCCTGTGATGTTGTGTTCGTCATTCCTACCGAACGCGGTGTGCCTACCGTATCAGGTCGTGCCGGTCTCTCTTCTTTTGACCCGAATAATACGTTGAAAAGGGCTTCCAATGCACCTTTCAACGGTGCGATGGGAACGGGTTTCTTAGGTATGACCTACCGCGAAGTCTATATGTTACAAATCCCGAAAGCCAACAGCCCGCAATCCTATACCAATGCAGGCTTGGTGACTTTCAACACGACGTTATCGCCATGGAACTTATCTTCCGGTGCAGGTACAATACAAAAAGGTAAAGCGGCTTATGCCTATGCAGATTCTAAACACGATAAGACCCCTCGTACGATCTTCCGTCTCTATCTGTTGGACAACCCAATGAATAGTTGCAGCGGCTATTTCTTTGCAACCGACGAGCAGGATTATGTGCGCTACCGCATGAACGAAGACAACCCTCAGGAATCGGCAGATAGTACTGCGGCTAAGAAGATCTATACGATGGACCGTCTGACGTGTATGACCCGCAAGGGCAGCACGAAGTATTACCAGACGGATCTGATGCGTGTGCCGGATTCGGACAGCACGTATTACTATGTAGGTTATAACAACAAATATAAAGACGATAAGGAAGAGTCGATGGGTACGAGCGGTGCTAAATCCCGTTTCACCAAGATACGCGAACTGCCGATATTCGGTCTGCCGAGTACATTCAAGGCACCGGCGGGAGCCGTCGGACGGATGGTAGCGGATACGACTTCAGCAGTAGCCAACCTGGACGTACGGTTCAAACCCGCCGGTTATTTCTTGCAAGTAACCACTCCCAGGGGCTTTACGAACGTTCAGATGCGTCCGAATGCGGATAGCACGGTATGGACCTGCGAGGAGATGTGGCATATCACGAGTGATTATATGGCATTTCAGATCCGGGCGAAGATCTATTCCGGTTCGGAGTATAGCCCGGACGACGAGGGAATAGACATCCCGGGTTGGAGTGTGAATGTGGATGGAACGAAGGTGCCCTTGGCCACGAACCACAGCCAATACGTGACGGATGGTATGGACGGTTGGGCACGTATTTATACCGATAGTTCGCAAGCTAACGGCTATATAGAGTTCGTCAAAGCCAACCCGCGTTATCATATCCACTACGACAACAACCGCTTGTTGGGAACGCCGGTGCCCGACCAGTATCCTGGAGATGACGCGACGACCGTAACGGTAGAGAGCCCGCGACTGGTAAACGGTTTCAACTTTACGGGTTGGAACACGCAAAAAGATGGCAAGGGAACATCCTATGCAGTAGGTGCGAAGATTAATTTAGCAACCCTTCTTCCGGGAGACAAAGACTCCACGCTGACGCTCTATGCCCAGGGTTCCTATACCGGAACGTATCACGTCGCTTTTTCGTTCATGCACTCCAATGGCAAGCGCTATTTCCTGACCCAACCGGTCGGCGAAACCAACCGTTATGTCCGTGCTCGTCCGGTAGGCGACTGGACCGATACCTATCAGGGTATGTCGGACCCCTATAATACCGAGCCGAACTACATCAGCACGTACAAGTTGATCGGAGGCCCTAATCCTTGTAAGGAGTGTGTATCAGGAGAATATTTGCTGGACCCGCGCCGTGAATGGCGGTACGGAGCCAAAGACTCGTTACTCTTCTATAGCAATTTTGCGCCGGCGAATGATGTGTATTTGGGTTTGTATTACGAAAACCCGGCGACTCCGTTTAAGGACCCCGTCACCATCGTAGCCAACAATACATGGGCGGGTATATTCACCTCTACGGCCGGCTGGCCTGACTATAGCGTGGCGGATGTGCAGAACACCAAACTAAAGTCTGAGGACTATCTGGATGGGTTCCCATCGGTTATTGCCCGTCACGAGCGCCCCAGTATAGACTCTTCGTTCGTGTACTACAACGAGTCCCTCAACCAATTCGACGGTGTGAAGACGGAAGGCGAAGCCACGACTTTCCAGATCTCGCGTGTCCGCGTAGCGGATGAGCATTACGTTGTATTGCCGGATACTACTTCGCATATATGGCGCGATACGATTGAGTTCGGCTATCATAATGGCGAGCAGTCGCGAGAACAGGTATGGACATCCATGATCGGTAAACAACTGCTGGCGGTAACGAAGGCGGGCAACGACACGGTCTATTTCCATCCGGACCCCGATCATATTCTCCACGACCCGAACAACCTGTATCTGGATAAGAACTACCGCGTGTCGCAGGTCTTTGAGTATATCCCGGATAGCCGTGTGAGCACTGCTGTTGCGGAAGAGGATCGTGCGACGCATGAAACGACCTCTTACCACTGGCACAACGATATCGTCAGCGGTCTCAACAGTCCGATCGATGTGAAGGATGGGGAAGGCAATTACATCGATATCGTCGATACCTTCCGTATCACGATGAGTCATGGCGGTATCCGTAAGATCAAACAGTACTACGGCCGCTGGAAGAAGGGCGCACGCGGTCTGAAGGTCAATGGAGACGGTTCGGTTCGTACCCGCGATGTGATCGTTCGTACGAAGACATACCACTACGGAGAAACGATCACCCATCTGGTACTGAAACCCGAGTTCAAGTCCTATATCTTCAACCCGCTGGCGGGCAACAGTCAGGTGATTAACTTCACGCTGGCGAACGTGACCGCGCATCGATTGGTTGACGTGAACGGTAATGAGGTAGGCGAGGAAGAGGTTATTTCCTCCGAAGACATCACATCGAGTATGAGTCTCATTTCGAGCGGATGTAGTTTCAGTTCCACGCACTTCAAAATTCCAGAGGGTGGTGCGGTGCTCCAGCACGTCACGCTCACCACGAAAGATGTGAACAAAGAGGTCGATAACCATGATACCCTGATTATCTCAAGGGTGAAAATCGGTGATGTAGAATATCCTGTTACAGCACGTGTGCCGCTGATGCAGGCCTCGCTGGAAGGCGATGAACTGATCTGGTCGGTTGAGAGCGGCAAAAAGCGCTACTATATCATGGCAGGTACGGAAGGCCTGATCTTCCGCCAATATGCACTAAAGGATGGAACGCTATACAAAAACGACGGTAAGAACAAAACTCCACTCGTCAAAGGTTCGGCCAATGCCACCAACAGCGATGATAAGTATATTACCCCGTGGCGCTTCCGGTACAATCCATCGAACGCAAATCAGTTGGCGCTGAAGACGAAAGACGGTGTCGATCGCTATTTCAAGATGCAAGGAGATGTAGTTGGCTCCAAGGGCGGCGTTGGTATATCCGACTCGTCTCTGCTGACCTTCCATTACGTGGATGTTTTAACCAACGACAATGCCAACGAAGAGGAGCTGGTGAAGCTCCAGTATGGCGCTGATAAATGGTTGCAATTCACGCTGACCGGCGGTAGCGGAGCCGAACTGGTACTGGTGGACGACGAAAAAGATGCATCCGTTTTCTCGTGGAGCTATCTGCAGCGAGAGTACAGCCTGCTTAACAACGGCGCTTACCCAAGTCGCGATACCGTCATCTTCGGTTACAACACCGACATGTCGGTAACTATCCAGGCTCCCTACAAGGCGTATAAGGAATACTCGATGTTGGTGGGTAGCAGCGTGGTTTATTGCTGCCGCGAAGAGGAGACCGACATGTCTAACCTGAAGGCTGGCGGCATGGAATGGAAAACCAATCAGACCTTCAGCCTCATCCGCGACGCACGTGATTTTGACGGCGATCCGAATCCCACGAGCGGTATCAGTCTTACGGGAAACACCGTCTCCACCTCAGGCTCCACGGCCAGTCCGAGGAATGTAACAATAGGCGGCAAGTACGTCAATATCGTCGATACGCTGCATGTAGTTCTCTCGTTGCAACCCAGTGCGCCGGCATATCGTTTCAAGGGCGACTGGAGCAAGTTCCGGTCCGTAAGCGATGCAGAACTGAAGATACCGCTGGTACGTAAGACCTACCACGAGGCGAACTACGACTCGCTCATATGTGTCGTTAAAAACGATGTCTACAACCATATCTTCCCCAATACGATAGATCCTCTCCACCCGGTATCCTATACCTTCAACCTCGGTACAGTGGATCGCACCGGTCGTCACGTGCTGGACGTAACGAACATGACGATGGAGGTATTGGATAAGGATGAGACGGACGTATCCGGCAGTATGGATTTGCGCAGTGCAGCCATGGCCGAGATACAACTCGTGGACGAATTCGGTAATACGCCGACTTGGTGCCGTATCTCCGGTAAGACGGCCACCTCCATTACGGTAGAATGTACGCAGAGCGGTATCCGTACGCCGCGTATGGCGTATATACGCATCTTCTATATCGTTATTATCAGTGAGAAGATGTATGTCGTCACCGAACAGTTGACCGTATCACAACCCAGTCATTTCCAGTATGCCAATAACCAGCACCTGGTTCACTCTCCCGGTGCTTCAGGCGATCCGCTGCGAGCTGACGGTATGCAGCAGGTACACGAGAACAAACGTATCCTCTATTACTACCCCGAGCAGGATGTGGAGTTGCCGATTCGCGACAGCCACTTCTTCGGTTGGTGGCGCTGGTTCCGTGAGGGCGCAGGCGAGATAGGCGACTCGGATATACCGAATGAGAGCTGGCGTATACAGCCGCGAAACACCGGTTCCGGAAGAAGCGGCTCCTACAATTTCCCGTTCCGTATCATCGGTGACTCGGTCAAAGTACCGAATACGGCAACGGATGATCCAGATGACTCCATAAAAGTATTGGTGACGATGGGTCGCTACACCGTCTTCCATTACAAGGCGGCAGATTATAACGACAACAAGAAAAATCCTCCCGTCAAGACCGTGCGTGTAGCACCGCCGATCACGACGTTCGGCGTGGCAGATGCAAGCAAACCGACTGTGACCTATGCGGCTGAGCTCGGCAACTACTACGACAACCTGCCGATGTCCTTAACGTACAAGAACCAGGTGGATACCGCGTTGATGGATACCATGTCTGCTATTCCGGAGCCGACGCTTTCGTTGCGTGAGATCTTCGAACTGCACCCGTGGACGGAGATGGCCGATACGCTGGACCACTACAAAACGCGAATTCCTGACGGAGAAGGAGCACATACCACGAAGGTCTTCCCCCTGGCGAACGAGAAATACATGGAGGATCACGTCATGATGGCGCCTACCGGCAACGAACTGCTGCTCTCCACCGAGCAACGTTACATCAAAGAGCACCTGAAATCGACGAAACAGTCGGAGTCGCTATTAGGCTACTATATGCGCGATGACAACTGGAAGACAGGAGGATGGAGCGACCAGCGCAAGGACTCCATGATCTGGTGCGGCGGTTGGGATGCTGTCTGCAAATGGTACACCTACGACCCCAAGACGCAAAAATACACCATATGTAATCACTCGACAACCGTGAGCGACGACTTCCTGAAAGTGCCGGAAAAGCAAAACATCACCAACGGGCAGGAGTTTGACACCGTATATTATTGTTTGCGCGCGCAGAGTAAGAAGACACTGGCGGATAAAGCAGGCAAAGACTCCACCGTGGATGGTGACTATATGTTCAATATCTGCCGCTATAAGCTGATATACCATAAGCCCGCTAAGTACGGTCCGTTGGCGGAGACGAAAGACAAGGCAGGCAATACCAAAGCCTTGATCACCAACGATGATATCGAGCAGCACTACGAAGTGCTGGAACGTCTGAATTTCGACTACAACAAGCCGGGACCCGAATATACGGTCTATCCTCACCCGCTGCCATGGGCGGATGCGTCGTACGGTTATACGTACCCCGAGACATCCGATCTGCCACACAACCGACTGCATGCTCAATCCGACTTCCCGGGCCACGGTGAGTACGGACTGATCAACCGCATTCCGACAGCAAGCCATTGGGGAGAAGGTGTCGCATCTTATTGGCGTCCGATGGAGCAACACGGAGGTGCTTCCAACGGATACATGATTTATTGCGACGGTATGTCGTCATCCGGTCAGGTAGCCGCCCTCTCCTTGGAGACGCATCTGTGCTCCGGACAGAAGATGTTCTTCTCCGGCTATGTATGCAACCCCAGTAGCCAGACCGGTAAGGCGAACCCGAACTTCACCTTTGCCGTACAGGGTTCGGTCAACGGAACCGATTGGGTGGATATCACCTCTTATACTACGGGAGGTATCAAACCCTCGAGCCAGTGGAGCCAGATCTACTTCCCGATCGTCTTCGACGAGAATATCGACTACCGACACTTCCGCGTACGCATCTCCAACGTGTCGTCCGACTGGGACGGAAACGACTTCATCATCGATGACATGTGTATCTTCGCTACCAAGCCGCCGTTGATTGCTTATCAGGCCAATACGGCTTGTAAGGAGAAAGCAGACGAGGAACTCCCGTCGCATGTCATCTTGCGTGTGGACTACCAAGGTATCGTAGGTGATGGTTACAACGACACCACCGTATGTTATACCCTCAAGAGCGTCAACAAAGATCGAGTTGTCACGTTCGTACCGATGATAGATGAATATCTGAAGCAAGATCAACATAACGATACGATATACGGAAAACTCTTTATCCCGGGCAAGACCTACGAACCGACGAATCCGGACTCGATCTTCGTCAACATGAACCAGTTGATCGACACCTTCGATGTATCGAACGGCGTATATAAAGAAGGCTATATCTACGAGAAACTCGAGGGTGATATCCGTCCTGTCAAGTACGTGGTACATAGCGCCAACGTGAATGCTATCGATACCTTTACCGTCCATATGTCGGGCTCCTATAAGGACATGCTCAGCAGTCTGTGCGGTATGACCAGCCACCTGAAAGTAAGCAACCAGATGGTGCTGGAGCTCAACGGTGAGGAGCAACCCACGACCGAGTCGCTCGACCTGTGCGCCAACTCGACCTATGATATCGGTTTGCGCGTCAAGGGTTCGCTCTACCTGGATAGCGTCGCGCCGATCAACCTCAACGGAACCTGCGCCAACGACTGGTTGCTGTACGGCGACACAGCCGATCTGACCGGTTCGCCTAAGAGACGCTACGGCTATAAGTACAGCGATATCGTGAAGGTAGTGAAAGACATCCTGCGTTGCGATCCTCCGGGCACAGAGAATAAGAACCAGTTCGCACCGAACCTGGCCGCCGTCAGCCGCAACGAGATGCAGCGTATCAAAGATGCGCAGACTGTGTCACTGGATACGACGGCTCATCCGTATGACATCCTGGCGGATCTGGTAAACAAAGGCTTCCTGACGCTCTACAAGCCGACGCTAACTGCCAACGTCTATGCAGGCGATTCGGTGCAGTATGTCATCTTCCCGATATTGGGTACAGGTACCGACACGAAGCAACACTCGAGCGTGGACGTTTGTCCGATGCCGATTCTGATCAAGCTCAAACCCCAGTCAGGCTCCGCCATACCTCTCATCGTAGGCGGACTGAACCGCAACTCGAGCGAGATGAAACTGCCGGTAGTCGTACTGGCCGATATGAACATGGCCAACCAGCAAATAACGCTTAAGGTCGATTCCATTATGCCGAACATAGGTATCTCTACGGTTAAGCTGCTTACGACCGATGATCCCGATTTCCAAGAGGGATTCCATAAACTGGCGTTCGTACCTGATTTGGACTATCCACAAACGGAGTACTACCTGAAGGGCCACGATATAACCCTGCAGCCCGCAAGCAGCAACAACTATACGATGAAGCAAGGCTACAACTATACCTTTGCTATCGATTTGCAGACTATTCTCGGCAAGGATACCTTAGATGGAGGTTGTAAGGTGGGAACTGTGCCGTTTACCCTTGCTATCGTTCCGAGTTACCTGCGTTGGGATCCGCAAGACTCGATCAGTACGCAGTGGAACAAGCATGGCAACTGGATGGGTATTGATCAGAATAATAACCCGATACACGCCACGGCCCGCTTCGCACCGCTATCCACTACAGCGGTCATCATCCCGGCCATGACCGACGGCAGACCCTATCCGGAACTGCCTGACCTGACGGCCCCTGCTACCTACGACTCCGTTAAGCAGGTCGGCTTCGAATATAATAAGTGCGATTACATCCGCTTCCTACCGAATGCGGCGATCGGCCAACAGCAACGCCTCGATTACGGCGAGGCCATCGTTGATATGGAGTTGCCCAATAGAAAATGGGCATTCCGTACGGCCCCGGTAAGGGGTATGGTCAGCGGTGACCTGTTCATAGCGGATGCGGATGATCAGGGCACAACACCGCTGTGGGAAGTAGGTGCGTTCGATGCTTCCGGACGTAGTTACAAGACCGGTAACGCTTCCTTCTGGCTGTCCGTTTATAACACCGAGACCCGCAAAATCAACCATACCGGCGACGACTCTATCCGTTCCGCTTCAGCAAATTGGTCGCGCGTGACCAATGCGATGAGCCAGCCGCTGCCCGTAGGACAAGGTTTTGCCGTCTATGTACGCACGAAGGAGGGCGTTAAGCCTGTCGTGCGCCTGCCTAAGGACGATGATATCTATTATTATTACGGCACGTACGGCGAACGAATCGATGACAAATACGTAGGCAACTTGCGCAGTAAGCGCGAGGAATTAGCCGGTGCCGGCTTAGCCGGAAAACTGACGTATAGTCCGACCGGTGACTACGCAGAGATCAAGTTGAACAATACGGTAGAATCTGCGTCCTTCGTCTTCGGTAACCCCACCATGGGCTATATCGATATCTGGGGCTTCATTGCCGACAATAATACGAATCTCGTAGAAAAAATCGGTTATATGGACGAACGCGGTAAGGCCAGTCTCTATAGGGAGGTAACCAAAATAGCTGCCGATGCAAAGGGAGATAATAAGCTCTCCAATCCGAACCGTTATTTACCGCCGATGCACGTGATCGTGTTGGAGAAGAAAAGCGAGGCTACGGAGTTGACCTTGAAACTCTACACCGATCGTGTTGTGACCGACACGAGTCAAGTCGTTTCTCCGTCTCGTTCTCCGGCTCCCCGCCGTGCAACGTCTTCGGCCCGCCGAAAAGGAATCATGACCGTGACGGCAACGAATGATCTTTCGGCACGGTGCACATCGCACCTGTTGCTCGGACAAGGATACCATAACGAGATCCTGGAAGGAGAAGATGCTATCTTGACAACCATCAATATTGATAACTACACCGCCAACCTGACGCCGACCACGCCGTTCAACCTGTATGCGGTGGAGAACGGTAACGGTATGAGTATCGACTTGCTCGATTCCATCGTTACTATTCCGATTTCGTTCTATATGAGCGATTTGTCGTACGAGCCCATAACCTACCTGTGGTTCACCGGCGTGAATAATATCGATGGTTCATTGGTTCTCTACGACGAGTGGACCGATACCGAGCGCCCGATCATTGACGGTATATGTCTTACCGTCGAGACACCGACGCAGAGTCATCAGAAGCGCTATTATATCCGTCGCCCCGGATATCGTCCGCAAGATCCGGATGCACCGATAACGACCGGTTTTGGGAACTTCGGCTGGGATAATGAACAAGCCGTCAAGATCATTCGTGACGACCAGGTATTGATCATCCGTAATGGTCATGTATATACCATGTTTGGACAGAAAGTGAGGTAAGTATGAGAAGAGAGATGAAAAGCTATACATGGATTGCAATGACCGTGATGCTCGTATGGAGCGTTGCGCTCTTCAGTGCAAACACTTATAATAATAAGACAGATAACAGTCCGTTCCGCTATACGCTGGTACAAGGCAAGACGGCGCCGAATGCGATGCCGTTTCGCTCCACATCGACCTATCAGTCCGTCGTCGGTGAGTCGAATATCTTCTGTACCGAAGAAACGACTACCCCCGTCGGCAGCCCGACTCCTTATTACACACCTTTCCGTGCACGCAAAGGTGTAGATGACGAGGAAGGCGATGAGGTGGGAGTTATCGACACCCCTATCGGCGAACCGTTGGTCCTGCTACTGATGGCAGGGGCGTATTTCCTGTTTGCAACACTAAGAAAAAGACAAAAAGCATAACGGTATGGCAAACTACGAGATCCTATCTGATCGGCAGGAGCGTGTGTTGCGCTATCTGGAGGAGCATCACATCCCGTTCACTACGTACAATCACCCGGAAGGCAAGACGATAGAGGAAGCCAAACGGTGGTGGCACGACGACGGGAGTGTGCATTGCAAGAACATTTTTATGCGCAACCACAAGGGCGATCAGCACTACCTGATCTGCTTCCCCTGCGACTACGATCTGGCTATTCACGACATTGAGCATTGGCTCAAGGATGTGTTGGTTTCCCAAGGCCTGAAAGCTCCCGGCAAACTGTCCTTCGCTTCTCCTGAACGGATGATGCGCTATTTGGGACTGGAGCCGGGTAGCGTCAGTCCGTTCGGACTCATTAACGACACGGACCACCACGTCATCCTCTTTCTCGACAGCCGTCTGAAAGAGGCCGAATCGCTGAGTTTCCACCCCAACGACTGCCGAGGTACGGTGGTGATCAGCCAAGACGCTTTTCAGCAATACCTGGCGAGCGTGGGCAATAAAGTCGAATATATCACCACTTGTTAAATAAAAATGCATTAAAATTTGCATATATGCAAAAAATGTTGTACCTTTGCAGTCGAGTTTAACCCGTATCGCGAACACACCATGAAACGGATCCTTCTACTGCTTGTCATCGGGATCACCTTGACAAGTTGTTACCACAAGACAGACAGCCCGCGCGGTTCGTGGGCCAAAGGTGCTGACATCAGCTGGTTAAGCGAGATGGAGCACGACAGTGTGAAGTTTTATAATGATGCGAATGGTGCAAATGGTGAAGATTGCATCGAGTTACTCCGCGGCATGGGAATGAACGCCGTTCGGTTGCGTGTATGGGTGAACCATCAGACCGGTTGGAGCAACAAAGAGGATATGTTGTTCCTGGCCAAACGTGCTGCGGAACATGGGCAGCGTATTATGATTGATATCCATTATTCGGATTTCTTTGCCGATCCCAGCCATCAGACCATTCCTGCTGCGTGGCAGCAATACGACTACGACCAACTGGCCGAGTGCGTGCGCGAGCACACGCTGGAGGTGCTGTATGCACTCAAGGAAGAAGGCATCAAACCCGAATGGGTACAGATCGGCAACGAGACACCGAACGGCATGCTTTGGCCCGTGGGAAAAGTAGAAAAAGCAGACGGCCATTGGCGCGAATATGCCGGTTTCACGCGGACGGGATACGAGGCAGCCAAAGAGGCGTTCCCGGACATCAACGTCATCGTGCATGTGGACAACGCGTACGAGCAGCGGGATTGGTTCTGGGAGTCGATGCAGGCCTACGGCGGCAAATGGGATATGATCGGTTTGAGCCATTACCCGATGATGAGTGCCTGGAACGGCGGGAAGAGCTGGCAGGAGATGAACGAGTTGGCGGAAGAGAACATCAAACGCCTCATTGCACAATGGCATTGTCCGGTGATGATCGCCGAAGTGGGCATGTTCGCCAACGACACAGCGTCCGCTACCGTCATGGCGGATTTCATTGAGCGCATCACCGCGATCGACTCCTGTGCCGGTATCTTCTACTGGGAACCGCAAGTGTACGGCGGATGGCGACCGGCCGAGTACATCCCCTTGGGTTGGGGCAGTTATGACATGGGCGCCTTCACCCCGGACGGACGTCCCAACGAAGCCATGCAGATCATGCTTCGCAGTGAGAAATAGCAAAACAATTAATACCTGTCTATATTATGAAACACTTATTACTAGGCGATGAGGCGATTGCTCAAGGCGCGATTGATGCCGGCCTGAGCGGAGTCTATGCCTACCCCGGCACACCGAGTACCGAGATCACAGAGTACATTCAGTTAGCAGTCAGCCGTCAGTCGTTAGCGATCAGTTGCCGTTGGGCGACGAACGAGAAGACGGCCCTGGAGGCCGCGTTGGGCATGTCGTACATGGGCAAGCGTGCTATCGTGTGTATGAAACATGTGGGAATGAACGTGTGCGCAGATGCATTCATGAACGCAGCCATCACCGGTGTGAACGGCGGTCTGATCGTGATTGCAGCCGACGACCCGTCCATGCACTCCAGCCAGAACGAACAGGACAGCCGTTTCTATGCCAAGTTCGCCATGATCCCCTGTCTGGAACCGAGTAATCAACAACAGGCGTACGACATGATGGCGTACGGTTTTGAACTGAGCGAGCGTCTCAAAACGCCCGTACTGCTGCGTGTGACCACCCGTATGGCGCATAGTCGTGCCGTCGTTCAGACCGTGGAGGCCCCCAAGGCACAGAACACCATGTCGATGCCGGAGAATGTAAACCACTTCATTCTGCTGCCTGCTTTTGCTAAACGTAACTACGCAGAACTGGTAGCTGCCCAACCGACGTTCGTAGCGGAGAGTAACACGGCGGGACATAACCGTTATACAAAAGGAGCGAAACCGCAGAAGGCGATTCTGACCACCGGCATCGCGTATAACTACCTCATGGAGAACTACGATCAGTCCATGGGTTGTTCGATTCTCAAAGTGACGCAGTACCCGCTGCCGACCGCGCTGATCGAGCAGATGGTGCAGGACGGAGCGAAAGAGATCCTCGTGATCGAAGAAGGGCAGCCGGTCGTAGAAGAGTTGCTACGCGGCATGGTGCCGTCGGAGATCGTCATCAAAGGTCGTCTGACGGGTGCGCTGCCGCGCATGGGTGAGTTGACACCGGACAGTGTGCGTGCTGCGTTAGGCATGGATGCCCTGCCGGCCGGCGAGAAAGAGACGATCGTCGTGAGCCGTCCGCCTGCACTGTGTCAGGGTTGCGGTCACCGCGACATGTACGCGGCTCTCAACGAGGTGGCACGCGAGTACGCCGCTCCGCGTATCTTCGGCGATATCGGTTGCTATACCTTAGGTGCTTTGTCTCCCTTCCATGCTATTCATGCGTGCGTAGAGATGGGTGCTTCGGTGACGATGGCAAAGGGCGCCGCCGACGCCGGACAACACCCGGCGATTGCCGTTATCGGTGACAGTACGTTCACCCACTCGGGAATGACGGGTCTGCTGGACTGCGTGAATGCGAACGCGAACGTGGTGGTGCTCATCTCCGACAACCTGACGACCGGTATGACCGGCGGACAGGACAGTGCCGGAACAGGCCGGTTGGAGCAGATTTGCTGCGGTCTGGGCGTAGCTCCCGAACATGTACGCGTAGTGGTTCCGCTGCCCAAGAACATGGAGGAGATCAAGAACGTGCTGCGCGAGGAGATCGACTATAACGGTACGTCCGTAGTCATCGCACGCCGTGAGTGCATTCAAACGCTTAAGCGGCACCTGAAGAGTCAAAAGGCGAAAGGTTAAAGGTTAAAGGCAAAAGAAAAATTATGAAAAAAGATATCATTTTGGCAGGAGTCGGAGGACAAGGTATCCTCTCCATTGCCACCGTTATAGGAGAAGCTGCGTTGCAGGAAGGGTTGTACCTCAAGCAAGCAGAAGTACACGGTATGTCGCAACGCGGCGGAGACGTACAGTCGAACTTACGGTTGTCGTCCGAGCCGATCATGAGTGACCTGATCGCCAAGGGCGGTGCGGACCTCATCATCTCGCTGGAACCGATGGAGGCACTACGTTATACGGAGTATCTCAAACCGGACGGCTGGATCGTGAGCTCGTGCGTGCCGTTCCTTAATATACCCAATTATCCGGAACTGGAGGATGTGTTAGCCCGTATCCGGGCGCATAAGAACCATGTGCTGTTGGACGTGGAAGCCTTGGCCAAAGAGGCCGGTGCTCCGGCTCAGGCGGCTAACATGGTACTGCTGGGTGCGGCGATTCCGATGCTGGGCATCGATCACGACAAGATGATCGCCGGCGTAGCACGGGTCTTTGCTCGCAAAGGAGAGACGATCGTAAATACCAACGTAGCTGCAGTTGAAAAAGGATATGCATTTTCCGTTAGATAAACATGTGGTCGATTCGATCTGCAGGCAGTTCGGATTGCGTAATTTCAATGAGTTGGGCAACGCCAGCATTCGTCAGTTGGCCGGTGTGGTGAAGAACATCGAGCAGGCGACGGGTGTCGAGTATGTCAACATGGCCTTGGGTGAACCGGGTTTGCCGGCCGAGATGGTCGGTATCGAGGCAGAGCATCAGGCGTTGCTGAACGGTTGCGCGGCACACTACCCCATCATCATCGGTATTCCGGAAGTGAAGAAATGGGGTTCGGAGTTCGTGCGTGCGTTCGTCAACCTGCAACGTCCGCCGGAGTGTATCCTGCCGACCGTGGGTTCGATGCAGGCCGCTTTTGCACTCAACATGATGCTCGTTCAGTTGCAACCGGAGAAAGACACCATCCTGTTCCTGGATCCGTGCTTCCCGGTGCAGAAGATGCAGTGTGCGGTGATCGGCAGTAAGATTGATGCATTCGACATCGCGGATTTTCGCGGTGCCAAACTGCGGGACGAGTTAGAGCGTCACCTCCAAAGCGGTCGAATTGCCGGAATCCTGTACAGCAACCCCAACAACCCCACTTGGGCTTGTCTGACCGATGAGGAGTTACAGATCATCGGCGAGTTGGCCACAAAGTACGATGTTATCGTGCTGGAGGATCTGGCGTACCTGAACATGGACTTCCGTGACCCGGATCGCGGTCACCCGTACGCAGCGCCTTATCAACCGTCCGTAGGTCACTACACGCATAACTGTATCCAACTCATCTCGTGCTCGAAGATGTTCAGTTATGCCGGTCAGCGTGCTGCTTTCGTAGCCATTGACCCGGTGCTGGCCAAACGGACCTACCCGGCGCTGGGCGAGCGGTTGCATAACAACGGCGAGTTGCTGCAGAGTTTTGCTTATACCTTCCTCTACGTGCTGTCAAGCGGTGTGTGCCACTCGGTTCAACACGGTATGGCTGCGATGTTGCAGGCAGCGTGCGAAGGGAAGTTGCGGTTCGTGGACAACACGCGCGAGTACGCGCGTCGTGCGCATAAAATTAAGGAGATCATGGTGCGCAACGGATTCCACATCGTCTATGACCGTGATGCGGACGGACAGGAAGTGGGCGACGGTTTCTTCTTTACCTTCGGATACAAAGACTGGTCGGGTAAGAAACTGGTGAACAAACTCATCTACTACGGTGTTTCCGCTATCTCGCTGGAGAGCACCGGAGCCAAACGCGAAGGTATGCGCGGATGCGCGTCCGCTATACGTGAAGATCAATACGAGCAGTTGGAAGAGCGACTGCGTAAGTTTAACGAAGACTTCAGCCAATACGATGACTATGACCCGGCCCAACTCCCTGAAATACGTTAGTCCCGCCGAGGCGGTGAGCCATGTCCGGTCGGGCGACACGATCGTGGTACAAGGCAGTACCAGTATCCCGACGGTGCTGTTGAACGCGCTGACCGAGCGTGCACCCGAGTTACGGGACGTCAAACTCATTTCCGGCTTCGGTGTACACCCGGACGATGCGCCGTACGCCAAACGCGAATTGATGGACTCGTTTCGTGCGCTGTCTATTTTTGTGCCGAACACCTTACGCAAAGCGATGCGGGAAGGAGTGGCAGACACCATTCCGGCTTTCTTAGGCGAAGTGCCGTTCCTGTTCCGCAGCCGACAGATCCCGGTGGATGTGACGTTCCTGCAAGTGAGCGAACCCGACGAGGAGGGCTACTGCTCGTTCGGCATCTCTGCCGACATCGCGTTCTCGGGCGCCGAGTGCTCGCGCGACATCATTGCGCAGGTGAACAAGTACATGCCCCGCACGTTCGGTGACCCGGTGATTCATGTGAGCAAACTGACCGCTATGTGCCGCGGTGACATCCCGTTGGTTGAAGTACCAACCCCGGTACCCAACGAAGTAGAGACCAAGATCGGCAACTACGTCGCTTCGCAGATACCCGACGGTGCGACCCTGCAGATCGGTGTGGGTGGTATCCCGAATGCGGTCATCAATGCGCTACGCAACCATCAGCACCTCGGCTTGCACACCGAAGCAATCACCGACGGCGTGTTGCCGCTGATTGAGAGCGGGGTGATTGATAACAGCCTGAAGAAAGTGCTGCCGGGCAAGTCCGTCGGCAGTCTCATTCTCGGATCGAGACACCTGTACGACTATGTGGACGGCAACCGCGACTTCGTGATACGCGACGTGGCTTGGACGAACGACCCGCAGATCATTCGTCAGAACCCCAAAGTGATGGCGATCAACTCCGCCGTGGAGGTGGACCTGACGGGACAGATTTGCGCCGACTCGATCGGTGAGACCATCATCTCCGGTGTGGGCGGACAGCACGATTTCATGTACGGCGGTGCGTTGTCGGAAGGCGGTAAGTGTTTCATTGCGCTACCGAGTATGACCAATAAGGGCAAGTCGAAGATCGTGGCTCGTCTGGCACCCGGTGCCGGTGTGGTGACGACCCGTTTCCAGGCGCAGTACATCGCTACGGAGCACGGTATCGTCTATCTGCGTAACCTGCCCTTGGCGGACCGCGCCAAAGCGCTGATCAGCATTGCCGATCCGTCGGTGCGCGAAGAACTGGAACGCGCTGCCGTCGAGCGGTTCGGAATAGGATTCTTACGGTTGAAATAATCGGGAAGATTGACCGCATGCGTGAGAACTACGTCAACAAGTTTGCCCGTACGTCTCGCTACGACACACGTAACTACGACCTGGTGCTTAACATGGACGAATTAAAAGAGGACGATGCGGTTAACATCATCCTCAACTATATCCGCAGCATGGAGCACTAATCGGTTCGTTAACGCTCAAAGAGCCGCAGCAGTTTCATTTTCTTTTGTCCGGCCTCTCCGCTATACGGGTGTTCGCGTAGCGGAAGGTTAAACAGGGTATGTCCGCGCAGCACGGTCTGCGGGTGAGTGAACTCGCGGAATCCCCATTCGCCGTGGTACGCGCCCATGCCCGAGTGACCGGTGCCGTTGAACGGTACCCCTTTGACCATCATGTGGATGCACACCTCGTTGATGCACCCGCCACCGAACTGCTGGGTCTGCATCACGCGGTTCGCCCACTTCCTATCGCTCGTGAACAGGTACATCGCCAGCGGGTGCTCTCGCTCGGCGATGATGTCCATCAGCGCATCCACCTCCGCATCTTTGAACGGCACAACCGGCAGCAGCGGGCAGAACAGCTCGTGCTGCACGATGGGTTCGTTCGCATCAACCGGATAAATAATCGTCGGTGCGTACTGACAACTCTCCGGGTCTCCCACTCCGCCGAACACAATGCGGTCGCGGTACACATCCGCCTGCTTGGCACACTTGTCATAGGCCGCACGGGTGATGAGTTTAGGGTACTCGGGATTAAATACCACCTGTCCGTCTTGGTCACTGACCGCACCTATCTGGGCAACGAAAGCTGCTTTCAGTTCCTTCAAGAACGCGTCTGCCACTTCTTCGGCCACCGCGATCTGGTTGATATTAATACAGATCTGTCCGGCGTTAAGGAGTTTGAAGAACGCAATCTTACGCGCCGCATCCTTCAGGTCCGCATCCTTACGCACCACACACCAGTTACCCGTCTCGCCGCCTAACTCGAGCGCCACCGGCGTAAGGTGCTTGGCCGCTTCGGTCAACACATGTTTGCCCACAGCCGGCGAACCGGTGTAGAAGATCTTATCAAACCGTTGTGCCAGACAGATATCCGCGATGTCGTGACCACCGTCAATGAGTGTGATGTACTCGGGCGGGAACACATCCGCAAAGAATTTCTTGAGCGCTGCCGTCGAAGCGGCCGATTTGGAACTGGACTTGATCACCACCGTGTTACCGCCGCACATAGCCGCAGCCACCACTCCGATAGTCAGCAGTATCGGGAAATTGAACGGACTGATCACCAGCGACACGCCGTACGGCATCTTGTACACTTTCGTCACCAGACTCGGGAAACACATCAGTCCGCTCCAGTGTCTTTCGGGGCGCGACCAACGTCTGAGCCCGCTGATCATCTCGTTGATCTCCACGATGATTGGTCCCACGTCACACAGATACGCCTCCACTTCGCTGCGTCCCAGATCCGCTGCCAGCGCATCGATGAACTCCTGCTGATGGGCAATGACAGCCGCTTTGAGTCGCTTGAGTTGCTTGATACGCCACGCAACCGGCAGGGTCTCACCGGTACGGAAGAAACGGCGCTGCGCCGCGACGATCTCGCGAATCTGCGATTCTTGATTGGTGATTGGTAATTGGTAATTGGTGATCTGATCCAGCACCGCTTTGATATCCTCGTTGCTCAGCGTCACCGGTGCGGAGTAATTGATGGAGTCCGCAGCGATCATCGGAATCAGTTCCTCATGGTCGCAAGCACGGACGGGCGATTCGATAGAATCCATTCCCACCTCGTGCATCAGGTCCCGCACGGCCTGCAGAAAATCACCGACCCCACAGTACTGCGCCAGGGCGTTGTATTGGTCTTGGCACGCCTCTTTCTGAAACTCTAGCACCGGCAGCAGCATCAGCGAGATAGCTTGTCCGTGCGAGAGGTGGTACTTGGCACCGATGCTGTGTGCGAAAGCGTGCACGTAGCCTGCCAACTGGGTATTGATGGCATTTCCGCCGTACATAGCTGCTTTGCACATAGCCAGCCGCGCCTCGTTGTTATCGGGTTCGCGCAGCACGACCGGCAGGTTGTGCAGGATCAGTTTGACGCCTTCCATGGACATGCGCATGTCTTCTTCACTCACGTCCACATCGCTCACTGCACCTTCGATACAATGGCTGAGTGCATCGATTCCGCACGCCACCGTCACCGCCTTCGGCGCATGGATCGTGAGTTCACTATCGTGCACCACGTGTGCTACGTTCAGGCCAATGAGCACCGTCGAACTCTTGGTCCCCTGTTCGTTGGTCACCACCGCGCCTACCGTCAGTTCGGCACCCGTACCGGCCGTCGACGGCACCATGATGAGCGGCAGGGTCTCACCGGGTACCGGCAGGAACTTAAGCAGCAGCGCTTTGACCGGCAGATGCGGCATACGCACACCGGCGGCAATCATCTTACAACTGTCCATCACCGACCCGCCGCCCAAGGCAATGATGGCCTGCGCATGGGTGTCCAAAGCCTGCTGACGACCGGCTTCGATGATCGCAATCGTCGGTTCGGTATGGATGTCGTTAAACACCGAATAAGCGACATGCGCCTCCTCCAAGGAGGCCGTGACCGCCCGGTCATAACCCAACGAACTCAGCGTCCGGTCCGTCACCAACAGCACCTGCTCGTATCCGTACGCTTTACATAATTGACCGATCTGACTACGGGCTCCCAAACCGTCCGTCACCTGCGGTTCGGGCAACGGAATAGTATGTATCACTTTGCCGGGCAAACGGTGTATCTGCTTTCTGAAATGATAAGTATCCATGATGTTTTGTTATTAATCCCAATTTTGACTACAAAAAGTGTACCAATCAGAACCGCTCTCGGAATTCAGACGGGGTACAACCTTTCGATTCGCGGAACAAGCGGTTGAAATGGCTGAGCGTATTGAACCCGCAGGAGTAGCCGATCTGCGCTACGGACAACTGCGAAGTCAGCAGCATACGGGCCGCGATGCCGAGCCGGTAGTCAATGATAAACCGGTTGGGGGTACGGCCTGTTTTGTTCTTGAAGAAACGCGAGAAAGCGTCTGCGTTCATACAACACATGTCCGCCAGCTCCTGAATGGAGATATCCTGCATATAGTGCTCCGCGATGTACTCCCGCACTTTGTGCACCCGCTCGTCCTCATTATCTTCCCGCACATCGACGAACGAAGAAGAGGACAACTCGCGTGCGTCTTCGACCAGCGACAGACGATACAGCAGGTTCCACAACCGGATAACAGACGCAAAACTCTCATTGCTGTGCGCCAGGTTGACGATGTCTTCGCGTAAGATCTGAATCGCCGGTTCCGGAAAAGCGAGACCGCGTTGAGCCCGCTCCAGCATACGGCGAATGGAGAAGAAAGCGCGTTTGCTCATGAACGAACCGTTGAACGCATCCGAATCTATATGAATAGTGATCTCGTAGATATCGTGCAGCGGACAAGTGCCTTGTTCCCAGACATGTACCAACTTGCTGCCGGTCATGAGCACCAGGTCCAGGTTACTGATGGTCTCATGGCTGTCCCCGATGGTGCGGGTCGCTCCGGCGGCATTCTCCACAAAGTTCAACTCATACACTTCGTGACAATGAGCCGGGTACTCAAAATACGTCTTGTGACGCTCGCCGACATAGAAGATATCCAGAGGTTCCAGTCGGGTGATTTCTGTGAATGATTCGCGCATAGCAAAACGACATTATATTCAATTTTGCTGCAAAGTTAATACATTTTTTCCATATTTGCAAACTCTATTTTACAATTTTAACAAAATATGCTTATTTTCGGTCGGAAAAGTATTAGTACGGGTCAAAAAAAAGCAGTAATTTTGCAGCGTATTTTGAATTATTGTTTCTATGGCACAAGAATACGGACATTTTGATGACGCGAATCGTGAGTATGTCATCACCAACCCGCGGACTCCGTTTCCGTGGATTAACTATCTGGGTAACGAAGATTTCTTCGGTTTGATTTCCAACACCGGTGGCGGATACAATTTCTACAAAGATGCCAAGTTCCGTCGCATCACCCGGTACCGTTACAACAGCGTACCGATGGACAGTGTAGGCCGCTATTTCTACGTAGTGGACGGCAATACGGTATGGAACCCGGGATGGAAACCGTGCAAGACGGCGTTGGACAGCTACGAGTGCCGCCACGGTCTGAACTACACGCGTATCACGGGCGTGAAGAATAAGGTACGCGCGAGCGTGTTGTACTTTGTGCCGCTGGGCGTGAAGGCGGAGATCCAGCGTCTGACCCTGACCAATGAGTCCAACGAGACCAAGCGTCTCAAACTGTTCTCGTACGCCGAGTGGTGCCTGTGGAACGCAGCGACCGACGGCGAGAATTTCCAGCGTAACCTCTCGACAGGCGAAGTGGAGATCGAAAGATGTACGAAGGACCAAAGTAATGATTGTGAGTTCACCGCCATCTATCATAAGACCGAGTACAAGGAGCGTCGTGACCACTACGCTTATTACAGTGTCAACTGTCCGGTCAACGGATACGACACCGACCGTGAGTCGTTCGTAGGCTTGTACAACGACCTTTCGGAGCCATCAGCTGTCAGCAATCAGCATTCAGCAGACAGCCTCGCACACGGTTGGAGTCCGATTGCCAGCCATTATATCGAGGTTGAACTGAAAGCCGGTGAGAGCCGCGATTTCATCTTCGTGCTGGGTTATGCAGAGAACGAGCAGGATAAGAAATTTGCCGCTCATCATGGCGAGTTGACTTCGCTGGGTGAAAAGGATCATCATATTATTAATAAGGAACATGCGCACGCGGTACTGGAGCGTTTTGCAACGGTCGAAGCCGTAGAAGCTGCCTTTGCCGAACTGAACGCGCTGTGGGATGAACTGTTGAGTAAGTACCACGTAGAGAGCAGCGATGAGCGTCTGAACCGCATGGTCAACATATGGAACCAGTACCAGTGTATGATCACGTTCTGTATGAGCCGTTCGGCATCCTTCTTCGAGTCGGGTGTCGGCCGTGGTATGGGTTTCCGCGACTCTAACCAGGACCTCGTCGGTTTCGTACACCAGATCCCGTCCCGTGCCCGTCAACGTATCATCGACATCGCTTCGACCCAATTCCCGGACGGCAGTTGCTACCACCAGTACCAGCCGCTCACCAAACGTGGTAACAACGATATCGGCGGCGGATTCAACGACGACCCGATCTGGCTCATCTTCGGCACGACCGCGTATATCCGTGAGACCGGTGATTTCAGCATCCTGGATGAGATGGTTCCCTGGGACAACGAACCGGGTAGCGAAGTGAGCCTGATGGAGCACTTGCGTATATCGTTCAACCACGTCATCAACAACGTAGGCCCTCACGGCCTGCCGCTGATCGGTCGCGCGGACTGGAACGACTGCCTCAACCTCAACTGCTTCTCCATGGACCCGAACGAGTCGTTCCAGACCACGGGTAACAAGACCGAAGGCAGCAAGGCCGAATCCCTCATGATCGCCGGTCTGTTCGTTTACTGCGGACGCCAATTCGCAGATCTGCTAAAGGCGAAAGGACGAATGGACGAAATGGCGAATGTAGAAGCCGAGATCGACAAGATGTGCAAGGCGGTGGAACAGTTCGGTTGGGACGGCGAGTGGTACCTGCGCGCATACGACTACTACGGCAACAAAGTCGGCTCGCACGAGAACGAGGAAGGACAGATCTTCATCGAGAGCCAGGGTTGGTGCGGCATGGCACGCATCGGTGCCGAACTGGGTATGCCGGAGAAGGCATTGGACAGCGCAGCCAAACTGCTGGACAGCGAACACGGAATGGTGCTCAACTACCCTGCCTACACCACCTATCATATCGAGTTGGGCGAACAATCGACCTACCCGGCCGGTTACAAAGAGAACGGCGGTATCTTCTGCCACAACAACCCCTGGGTCATCATCGCGCAGACCGAAGCCGGCCGCGGAAACGATGCCTGGACGCTGTACAAGAAGATCGCTCCGGCATGGATCAAGGACCAGGATCTGCACAAAGTGGAGCCGTATGTATACTGCCAGATGGTAGCCGGCAAAGAGGCTGCCAAACCGGGTGAGGGTAAGAACAGTTGGCTCACCGGTACAGCCGCATGGAACTGGCTCGTCATCTCCCAACACATCCTCGGTATTCAGCCGACCTACGAGGGACTGCGTGTCAACCCCTGTATCCCGGCTGATCTCAAAGAGTATACCGTGACCCGTAAATGGCGTGATGCGGAGTACGTCATCACCGTTCAAAACCCGAACGGCAAGCAACACCCGGATCAACCGACCGTGTTGCCGTACGCACCGGGCAAACACGAGGTGACCGTCATCTTGTAATCGAACAACGAAACGTTTATTTATTCATTTAACCCTTAAATAGTATGAAAAAATTATCTGTTTGCATTCTGGCACTGCTGACCGGTATGGTCATGACGGCGCAAGAAAAGAAACAACGCCCGATGGACAACGAGGCCGTACAGTTCTGTATGTCCATGGGTATCGGATGGAACCTCGGTAACCAGATGGACGCGCACTACAACGGGTGCTCGTACGAAGAAGGTTGGGGCAACAAAGCGGCTACGCAGCAGACTTTCAACGGCGTAGCGAAAGCCGGTTTTAAGTCCGTTCGTATTCCCGTCACATGGATGGGTCATATCGGCAATGCTCCGACCTATACCATTGAACAAGGATGGATGGACCGCGTGGCCGAATTGGTCGAGATGGCACACAAAGCGGGTCTGATCGTGATCATCAACATCCATCATGACGGATTCGGTGCGGCAGACACGCCGAGTAAGGGTTACCACTGGTTGAACCTGCCGGCGGCTGTCAAAGATGAAGAGGTGAACCAACGCACCAAACAGGAGTTGACCATGGTCTGGCTGCAGATCGCACAACGGTTCAAATACGCCGGTGAATGGCTAGTCTTCGAGACCCTGAACGAGATCCAGGACGGCGGCTGGGGCAGCGGTGACAACCGTACCGACGGCGGGGCTCAATACCGTGTGCTCAATGAGTGGAATCAGGTTTGTGTGGATGCGATCCGCGCTGCCGGAGGCGAGAACAGCCATCGTTACATCGGTGTTCCGGGATATGTATGCAACCCGGATCTGACCGTAGAGAACCTCGTGCTGCCGACCGATGAGGCAGAGAACCGGCTGATGGTTGCCGTACACAGCTACGACCCGTGGGATTTTGCAGGATCAGCTGCTGTACAGGAGTGGGGACATACGGGCGTTGATGTCGTCGAAGGTGTCGGCGAAGAGGCGTATGTAAGTATGCTCAACCGCCTGTTCAACATGTACGTACGTCGCGGTATCCCCGTTTATTTCGGTGAGTTCGGTGCCGTACGCCGTGCCGGCAAGGAGGACGAAGCGTTCCGTCTCTATTATTTCCGTTATATCTGCAAAGCCATGCGTGACCGCCGTATGTCCGCGCTCTATTGGGACAACGGTAACAGCAAAGCCGGTAACGACGGTTTCGGTGTCATCAACCACCATACCGGCAAATACATCGGCAACGGCGAACAAGCCGTTCGCGCCATGGTGGACAGCTGGGAGAACAACGACCCGAGCTACACCCTGCAGTCGATCTACGACTCGGCTCCCGAGAGTTCGCGCAAGGACCGGAACAACCCCCATACCAATCCGGGCAATTACAACAACTGATTCTTTTTATATAACAACACAATCCTATGAAACACTATTGGAAAATTGTGCTGTGCATGGTAGCGCTTATCACGAGTGCTACAGCCTTCGCACAAAACGTAGTGACAGGTACGGTGGAAGATGCGGATGGTCCGCTGATCGGTGCCAGTGTACTTGTCAAAGGAACGACAGTCGGTACCATTACCGACTTCGACGGTAACTACTCGATCGAGGCCAAGGTCGGAGACGAGTTGGAGTTTTCGTACATGGGTTACACCACTCAAACCATCCAAGTGACCGGCAACACGCTCAACGTCACCATGTCGGAGAACACCGAGGTGTTGTCTGAGGTTGTCGTAACGGCCATGGGTATCAAACGTGACCGCAAGGCCTTGGGTTACGAGGTCGGCGAAGTCAAAGGTGACGAATTGGTCAAAGCCAAAGAGACCAATGTCGTTAACTCGCTCGCCGGGCGTGTATCCGGTTTGGTAGTTCAAGGAACAGCCGGTGGTGCATCGGGTTCGACCCGCGTCATGTTACGCGGTACTACCGAGATGACCGGTAACAACCAGCCCCTCTACGTCATTGACGGTGTGCCTTTGGACAACACCAATTTCGGTTCCGCAGGTACCGAAGGCGGTTATGACCTCGGTGACGGAATCTCGTCCATCAACCCCGATGACATTGAGTCGATGTCAGTGCTCAAAGGCCCGGCAGCCGCAGCGCTCTATGGTAGCCGTGCCAGCCACGGTGTGATCCTCATCACCACCAAGAAAGCCAACACAGGCGAAGCCAAATGGGGTGTTGAGTACAACGGAACCATCACGTTCGACAGCCAGTTGAGCAAATGGGACAACGTACAGCAAGTCTATGGTATGGGTTCGGACGGACAGTACAACATCGACGCCGTCAGCAACACCAACAAGTCCTGGGGTCCGAAAGCAGACGCAGGTCTGATGCTGCGTTACTTCGACGGTCAGGAGCACCCGTTCCAGATCATCCCGAACAACACGGCCAACTTCTTCGAACTCGGTTTGACGGCCAACAACACGGCGGTCATCTCGATGAACACCGGTAAAACCGGTATCCGTTTCACCTATTCGGATATGCGTAACAAAGACATTCTGCCGAACTCCAAGATGAGCCGTAACACGCTCAACCTGCGTGCCAACACCTCTCTCGGCCCGGTAGACCTCGACTTCAGTGTCAACTTCACCCACGAGGACGTAAAGAACCGTCCGGCCCTCGGTGACGACAAATCGAACGTAGGTAAGAACCTTATGACACTCGCTACCACCTATGACCAGGCATGGCTCAAGAACTACGAGACCGCAGAAGGCGAGTACCAGAACTGGAACGGTATGGACCCGTACAACGTCAACCCGTACTGGGACATCAACAAGAACAAGAACCAGTCCTACAAGGACCTGCTCCGTATGAACGGAAAGATCGTGTATAACATCATTCCGCAGTTGAAGATCCAAGCTACCGTAGGTGCCGAACTGAACCGCTTCGAGTTCTCGGATTTCAAGTATCCGACCACCCCGGGTTTTGAGTCCGGTCGTCTGCAGAACAGCTATTTCAACAACCGTATGATCAATGCCGAGTTGCTCGGTATCTACTCCGACACATGGGGTGACTTCGACCTCACGGCAACGGCCGGTGCCAACGTTTACAACGTCAACAACCGCACCACCGTCAACACCGGAACCGATATGGGTATCCGCGAGGTGATCGCGATGTCGAGCTTTGAGGACCAATCGGTCGAAGAGGCGACGTATAACAAACGTATCGTTTCCGTCTTCGGTTCGGTGAACCTCGGCTGGCGTCACATGCTCTACTTGGACGCTACCGTTCGTGGTGACAAGTCCTCTACTCTGGCCAGCGGTAAGAACCTCTACGTCTATCCGTCTGTCAGCGGTTCGTGGGTATTCTCCGAGTTGATCAAATCCAATCGCAAAGTGCTGCCTTACGGTAAGTTACGTTTGAGCTGGGCAGAGGTAGGTAGTGATACCGACCCGTACCAACTCGCACTCCGCTACGGTAAGTCGCAGTTCGGCTACTCGGGTTACACCATCGGCTATGTGTATGGTAACACCGTACCGAACGCAGACCTCAAACCGACCCGTACCCGTTCGTGGGAAGCCGGTTTCGAGACCAAATGGTGCAACCAGCGCATCAGCTTGGACTTCACCTTCTACCACCAGACCTCGCGTGACCAGATCATCGGTATGGCTACTTCGCCGACCAGCGGTTATGACTACCGTATGATCAACGCCGGTGCCATCCTCAACCAAGGTTTCGAAATCACCTTCGGCTCGCGTCTCGTGCAGACCAAGGACTTCACCTGGGATTTGAACATCAACTGGTCCAAGAACAACAACAAAGTGCTCTCCCTCACCGAGGGAACAACCGAGTTGGAGTTGGCCAAAGCTACTTGGTGCAACGTCTATGTATCCGCTCGTGAAGGCGAGGAATACGGTTCGATCTGCGGTCCGGCTTTGGCACGTAATGCCGACGGTCGCGTGATCGTGGATGCCACAACCGGTCTGCCGACTTTCACTACGGAGAACAAAGTGCTGGGTAACGCACAGTGGGATTGGACCGGCGGTCTGAGCACTACCCTGCGTTGGCGCATGCTCACCCTCACCGCCTTGTTCGACGTCAAGGTAGGTGCTGACATCTTCTCGATGTCCGAGCGTTCGGCTTATGAGACCGGTAAAGCGAAAGAGACTCTCGCCGGCCGTGCCGAGTGGTACGCTTCGGAGGAAGCACGTCGTGCTGCCGGTGTAACGGATATCAACGCTTGGCGTGCCAGCGGAAACGCTAACGGTTACGTAGTGGACGGTGTGATCGACAACGGTGACGGCACCTACAGCGAGAACACCATCTGCATCAACCCCGAGGACTATTGGTACGAGGTTTCGCGTAAATCGCCGGAACTGTTCATCTACGACAACTCCTACATCAAGTGCCGTGAGTTGACCCTCAGCCTCGATTTCCCGAAAGAATGGCTTGACAAGAAAGGCATCGTCAAACATGTAGGCATCAGCTTCGTAGCACGTAACCCGTTCATCGTTTGGAAGAACATCAAGGATATCGACCCGGATGCACAGTACAACACCTCCGGCCTCGGTCTGGAGTACGGTTCGCTCCCGAGCCGTCGTAGCTACGGTATGAATTTCAACATCAAGTTCTAACCTCGTAAATTGAAAGGACATATTATGAAAAAGATATTATTTGTAGCCGCAATGGCACTTGCCTTCGTTTCTTGTTCTGACAAGGTTTACGAGGAGTTGAACACCGACCCGACGAAGGCAGATCACATCAATCCTGCCTCGCAATTGACCTACGCCGAGTTGCAGATGTTTGGTGACATGAACTACGTCGATGTACATCGTCTGTACACCTACGCATTCACCCAACACCTGATGGGTTGCTGGAACACCACCAACTACGGCGGACAGCACCGTATGGACGATAACGAGATGGCACGCCCGTGGAACAACCTCTACCCGGCTGCTATCCGTAACCTCACGGACGGTATCGAGCAGACCAAGAACGACTCAACCCAAGTGAACGTGTATGCCGCATTGCGCATCTTCCGCGTTTATGTAGGTTCGTTGCTCGCTGACTACTACGGTGACGTACCGTTCAGCGAAGCCGGTCTGGGTTATATCACCGGTAATGTACAACCCAAATACGACACCCAGGAGGAACTCTACCGTTTCTTCTTCACCGAACTCAAAGAGGCGGCTCAGTTGTTCGACATCAACGCAACCGCCATCACCAGCGACCCGATGTTCAATGGTAACATCGACGCTTGGAAAACCTTTGCCAACTCGCTCCGTCTGCGTTACGCAATGCGTATTTCGGACGTGTTGCCCGACTTGGCAGAACAGGAGTTCAAAGCCGCTTTGGCAGACGGTGTCATGGGCAGCGCAGCAGACGATGCATGTGTAAAACACATGAACGTAAGTTACAGCTTCGGTCAGGAGTCGTACAAGGATTTCCGTGGCAATGCTATGGCCAAGTACTTCTACGGCAACGACCCGGCGAACAACCCGTCGTATGTATGCCAGACCTTCTGGAGACAACTCTACAACAACAACGACCCGCGTGCTACGCGTATCTGCCGTTTCTACATCGACGATTTCCTCTCCATCTCTACCGGTGAGGGTCGTATCGACATGACGGACGCAGTCATCGCTACCCAGAAAGCCAACCCGACGACCAATGTCATCTACGAGATTGCTCCGGGTGAGTTCTCCTGGGACAACTGGCCCACTTATCCGGACCTGCCGGGTAGTGCATTGGCAGAAAAAGTAGCAGAAGTACAGGCCGCCCATCCGGATTATGCACCGGGTTCCAACCCGCGTTGGCTGATGCCGAAACTGGCAAACAACTTCCTCAAGTCCGACAACCCGGGTGTCATCATGACCTATGCCGAGGTTTGCTTCCTCCGTGCAGAAGGTGCGGTCAAATGGAGCACCGGTGACGATCCCAAGGCTTATTACGAAGCCGGTATCCGTGCCGCTATGGATTTCCTGAGCGACTACTACAACTGCTCCGTCATCACCGACGCTGAGTATGCTGCTTACCTCGCTGAACCGACGGTTGCGTTCGGTGCCGCAGCTGAGCAACAGAAGAGCCAGATCAACACCCAGGCTTGGATCCTGCACTTCCATAACCCGGCTGAGGCATGGGCGAACATCCGTCGTGCGGACTATCCGGTTCTCGTGCCGCCGACCGGCAGCAAGAACCCGCTCATTGACGGTGCAACGATCCCGGTTCGTCTCTGCTACCCGATCAAGGAAGAGACCTACAGCCAAGAGGCTTATCAGGCTGCCAAGGACCGCGTACCGGGCGGATATAGCTGGAACGCACGCCTCTGGTGGGATGTAAAGTAACGTGGAATGTTTAAAGTTTAAAGTTGAAAGATATGAAAACAAATAAATTTTGGCTTCTGGCCGCATTAACTGCTACTTTCGTTCTTACCGGTTGCGAGAAGCAGGAACCGTTTGATACCCAGACGGAGGACGATGCGCCGCTGATCTTGAAGCCGTACAACGAGTCCGGAACAGGTTCGTTCACCTATAACCTGGCGAGCCCGGAGACGCCGCTCTTGGACTCCGTCACCGTCACGCCGTCTGCCTATACCACCGTGAACTGGTATCTGGACAACCAACTCGTTCATACCGGCAAACGCATTGAGATGTGCTTCCCCGCCGGTTCGTATGAACTGCTGATTGAAGCTGTCACCACTGCCGGCAAACGTACCACACGTTCCGGTTCGGTTACCGTTCAACCGAACGCTACCGACCCCTATTCGGGCGCTCCCGCTGCAGGAAGACACACGGTGCCGGGCAACCCGACTACCTTAGACGGTGTCAATCTAACCAAAGTAGATAAGGTGATTATCTCCAAGGATATCTATGGCAAAGAAGTAGTACACTCCCTCTCTCCTGAAGTAGGCGCTACCGATGAACAATTGACGATCAACTTGCCGGAGACTCAGGACGGACGATATTATGTGCGTCTGCAAGATGCAGAAGGCAAGATATATGGTGCAGGAGATATCAATGTGCATAATGCCTCTGTTGCCCTTGCCGGATATGCAGAGTTCATCCCGGGCAAGGAATGGACCATCACCGGCGTGAAACTGGAGAACGTAGCTTCCGTCAAAGTGGACGAGACCGTCATTACCGAACTCGTAGCAACCGCTACTACCATCACCTTCATCGCGCCGAGTGCGGAGGTAGGAGACCATAAACTCTCCATCAAGAATGCCGACGGTACCAGCGTATATTTCATTACCGACGAAGGTCTGATCGAGGAAGTGACGACTATTGTCAGCGCAGAGACCACTATATGGGAAGGCTCGTGCGTCATTAATTGGGGTGATTCCAAAGTCGAACTGACATCGGATATGATGCAGGATGTACCGGTAGGCGCTACGATATATGTGTACTTCAATGTACCTGATGCCGAGTACCATGCGCTGCGTATCACCGATGATTGGTGGAGCCATGACTTATTGCCGCAGGTAGATGGTATGGCGGACCAACCTAATCCGTACACCTTCGTTTATGACGACGCCGCTAAGGCAGCTGTCGATCTGACCGGCAAAGCACTTGTTACCGGATTTGGTCTGGAGATCACGAGAGTCTCTTTCAAATAAATCGTACATATCCATGATTCCTCTTCGAGAAAAAATAGGCTATGCTCTGGGTGATGCCGCTTCCGGCGGCATCACCTGGAAGATTATGTCCATCGCCTTCCCGCTCTATTTCACGCATGTGTTCGGACTCACGTTCGCCGATGCAGCAGCGCTGATGCTGGTAGCACGTATGTTCGATGTAGTGACCGACCCGCTCATGGGCTCGATTGCAGACCGTACACAGTCCCGCTGGGGCACCTATCGCCCTTGGCTCATCTTCGGCGCTATCCCCTTCGGCATCATCTTTGCCTTGCTGTTCTTTACACCGGAATTAGGCTATACGGGCAAAAAGGTTTGGGCGTACACGTTCTACCTGCTCATGATGGCCTGTTACACCATGGTCAATGTGCCCTACGGATCGTTGCTGGATGTGATGACCACCGATGACAACGAGAAAAACCGGTTCTCCGCTTTCCGTATGGTCGGTGCGTACGCCATGGGATTCATCACCCTCATCTCCTTCCCGTATATCCAGAAGATGATCGGCGGTACGGAACAACACCAGTACGCTGTGATCGGTGCAGGATTCGGCTTGCTCGCTATGCTCATGACCATGGCGTGCGGTCTGCTCACCAAAGAGCGGCATAAACCTGTACGCGCAGAGAAATTCAGCTTCAAGCAGTACGCCGACCTGTTCCGTAACAAACCGTGGATATACATGACGCTCGTAGCGATCTGTACCAATTTCTTCAACGGTTTCCGCTACGCGGCAGCAGGATACATGATCACCTACTGCCTGGGCGGTGATGTGATCATCGGAGAATGGCAGATCTCGGATAATTTCGTCTTCTCCTTCATCATCAACTACACCGTCTTCATGGCCTTCAGCGAAGTGACCTGCATGATCTTCGGTGCCGTCAGCCCGTGGTTCACACGCAAAGTGGGCTCCAAACGCATGGCGTTCGTATGGGCTTCCATTATCTGCTGTGTCTTCTCGGTTGTGTACTTCTTTGTCCCGATGGATCCGAACTACATCTGGGTGATGGTTGCCGTTTCGATCCTCACCTCCATCGGAGCAGGACTCTATTCTCCGCTGCTGTGGTCCATGTATGCCGACGTGGCTGACTACGCCACGGAGAAGAACGGTACCTCCTCCACAGGACTCATCTTCTCGTCCGGTACCATGGCGCAGAAACTCGGTGGCGCTATCTCCGGCAGTCTGATCGCGTTGCTGTTGGGCTATGCCGGTCTCGTGTCGCACACCGATATGACCACCGGTGAGACCATCGTCGTCATCACCGACGAACAATCCGTCCGTACCATGGTATGGGCACTCTTCAGCCTCTTCCCCGCGACCATCGCGTCTATCATGGCTTTATTGGCATATAAATTCCCGTTAAAAAAGTGAGAATATGAAACCTTCACTCTTTCACTCTTTCACTCCTTCACTCCTGATAGCAGCGTCTGCAGCGCTGCTATCAGCCTGCAACCACTTTAACCCGGACAACGGCCCTATCCGCCTCAACCAGGTCGGCTTCGCGCCCTTGCAGGAGATGACAGCGACCATCGTACTGCCGGATTCAACCGTGGACCCCTATGCCACGACTGTGGTCATCACCAATGCCATCGACGATACCGTCTGGATCGGTGTGCCGGCTGTGACAATGAACAACCCCGTTTCCGGCAAACGATGCCAGATCATCGATTTCTCGGCATTGGAGCGGGAAGGTGACTATACGCTCTTCGTGAACAATCCGGCATTCAGCGCATCGGCGCCTTTCACCATTCGTGAGCATCCCTATCGCGAACTGACCCGTGCTGCCCTGCGTGCTTACTACCATCAGCGCGCATCCATGGCGACCGAAGAACCCTATGCCGAAGGCTATGCACGTCCTGCCGGTCATCCCGATGACCACGTGCTCGTACATGCCTCTGCGGCGACAGCAGAGCGTCCCGAAGGAACCGTCATCGCCTCGCCCGGAGGTTGGTACGATGCCGGCGATTACAACAAGTACATCGTCAATTCCGGCTATACGATGGGCGTTTGGCTCATGGCATATGAGTTCAACCGGGACTACTTCGACACCCTCCAACTCAACATCCCCGTAACCGGTAACCCCTCATCCGTAACCCCTCCTTGCCCCGATATGCTGTCGGAAGCCATGTACAACATCCGCTGGATGATGACCATGCAGGACTTGGACGGCGGCGTGTACCATAAACTCACCGAGCCGAATTTCGAAGGATTCATCCGTCCGGACCAGTGCAAGAAACCACGTTATGTGGTGATGAAAACGACCGCAGCGACACTCGATTTCGCAGCCACCATGGCACTCGCCGCACGTGTCTATGCGCCCTACGACAGCGCCTTCTGCGCACAGGCTACCGATGCCGCTATCCGTGCCTACGCATGGGCACAAGCGCATCCCGAGGTCTACTACGACCAGCCAGCCATGAATGAACAATTCAAACCGGAGATCACGACCGGTGCCTACGATGACTTCGACGTCACCGACGAGTTCTTCTGGGCTGCGACCGAACTGCACCTGCTCACCAAAGCCAAAGAGTACGCTATCGATGTCATCCGCTACAAATCGCAGATCGCCGGATACCTACCTGCCGTTTGGGGCAATGTAGGAGAATTGGCGATGCTCGAGATCTTGATGCACCGGGATCTCTACCAGGGTTTCCCGGATGAGTTCCAAGACGCATTGCTCCATCACCTCGAGCCTTATCTCGACGAAGCAACTACCGTCTCCGTTTTCCTTTCGCCTTATGGCAACCGCGAAGAGGATTTCTTCTGGGGCTGTAACTCGGAAGGCTGCTGCTGGCGCGGCGTGGAGTGTCTGTACGCCTACCGTCTGACAGGTGAAGAACGATACCGTATCAACGCCGAGCGATGCCTCAACTACATCCTTGGTCAGAACGCGACCGGCTTCTGCTATGTCACCGGCTTCGGCACCCATCCCACTTCCCATCCGCACCACCGTCTCTCGTATAGCCATGCCAAGGGTACCCTGCCCGGTTTCTTAGCCGGCGGACCGAACCCCGCACGACAGGATGCGGAGACCGACGGCGTCAAGTACCCCAAGAACGTCCCTGCCGATGAGAGTTACCTGGACTACCAACCGTCCTACGCCTCCAACGAGGTGACCATCAACTGGAACGTCACTCTCTTCGCCCTCACCGCCGGCCTCGATGCCATCCGCTAATCGCCGCGCAGAATCTCAAAAGTGCTCCTCGTGGGCACTTTTTTTGTGTATTCTCTTGCACATATCAGAAATTTTCAGTACCTTTGCACACAAATTTTGCGCAGATGACTAATCATCTACACATAAAAGGCCTATCTATGGAACGATTCGTTTGGAAGCGACATAAGGATATTTTCAAGGGTATCGGGATATACCATATCACTTTTGTGGTCGGTGGTAGACAGCCGTTGTTGG